>Ga0163153_10000086_pt1 | contig 148981 bp, 122 predicted proteins | sample OliLakLV19MP6IB1_FD_148629 | JGI IMG/M metagenome (GOLD analysis project Ga0163153, IMG submission 148629) | Freshwater microbial mat bacterial communities from Lake Vanda, McMurdo Dry Valleys, Antarctica - Oligotrophic Lake LV.19.MP6.IB-1 | ecosystem: Environmental > Aquatic > Freshwater >... | reverse complement strand
CCATCAACTCGTATCGTCGCGCCCGTCATGAAGTCTGAATCGACAAGGGCGAGCACGGCCTTGGCCACTTCGTCGGCCCCGCCCCAGCGGCCCAGGGGCGTGGCAGCCTCAACGCCGGCGCGCTGGTCCGGGGAAAAATCTTCAGGCGGCAGCACGGGCCCCGGCGCAATGGCGTTGACCAGGATCTGATCCCCTGCCAGTTCCAGCGCAAACGCTTCCGTCAGCGCTTTCACGCCGGCCTTGGCCACGTAGTAGCCCGTGTAGCCCTTGTAACGTGGGCGGCTGCTCGCCGCGGTCCAGTCACTGAACGTAATGATGCGCCCGCCGCCCGCCGCGCGCATGTGCGGCAGGGCAGCGCGCATGCAGACGAAGGTGCCGCGCATGTCCACGCCAAGCTGGCGCTCAATCGCGAACGCGTCGAGTTCGTCGAACGGCACGGCCTGGTAGAAGGACGCCATGACGACGAGCACGTCGAGGCGGCCCATGGCCTCCACCACCTGCTGGAACGTGGCTTCGACGAGCGGCACCTCGTCGGTCACATCACACCGCACCACCATCGCCCGGCGTCCGAGCGCGCGCACCGCGTCAGCCGCGGCGTCGGCGGCGTCCGGCGCACTCCGATATGTGAGGGCGACATCAGCCCCGTGGGACGCAAGGGCCGTGGCCACGGCCAGGCCCATCCGTCTGGCGCCGACCAGGAGCGCGACGCGGTTGGAGAGGTTCATGCTTCGCTGTCGGGGTCCGGGAGTCCAGGGGTCCAGATGTCGTCTTGGCTTCGTGGTGTTCCGACCCCGGAACTCCGGGACCCCAGGACCCCGATCATTGTCACAATTTGCCGCGAAGTCTTGCTCTTCCTGCCTGGCGCGAGGCGCGCGACGCTTCGCGCTGGCCGTCCAACGACCACTCGCCTCCACCCGTCAGGGTCAGGCACAGCAAGGCGCCGAGCAGAATGAGACTGAACTCGAATCCTTGCCCACGATCGGCCGCGCCCATCCAGTTGAGGAAGAAGCCGTTGGCCCATTGCCCCTTCCAGACCGCCACACAGGTCACGATGGCCAGCGCCGGGGCCGCAAACCGGGTCAGCCAGCCGATCGCCAGCAAGACACCGCCCAGCGTTTCGACGACACCGATCAGGACTGCGAGGGGAAACGCGGGATTCAGGCCGATGCCCGTGAAGACCTGGGCGGTCATGTCGAGGCCGCCGACACCAATGCCCAGGTCGGCCCACATGCCAAACAGCTTGTGTGCACCGTGTGCGATGAATACGACGGCCAGTGCGAGCCGCAGCACCACCAGTCCAAGTCCGTTCACGCGAAGCCCCCCTGCTGTCCGCGGCTATTGTGCCACCATCCGCGCTATGATTCGCAGGAAATCAGCGCAACTCGCAGGAGGATCAACGATGTGGACCCGACGGCAATTTCTCAACCGCACGAGCACAGCCGCCGGTGCGGCCCTGGCCTCCTACCACCCGAACGGACTGGCTCGACTCCTTGAGGCAGGCACCGCCCAGAACGGCCGGGCGCCTGTTGATGTGGCCAGCGACGAAGACTTCTGGCGCGTCGTCCAGGAAGGCTTCACCCTCGACCGCACCATCGTCAATCTCAACAACGGCGGGGTGTGTCCAAGCCCGCGCGTGGTGCACGAGGCCCTCAAGCGTTACCTCGATATTTCGAATCAGTCGCCCGTGTATCACATGTGGCAGGTGCTTGAGCCGAACATCGAGAGCGTGCGGCGCGACCTGGCGCGCGACATCGGCGCCAATCCTGAGACCATCGCCATCACGCGCAACGCGAGTGAGTCGCTGCAGACGGCCCAGCTCGGCATCGACCTCAAGCCCGGCGACGAGGTGCTGACCACCAACCAGGACTACGGCCGGATGATGCAGACCTGGGAACAACGCGTGGCGCGCGAGGGCATCAAGCTCTCGAAGATTTCGTTTCCGGTGCCGCCCACACAGGCCGACCTGGTCAGGCGTTTCGAGCAGGCTATTACGCCGGCCACCAAGGTGCTGCACTTCATGCACATCAGCAACCTCACCGGACACATCTTCCCGGTGAAGGAGATCTGCGAAGCGGCCCGCAAGCGCAACATCATCACCATCGTTGATGGCGCACACGCCTACGCGCACTTCCCGTTCAAGATCACGGACTTTGACTGCGACTACTACGGGTCGAGCCTTCACAAGTGGCTGCTGGCGCCGATCGGCACGGGCCTGCTGTATGTGCGGCCCGACCGCATCGAAAAGACCTGGGCCCTGCAGCCGGCTGGCGCCGGCCAGGCGAAGAACATCCGCAAGTTCGAGGAAATCGGCACACACCCGGCGGCTAACCACAACGCGATTGCCGAAGCGCTGGTCTTCCACCGCGGCATCGGCATCGAACGCAAGGCCGCCCGGTTGCAGTATCTGAAGGCGCGCTGGGCGAAAGAACTCACCAGGCTCGATCGCATTGAACTGCACACCAGCCTGGACCCTGCGCTCTCCTGCGCCATCGGCACGGTCGGCATCAAAGGCATGACGCCCGGCGACATCACGTCGAAGTTGTGGGCCGACCGCCGGATCATCGCGACCGGCATCACTGTGGGGCCGCCCGAGGCGATTGAATACGCCGGCATTCGCGTGACGCCCAACGTCTACACCACGCTCGACGAGGTGGATGTGTTTATCGACGCGATGACGAAGCTCGCCAAGAGCTGATCACGACGGATCACAGCGAGGCGGCGAGGCGCGGACATCGACGTGGCGATCGGCCTGACGGCAGGAGTGATCGTGAACGCCCATGACCTCGGGACGCTTGTGGCGGATTTGGCACGTGCGGGCGGATGTGCGGTCGATTTGGTTTTGCTGGAAGACGCCCCGCCGCCTTGTCATGGCCGAGGAGAACGTCGCATAGTAGGGACCGTCAACCGAACCGCCGCTGATTTTCAACAGCCGACGGGATATCCCCCGCGCGGGTGCGGCTCGTAGCCCCGGTGCAGAGACAAGTTGCCGTGGGTTTTCCATGCTGTTCTTTGTATGCGGCAAAACATGTTCTCAAGCGACGATAGGCCATATTCAGGGACTGTTCCGTCAACATTCCTGATCCACATGCGGGGCGCATGAGCGGCCAACGCGGAGCCGAAATACTGGTGCAGCCTAGCGCCAGGCCGTAGCCGCAGGACTGGTGACCTCGTCCACATACACGAGCTCGTTGCCGTCGTGGGACCAATCTGCGGCTGTTGGTAATCGCACCTCCGTCGTCAGACGCTCAGCGGCCCCGCTGCCGTCGGCCGCGAGGCGAAAGAGGCCTGTGCTGTCGTCGGTGGTTCCGCGAAAGACGATCGACTTCCCGTCAGGTGACCAGATGGGCCGATCCGCGTCACCCTCAAACGGCACGCGCGTCAGACTGGCACGACCAAAGTCGAAGATCCACATGGCGTGTTCGCGACCCAGCGTGCCCAGGACAGCTCGTGCGTCGGTTGGCGAAATGCGCGCAGTCACATACGTGTGGGTCGAATCCATCGCGATCGAACGTCCGCCTGCCCGTCAGCATCTCAAGCAACACGACGCCGAACGCCCACAAGTCGGTGCGCTTATCGACGGGCTTTCCCGCCGCCTGCTCCGGGCTCATGTAGGCCGCGGTGCCCATGATCATCCCCTTCGCCGTCATCGCGGGAGAGGTCATCGTCGGGGGAGGTCGGGTACGAAGGGCGTCCCTTCAGGACCGCCGGCATCGGCGCGGCTAGAGCCACGCCCTACGGTCTCTATCGCCTTGGCCAGCGCGAAGTCCAACACCTTCACTGTGCCGTCGGCGCGGACTTTGATGTTCGCGGGCTTGAGGTCGGAATGGACAGTGCCCTGCTCGTGCGCGGCCTCGAGTGCGTCGGCGTTCTGCCTGGCGATCGGCAACGCGTCTTCAATGCTGATTCCTCGGTGGGCCCCACCCCCGCTCGGGGCTCCGGCTGCAGGCGCTGAGCGTCCGCGACGCGCGATGGCCGTCGACAGATCCTCGCCCTCGACCAGTTCCATCACGAGGGCGTTGTTCACGATCCGTGGATCGCGGCGATGTTCGGATGGTTCAGCGATGCAAGGGTCTTGGCCTCTCGCGTGAAGCGGGCAACGCGATCAGCGTCATGCGCGAAGGACTCGGGCAGCACCTTGATCGCGACGTCGCGGTCAAGCGTGGTGTCGCGTGCGCGATACACCTCGCCCATCCCTCCAACCCCGAGCGGCGCAACGTTTCGTACGGACCGAGACGAATGCCAGTAGCCAGGCTCATTGAGTAACGGATTATAGGGGCATCCCCCGCAATGGACGGCCATCGGTTAGGATCATCCCCATGCCGACGCAGGCGCCAGTGCACGTCGCCGCCCGTATTCAGGGCTTCACGTATGCCATTCGCCACGTGGTCGCCGAAGCCCGGAAGGTGGAAGCCGCGGGCCGCACGGTCCGTTATCTGAACATCGGTGACCCGATTCCGTTCGGGTTCCAGACACCGCCACATCTTATTGAAGCCGTCAATCGGGCGATGCGTGACGGCCACAATGGCTACACGGCATCGGTCGGCATTGCCTCAGCGCGCGAAGCGGTCGCCAGAGAGTACGAATCGCGCGGCATGCCCGTGGGCGTTGACCGGGTGATTCTCACGGCCGGGACGTCGGAAGGCATCGAGCTTGCGCTGGGCGCCATGGCGGACGCCGGCGACGAGGTCCTGGTGCCCACGCCCACCTACCCGCTTTACACGGCTGTGCTGGCGAAGCTCGGAGCCCGGGCGGTGTTCTATCGCACCGACCCCGAGAACCACTGGCTTCCCGATGTGGCCGATATCGCAAGCAAGGTCACGCCCGCAACCCGGGCCATCGTGGTGATCGACCCCAACAATCCGACGGGTGCCGTGTACCCCGAGGCCACTCGACGGGCGCTGATTGCGCTGTCCCACTCGTCGGGCGTGCCGATTCTGGCAGACGAAGTCTATGGTGACCTGGGGTTTGACGGACCGTCGCCCCTGCTCGGCAGCCTCGACCCGGACGCCCCGATTCTGTCGTTCTCGTCCCTGTCGAAGGCGTACGTGGCCCCGGGCTGGCGCGCGGGATGGCTCTCGGTGGGTCGGTCGTCGCGCCTGGACGGGGTGCTGGCGGCAATCAAGAAACTGGCCGATGGCCGGCTCTGCAGCACCGGGCCGATGCAGTACGCGATCGAAGCGGCGCTCACCGGAGACCGCAGCCATCAGCGTGAGTTCGTGCGGCAGCTCACCATCCGCGCCGACCTCACGGTGGCGCGGTTGAACGCCATTCCCGGCACCACGTGCGTCGCCCCGCGCGCGGCGTTTTACGCCATGCCGAAAGTGGCCCTGCCTCCCGGAAAAACCGACGAGGACTTTGTCCTCGCCCTGCTGCGCCAGACGGGAATCCTTTGCGTCTACGGCTCGGGCTTTGGTCTGCCGGCAGCGGAAGGCTTCTTCCGCGTGGTGTTCCTCGCGCCGCCTGATGCGCTCAGCGCGATCTACGACGATATTGCGACATTCACCTCGGAGTGGACGCGCTCGTGAAACTGTCGATCATCATGCCCGCGTTCAACGAGAAGCGGACCATTCGAGAAATCGTCGCCCGCGTCCTGGCCGTAGACCTTCCCGGCATCGAGAAGGAACTGGTCATTGTGGATGATGGATCGAGTGACGGGACGCGAGACATCCTGGCCGAGCTCAACGGTGTCAACGGTATTCGCGTGTTTTACCAGACATCGAATCAGGGCAAAGGCGCTGCGGTCGCGCGGGGGTTCCGCGAATCCACTGGCGACGTCCTGCTCGTGCAGGACGCCGACTTGGAGTACAACCCGGACGAGTATCCAATGCTGCTGCGGCCCATCCTGCGTGGTGACGCGGACGTCGTGTACGGATCGCGCTTCCTGGGGTCGCCCAACGGACATCGCGTGTTGTATTTCTGGCACTCGGTGGGCAACAAGATGCTGACGCTGCTGTCGAATGCGGTCAGCGGCCTGAATCTGACCGACATGGAGACGTGTTACAAGGCGCTGACGCGCGACGTGGCCAACCGGCTGGACCTGCGCTCGAAACGGTTCGGCGTGGAGCCCGAGATCACCTGCAAAGTGGCGCGGCTCCGGGCGCGTGTGTACGAAGTGCCGATTTCCTACAACGGCCGCACGTATGCCGAAGGCAAGAAGATCGGGTTCAAGGACGCGATCCAGGCGGCGTGGACCATCCTGCGGTTCTCGCGGTGGGAGGCTCCCGAGAGCGACGTCGGGGCGGTCACGCTGCGGCGCATGTCGCGGCTGGGCGTCTACAACCGGTGGCTGCACGATCAGTTTGACGCCTTCCTCGGCCGACGCGTGCTCGAAGTCGGGTCGGGCGTCGGCAACCAGACGCGGTACTTCGTCGAACGCGATCGCGTGATCGCGTCGGACATCGAACCGCACTACGTCAAGGAACTGCAGGCCACGGTCGGGCAGCGTTCGAACGTCCGGGTGGCGTCGTTCGAGTTCCCGCTCACGCAGGCCGCGCGCGAGGATCTGGCCGGCGAACACATTGACTCCATCGTCTGCATGAACGTCCTGGAACACATCGAGCACGATCGTGAAACGCTGCTCGACTTCGCCAGGGTGTTGCCCCAGGGCGGGCACCTCGTACTGCTGGTGCCGGCCATGCCGTCTATCTACGGGACACTCGACAAACACCTGAACCACTTTCGGCGGTATGACCGGGAGCCCCTGCGCGCGTTGTTGACCGAGACCGGCTTCGAGGTGGAGACGCTTCGCTACCTGAATCAGCCGGGTGTCTTCGGCTGGTGGCTGAATTCGCGCCTGCTGAAGCGACGAGTGATTCCCCGAGGACAGGCAGGCGCCGTGCGGTGGATCATGCCGTGGTTGCGCGCCGAGAATCGCCGGTCGCCAGCCTTCGGCATGTCGCTGCTGGCGCTCGCCCGACGGAAGTGAAGCGCGCCGCTCTCCTCTACCTCGTCATCACGTGCGCGCTGACGTGGCCGCTGGCCCGTGTCATGCATCGCGAGATTGCCGCCGACATGGGTGACCCGGTGTTTGTGTCGTGGGTCCTGCTCTGGACCAGCGGACAGGTGCTCGCCTTTCTCTCGGGCGACTTCAGCGCGTTGTCCCGATACTGGCACGGCAACATTTTTTATCCAGAGCCGCTGACGCTCGCGTATTCGGAACACTTCACCGCGCAAATGCTGCAGGCGCTGCCCGTGCTTGCGACCACCGACAACGTGGTGCTCGCGTACAACCTGCTGTTTCTCTCGACGTTTGTGTTGTCGGGCCTTGGCATGTTCCTGCTCGTGCGCGACATCACGGGACGGCCGGTCGCGGCTTTTGTCGCGGGCCTCGCATTTGCGTTCGCCCCGTACCGCATCGATCAACTGTCTCACCTGCAGGTCCTGTCGTCGCAGTGGATGCCGTTTGTGCTGTACGGGTTTCGTCGATATTTCGAAACCGGGCGCCGGCGTGCGCTGGTGGGCGGGACCGCGGCGCTGGTGGCGCAGAACCTGTCGTGCGGCTATTACGTGATGTTCTTCTCGCCGTTTGTCGGCGCGTACGTCTTGTATGAACTGGCGGTGCGCCGGCGGTTGCGCGACTGGCCGACATGGCGGGCATTTGGCCTTGCGGGTGTCGTCGTCGCGCTCGTCACGCTGCCGTTCCTGACGCCGTACCTCGAAGTGCGGAACAGCGGGGTGGGCGTGCGGTCGATGGGAGAGATGACGACATTTTCGGCAGACGTCCATGGTTTCGCCACAGCGTCAGAGCGATTGAAGGTGTGGGGCACACGTCTTGTGGCCTTCCCCAAACCCGAGGGTCGGGCGTTCCCTGGCGTGGCGATTTTTTCGCTGGCCCTCGTCGGCGTCGTTGCGGGGGTTGCGGGTCGACACAGGCGGGGCCTCAGTTGGCCCATGCACGGCCTGCCGCCGTGGAGGCAGGTGCTGACGGGAGCCCTGGCCGTGTGGCTGGCCGCACATCTGATCGTCACGATCATGTTGCTTCTGACAGGAAGTGTTGTGGGCCCGAATGGCGGGGTCTGGGCCGGGTCGCACCGCGCCGGCGCTCTGATGGGGGGCACGGCACTTCTCGCGGTGGCGTGGATTCTGAGCCGCAAGCGCCTTGGTCCTGGCGCGCCTGTGGCCGCGCAGTCGCCCTGGGCGTTTTACGCGGCAGCGGCCCTGGCTGCGGCGGCATTCTCGCTGGGTCCGTGGATCTCGGTCAAGGGGATGGTGGTTGGGCCGGGGCCGTATGCCTGGCTCATGGACTACGTGCCCGGATTCGATGGCCTGCGAGTGCCTGCGCGTTTCGTGATGCTCGTCGCGTTCTTTCTGGCGATCCTGGCCGGTCTTGGCGCTGCGGCGATCATCAATCGATGGCGTCGATTCGGCGCGGCCTGCGTGGTCGCTGCCGGGGTCTTCATCCTTGTCGAAGCGTGGCCGGGTGAATTCCAGACCAATGTTCGACTCGCGGCCGGCAAGCTGGATATCACGCCCCGCGAACTGCTCGTTGGGGACCATATTCCCCCGGCGTACACACTCGTCCGGGATTCTCCCTCGCCCATCATCCTGCTCGAGTTTCCGTTCGGCACAGCGGCCTGGGACCTGCACGCGGTGTTTTACGCGGGGTATCACCGGCAGCGGCTGGTCAACGGGTACTCAGGGTTTTTTCCTGAAAGCCAGCTGTTCCTGGGGCGCATGTTCGACGCGCGGCGCGCCTCTCCAGAACAAGCGTGGCGCGCGCTGCTCGCGACGCGAACCACCCACGTGCTCGTGCACGAGGCCGCCTTTCCCCTGGGGCAACAGCAGGAGATTTCCAACTGGCTGCTGGCCTCTGGCGCGAGAGAGATCCTCACTGACGGAACCAATCGACTGTTCACGGTCCGTTGACGGCACCTATACTGGGCCTATGCGCGCTGACCCTCTGGCATTTCTCACCACGGAACTCGACACCCTTCGCGAACAGGGCCTCCACCGATCCCTGCGAATTCTCGAGGGGCGCCAGCAGGCGTCCGCGCAGTTCGACGGACGGACCGTGGTCAACCTGTCGTCGAATAACTACCTGGGCCTGACGACCCACCCGAGACTCGTTGAAGCCGCCATCCAGGCCATTCGCGATTTTGGCGTCGGCTCCGGATCCGTGCGGACGATTGCCGGCACCATGGAGATCCACATGGAGCTGGAGCGGCGCCTGGCTGCGTTCAAGAACACCGAGGCTGTCGTGGTCTTCCAGTCTGGCTTTGCCGCCAATGCCGGCACGGTGTCGGCCATCCTCAACAAAGAAGACGTGGTGATCTCGGACGCACTCAATCACGCCAGCATCATTGACGGCTGCCGGCTGAGCCGCGCCGCCATCAAAGTGTTTCCGCACAAGGATGTGGCGGCCGCGCGCGCGATTCTGCAGGGCCTGCCCGCATCGCAGCGCAAACTCCTGATCACGGACGGGGTGTTCAGCATGGAAGGCGACCTCGGTCCCCTGCCGGCACTCTGCGACCTCGCCGAAGAATTCGGCTGCATCATGATGGTGGACGATGCGCATGCGAGCGGCGTGTTTGGCAGGAACGGCCGCGGGACCGTCGATCACTTCAACATGCACGGGCGCGTAGACATCCAGGTGGGCACGCTCTCGAAAGCCATCGGCGCGCTGGGCGGCTACGTCGCAGGGTCGAAGGACTTCATCGACTTCCTGTATCACCGCGCCCGGCCGTTCCTGTTTTCCACGTCGCACCCGCCGTCGGTGGCCGCGTCATGTCTGGCGGCACTTGATGTGCTGGAGCAGGAGCCGGACATCATCGAACGGCTGTGGGACAACACGCGGTTCTTCAAAGCGGGCCTGGCCTCGATGGGGTTTGATACCGGACTGAGCGAGAGCCCCATCACCCCGGTGATTGCCGGTGACGGCGCCCGCGCCATGACGTTGTCTGATCGGCTGTTTCAGGAAGGGGTGTTCGCGCAGGGCATCGCCTTCCCGACCGTGGCGCGAGACAAAGCGCGGGTGCGCACCATTGTCACGGCCACGCACAGCAGAGACGAACTGCAGTTTGCGCTCGACGCCTTCAAGCGGGTGGGTGCGGAACTGGGGTTGATCTGAACCATCCGGGGCTGATCCCGCGTATGGAAGGAGTGCCATGACTACGCGGCGGGAGCGCTCCAGAAACTTCTTCGACGAATACACGCGCGGATTTGATCGCACGGAGTTTCAGCGGCTGTTCACGCGCGATAGCGCCGACGCGTATCGGTACTTTTCCAGAGGCCTCGACCTCAGGGCGCTGGAACAGGCGCCGTGGTACACGCGCTGGCCCACGCACATCCGGCTGTTCTTCGTGGCCTTCGCGATGCGGCTGTCGCCAGGCCGTCGCGGGTTGTACGGATTTGCCGTAGTGGCCGCCGTCGTCGGCCTGCTTGATCTGTTCGACGGATTTGGTACGGTCAGGGTGTTTCTGTTCCCAATCAGCCTGAACCTCTACCTGCCGCAGTGGGTGGAAGGCACGTCCTGGATGGTGCTGAGTCTGCTGGCCATTCACCTGCTGGTGTTGATGGAAGTGGCAGACCGCCTGTCGCTCAAGAGCGACCTCGAGATTGCGCGAGACATCCAGATCGCGATGTTGCCGCGGGGGTCGAAGCAGGCCGGTGACGCGCGCGTGTTCGGCGTGACCAGGCCGGCAAACACGGTGGGTGGAGACTTTTACGACATTCTGCCACTGGCCGACGGGCGCCTGATGGTGGCGGTGGGCGATGTGGCGGGCAAAGGCAGTCCGGCGTCCCTGCTCATGGCCCTGTTGCTGGCGATGTTGCGCACGCTGGTGGATGAAGGTCTGCAGTCGGTGCGGCTCATCTCGCGGCTGAACGTCCAGATCTGCCGGCACAGCCCGGGATCGCGGTTTATCACGTTCTTTTTCGGGGTCTACGACCCGGCCGACGGCTCGCTTGAGTATGTGAATGCCGGCCACCTGCCGCCAATGGTCAAGCGACCGTCGGGCGCCATCGACCGGCTGGATCGCGGAGGCATGGCGCTGGGCATGTTTGAACAGGCCACGTATGAAGCGGGGCATGTCACTATCGGGCCAGGGGAGACGCTGGTGCTGTATACGGACGGCATTACCGAGGCTGAGAATCAGTCGGGCCAGGCCTTTGAGGACTCTGGCCTCGAGGCCATTCTTGCGCGCAGCACGGCCCAGAACGATCCGGAAGCCCTGGCGGGTGCCATCATTGCCGCGGTCGAAGCGCACGCTGGCGACGTGCGCCTGGCCGACGACCTGACTGTGGCGATCCTCAATAGGGGGACGGGTGTGTTTTCCACAGAAATCGGCCAGAGGTGAACAGGCAGGGAAAAACGACCTCTGAGGTCAGACCTCAGAAGGTGCCCTGGAGGTCTGACCTCAGAGGTCGTTTTGTCCAGGCCTGTCCCCGTTTTGCCAATTTCTGTGGAAAACACACCCGTCCCCTTCTGTGCTTGGTCTTCGCAACGAGCGTGTCGGCGCAGTCACCGCAGGTGCGGCCGATGCAGGCGGATGGGGTGGTCCGACTGCTGACCGACATTGAGGTGGCGCTGGGCAGTAACAGCATCGATGAATTCGCCCGCCTCGCAGCAAGCACCCTGCCGTCGGCGGAAGGCGCCGCGTTCGTCAGTTCGTCTTTTCGCGAGGGACAGACCTTCGCCGCTGTGCGCGAACGCGACCGCCGGCCGGAGGGCCCCGGGTACAAGGTCCTGGTCGAGATGCTCCTGGGTCGCGGCGGGGCAGGGCGCATCGCCACCTGGCAACTGCTGGTGCGGCCCAAAGCCGACGATCCGGATCGCTTCGAGATTGCCGGCGTCACGCCGGTGGCCTCCGTGGACGGTCTCGTGAAGCTCCAGCTCGACACCGCGCATCAATACGCGGCGCACGACCTGGTGTTTTCGACGCAGGGACTGACACTGCGCCTGTCGTCGGGGGTGGTGTTCCTGGCACAGGTGGAGGGTGGGGCGACCGCGCTGCTGTTTCGTGGGCGCGGCTCGATGCGGTTCGCGCCCGAGGATCCGGCCGAACAGGTGCAGGTGCGCGCCTTCAGCGGCAAGCCGGCGCTCGAGACGACGATCGAGTCGTTGCTGGTCCGCGTCAGCCCGCTGGACTTCGAGGGTCACTTTCCTTCGTCACACCTGGTGGCGGTTGACGTCAACCCGGGCGACGTGGCGCGCGCCCGCGCCCTCTTCGACGAACTCAGCACGAAGAGCTACACCCTCAGTCTGGGCGACCTGACCACGGAACGGTGGTCGCTGCTGCCTCCGCAAGGTGACGTGCTGGCCGAACTGCGCACCAGGCGATTCGGCACACTCACGTATGTGCTGGCCAGGGGCGATGCCGAAGACGTGTCGCTCTTTGACCGGGCCCGTGGCCGCAACATTTCGGTGTACGCGTCACCGGATCGGCTGGCCTCGCGCGGCCGCTACTACAGCGAAGACGAGACGGCAGCGTACGACGTGCTGCATTACGACGTGGACGTCCGGTTTGATCCGGAACGCGAGTGGATCAGCGGCAAGGGCGCGGTGCGTCTCAGGACCCGGCGCGATGGCCTCGCGACGCTCTCTCTCAAACTCGCCGAGTCGTTGGCGATCTCGTCGATTTCGTCGCCGGTCTTTGGACGGGTGCTGGGCTTGCGCGTCTCGGGGCAGAGCAATGTGCTGATCAGCCTTCCGCAAGCCGTGCCCCGTGAGACCGAGGTGGTCCTCGAGATTGCCTACAGCGGTAAGCTTCCGTCGCAATCTGTCGACCGGGAAGCGATGGAGGTGGCGGCCGATCCTCAACAGGTTCCGGACCCACTTGGCTCGCTGTCACAGGACCGGCCCATCCTGCCGGAGCCCCGCTATCTCTACAGCAACCGCGTTTACTGGTATCCCCAGGCCTCGATTACCGACTTTGCCACGGCCTCGCTGCGGCTCACGATGCCCGCACAGTATCAAGCGGTGGCGTCAGGCAGCCTCCTGAGTTCGACGGTCACGCCGATGGTCGAACTGGCTGGGCGAAGCGGCGACGAGCGCGCCGAACGCACGGTCCGCTTCGTGGCCGATCGCCCCGTGCGCTACCTCTCGTGCATCATTTCGCGATTCGTCGGCGTCGGTCGCGCACAGGCGCGCGTACCAGCCCTGGCGCCGCCGACGGTGGCCGCCCTGCCCGGAACGCCGCCGGCTTCAACAACAACTGTCAACGTGGACGTCGTTGCCACGCCGCGTCTGCTCAGAGCCAACCGGGCGCTGCCGGAGCGCACCGCGCAGATGCTGGAGTTTTTCGGGTCTGTCATTGGCGAGGCGCCGTACCCCGACTTCTCACTCGCGGCCCTCGACTCAGAATTGCCCAGCGGACACAGCCCGGCCTATTTCGCCGTGTGGAATCAACCGACGCTGCCCACCAACCTCACGTGGCGCGGTGATCCGGTCGCGCTCACCGGTTATCCCCTCTTCTTCCTGGCGCACGAGGTGGCGCACCAGTGGTGGGGCCAGGCCGTCGGCTGGAACAACTACCACGAGCAGTGGCTGAGCGAGGGACTGACGCAGTACTTCGCCGCCGTCTATGCGGGACACGACCGCGGCCCCGACACCGAGCGGGCGCTGTTCATGCAGATGCGCGAATCGGCCATGGACCTCTCGCGCCATGGCCCCGTGCACCTGGGCTACCGGCTTGGGCACGTTCAGGGCGACAGTCGCATTTTTCGCGGGTTGGTCTACAACAAGTCGGCCGTCGTGCTGCTCATGCTCAGGGGCCTTGTCGGCCCCGACGCGTTCAGCCGGAGCATCCAGCGCTTCTACCGCACCCATCGGTTTCAGAAGGCCGGGACCGACGATATCAGGCGCGCCTTTGAAGCTGAGTCGGGCCGGCCACTTGGCCGCTTTTTCGATCGCTGGATCCACGGGTTCCTCCTGCCCGAGGTGCGCCTGACCTGGCGGATGGCCGACGACACCCATCTGGCCGTCCGTGTGGAACAGTTGGGCGAGACTTTCGACTTCCCGCTGACCCTGACCATCCAGCATGCCGACGGCCGGATCGCACTGGTCCCGGTGGTGGTGACCGAGCCGGTGGTGGACGTTGTGCTGGCCGTGCCGGGCCCGGTTCGACGGGTGGATACCAGGGACGATACGAGCCTGGTTGTCGTGAAGCGCTAATCGCATAGAATTTATGGGTTATGGAAACGGTCACGCTGACGATTGACGGGTCTCCGGTTACGGTCGACAAGGGCAAGACGGTGTTGCAGGCCGTGATGCAGAGCGGCGGTCATGTGCCGTACTACTGCTATCACCCGGGGCTGGCCATTGACGGCTCCTGCCGCGTCTGCATCGTCAAGATCGAGAAGATGCCGAAGCTGCAGACCTCGTGTTCGATGGTGTGCACAGACGGCATGGTCGTGAGCACGAACACGCCCGACGTGGAAGCCGCGCGCGCGAGTGTGTTTGAGTTTCTGCTGATGAATCACCCGCTCGACTGCCCGGTGTGCGACAAAGGCGGCGAGTGCCCGCTGCAGGACTATTCCTTTTCGTACGGACCCGAGCGGAGTCGGATGGACTTTCCCCGCCGGGTGTTTGACGGCGAAGGCGTGAAGGCTGACGTGGACTTCGGTCCCACGCTGATGCTGAACCGCAACCGATGCATCATGTGCACCCGGTGCGTGCGCTTCATGGCTGAGGTGGATGGCGACGCGCAGATCGGCGTCTTCCAGCGCGGCGTGCACAGCGAGGTGGCCACGTTCGAAGAACAGGGCGTGATGTCACTGCTCTCGGGCAACCTCATGGATGTGTGCCCGGTTGGCGCCATCACCACACGCGACTACCGTTTCAAGTCACGGCCGTGGGACAACCCGCTGGCGGTCGATACCATCTGCACCAGTTGCGCCAAGGGGTGCAACACCACGGCGTGGATCAAGGCGAAGCCCGAGTGGGCGAAGGGCGCGCAACTGGTGCGCATGACTCCGAGGGACAACGCCGAGATCAACAGCTTCTGGATGTGCGACATTGGCCGCTTCGACTATCACTGGATCGAGAGCGACCGGCGCCTGCTGCAGCCGCATGTGCGCACGGGCCGAGGGTTTGATGCCGCCCCGTGGGCCGACGCGCTGATCGCGGTCAAGGCAGCGGTGGACGCCGCCGGCGGTGCCGCTCAGGCGCGCGTGCTGGTGTCGGGCCACGCGTCGCTCGAAGAACTCTACGCGCTGAAGCAGTTCGGGTCGCTCACCGGCGGGGTCACCTTCGGCTGGCGCTTCCGCGAGAAGCCGCAGCCGGCCAACACGAAGTTCCGGATTCCTGCGGTGGACGCGCCGAACCTGCGCGGAGCCCGGGACCTTGGCTTCAAGACGACCGCGGGTGATGGCCCGGCAGACGTCAGCGAGTTGCGATCGGCGGTCGAGGCCGGCCGCGTGAAGGTGTTGTATGTCATGGACACCGGCCCGGAGGGCTCGATTGGCGACACCGACTGGATTGTGGCCGCCCGAGCGGCGGGCACGATCACGACGCTGATCGTGCATGGCGTGCTGAAGACCGCCCTGTCGGAACACGCCGACATCGTGTTGCCGGGCTGCGCGTTTGTCGAGAAGGATGCCACGTTCACGAACATGACCGGACACGTGCAGACGGCGTCGCGCGTGATCACGCCGCCGGGAGACGCGGCGGAAGACTGGCAGATCCTGTCGAAAGTGGCGGCCGCGTTCGGCGCCGACATGAGCGAGACGTCGGCCAGCGCCGTCCGTCAGGCCATTGCCTCCTCGCTCTCCGCCGTGCCGGGCTACGCGAGGCTGGCGGAGGTGGCGTTCTCGCGGCCCGTGTCCGCGCGCCAATACCTGCAGGCGTCAAATCCATCGGAGCGCGGCAAATGGGACTCGATGTTCCAGGACCTGCCGCCGGTAAAGTTTGGCGAGGACTTCGGCCCGCTTCCGCGCGCCGACGTTATTCCGCTTCGACTGGTGGAGTAGACCGCACGCGCAGCGCGGCTGGGCGCACGCCAATCTCCAGCGTCCCCGAGGTTTCGAAGACTTCGCCGTCCACATGGCACACAAGGGTTGACCCGTGCACGGTGGCCCGAGTGGCGCGGGACCGCTCGAGGCCGCGGGCAGGACTGCCGCGACGCCAGAACAAACGCCGGCCCCGCCAGAACTGCTCCAGTGGCCGGCCGGCGTCCACCAGCACCACGTCGAGCATGCCATCCTGGAGACTGGCCGCTGGCGCCAGCACCGCGCCGTTCCCGTAGGTCGACGCATTGGCAAACGCCACCAGGAACTTGCGGCCCTGCCGTGCTTCTACGACATCACCGGAATGCCAGCGCACTTCATACCGGGCCGCCGCGTACGACCACGCGAGCGTGACGCCGCTCTTCACGTAGCCCACCGCCCCGCGCGTCGATCGGCCCGCGAAGGCGCGTGCCACCGCTGCGTCGAATCCAATGCCGGCGATGTTGAGGAAGATCCGGTCGCCGGCCGTTCCGACATCGATGACGGTGACTGATTTCGAGAGCGCCATGCGCATCGCCCCGTCGGGGTGGGCCGGCAGGCGCAGCCCGCGAGCGAGCCCGTCACCCGACCCGCAGGGCAGGATGCCCAGGGCCGTCGTCGTTCCCACCAGTGCCTGCGCCACTTCGTTGACCGTGCCATCGCCACCCATGGCAATGACCGTGTCGTACCCCTGGTCCACAAACGTCTGCGACAGACGACGGGCATGGCCCTGCCCCTCTGTCATGACGATGGTCGCGTTGATGCCCGCAGCGGCGGTGCGCGACTCCGTGAACGCACGGCGTCGCGCGGGCTCACCTGGCCGGCTTCCACGCCGCCCGGAAATCGGGTTAATCACGATGCCGACACGCATGGGGGCGGTGTTATAGTAGCGCTCAATGCCAAACAGGGCGCCCAACAAAGGCCGCATCCTTGTGCTGCTGGTACTCGCCTTCGTCGCCGCTGTCGGCACCGGAATTCAGACCTACCGTTTCGATCAGCGCGTCGCCGCCGATCGCATCCTGGAAGACACCATCACCCAACAGCTGAACGCGACCGACCTCGCACTGGGGGAGGTGCGGCATGCGCAGTCGGCGTATGTGGCGGCGGGTCAGGGGTCGGCCTTCTGGATGAACCAGTTCGACAGCGTCACCGCGCGCGTGGAAGGCACGTTGCGCGACCATCAGCAGACCACACGGTCGCCGGGAGCCCTGGCCCATTACGACGCGGCCATCGAACAGCTCGGCACCCTGCGCACATCGGACGCACGCGCCAGGAACTACGTAGACAGCCAGCAGCCCATCCTGGCCTCAGATGTCATCTTTGTTGAGAGCCTTGAGATCGTCGGCCGGATCTCGGCGAATGTCTCGGCCGCCCGCGACACCGAGGTTTATTCCGCCAGGCAGGCCATGGCCACCGCCACGCAGTATCGACAGGGTCTGCTCGGAGGGGGACTCCTGTTCACCCTGCTTATCGGGATGATCGCCTACCGGCAGATCGGGAAAGGCGTTGTGGTGGAAAGTACCCCGGAGCCCATGATCGCGTCGGTGCCCGAACCCCAGCCGGTCGTGAGACCCGCGCCGCCCGTGTTCCACGCGCCCTCCATGTCCCACATGTCCCACATGTCCCACATGTCCCACATGTCCCACATGGCCGACGCGGCTGATGTCTGCGTAGACCTGGCACGTTTGCTCGATGGCCGCGACCTCCCGGCGCTTCTGAGCCGCGCCTCAGCCGCCATTGGCGCCGACGGACTCGTGCTGTGGGTGCTCGACGAATCAGGGCAGACGCTACGCGCCTCGCTCGGCCACGGCTACTCGGACCGCAAGTTGAAGCGGCTGGGCCACCTGCCGGTGTCTGCCGACAACGTGACGTCGCTCGCCTGCCGCACGCTTCAGCCCCAGGTGGTGCCCAGCACGTCGACAGGCGTCTCAGGGGCCCTGGCGGTGCCGCTCATCAGCGCCACGGGGTGCGTGGGTGTGCTGTCTGCCGAAGTCTCCGACACGTTGTCTGAAGACCATCACCTGCCGGTGGCCCGGCTGATTGCGGCGCAACTGTCGGCCGTGATTCGCCCCGACACCGCGTCGGCCGCCGCCGCGGCGCAATAGGCCCTTTCGGGGGGACACGCGCACTATCGACCGTCATCAGTTGCGTACAGTGAAGTTGCGCTTGCGCCGCGATTTTCCTCGGCGTTCCGTACGGCACACGTCTTGATTGTCGAAGGCTGGTGAAGCCGCTCGACGTCACGCGGGGTGTGTCTTTCTCACGACAGGCAGGCGCTGGCATCGCAGCATCCCGCGGCACGTGGTTTGACGGCCGGGCGGCTTCATTGACTTAGGAACTGGGGAACTACAGCGTGATCTTCAGGGCCACCACCGTGGTGTCGTCATTGGGTGGGAACCCGGCCCGGTGCGCTTCCACCGCCTCGACGATCGAAAAGACGATTTCCTTGGCCGTGAGGTGCTTCGTCTTCGACACCACCTCGATCAGGCGTCCGCTGCCGAACTCTTCGCTCTTCCGATTCATGGCTTCTGAGACGCCGTCCGAGCAGAACACAAACACGTCACCCGACACGAGAGGCAGCGTCACCTCGTCGTACGTCATGCCCGGGAACGAACCCAGGGGCACGCCGGGCGCTTCAATCAGGCCGCAGGTATCGCCAGACGCACGCACCGGATACGGCACACCCGAGTTGGCCAGCGTGACGCTCTTGCGCTTGAGGTCGAAGATGGCGTAACACAGCGTGCAGTAATACTCCTCGAGCTGCCGCTCGTGGAGGATGGTGTTGATCGACATCAGCACTGCGGCGGGCGACGATCGCTCGGGCACATACCGCCGCCGAAAGGTGCGGCCGCGCACCAGTTCCCCGGCAAACACACTGTAGAGGGCCGCCGGCACACCTTTGCCTGAGACATCGCCCAGCGCCATGATGAGCGTCTGTGACTCGGGCACGAGGTAGTCGTAGAAGTCGCCGCCCAGCTCCAGCGCCGCTGAAAATGACGCGTCCACATCCACGCCCTTCATGCGTTTGGGCAGCTTGGTGGGCAGCAACGCCGCCTGAACGCGGCGGGCAAACCGCAACTCCTTCTCAAGCCGCGCCTCGGTTTGTGAGGCTTCTTCGTAGAGTCGTGCGTTTTCGATCGCGACGGCCGTCTGGCTCGCGAGCAGGGTCAGAATCTCCACGTCGCGCTTGGTAAAGGCGTCGAGTTCCGGACTCTCGAGGTCGAAGACACCAATGCAGCGATCCTTGAGCAGCATCGGCACGACGAGCTCGGAGCGCACATCTTCCACCACCTTGATGTACCGCGGGTCCCTGGAGACGTCGGGCACGATCACGGGCTCGCGATGCAATGCCGAATAGCCGACCAATCCCTCGCCCAGCGGCACTTTGGGCAGCGACACTCGATCGCCAAACTGCACGGCCACCTTCATCTCGAGTTCTTTGGTCGTCTCGTTGAGCAGCAGGATGCCGAACGTGCGGTAGTCCACCACGCGCCTGGCCAACTGCGCAATCCGCGACAGCAGCTCATCGAGATTCATCAGCGCCGCAACGTCGCGTCCGATCTCGGCCAGGGTCTCGAACGCCTCGGCATCAAGTCGCTGCTGCTCGAACAACCTCGCATTGACCAGCGCCAGCGCCACGTGCGCCGCAAACTGCCGGAGGATGGCGGCATCGCGCTCCGAATACATGTCGCGCGATCGGCTCAGGATGTTCAGGGCGCCAATCGGCTTGTTCTTGTGCACCAGCGGCACGGCCAGCGTCGACGCCATCCCCGGCACTACTTCCACGTAACTCGGCTCGAGCGTGATGTCGCCCACCACCTTGGTTTCCTGGGTGGTGACCACGTGCCCGACGATGCCGTCGGTGATGCGAGGGCGATAATGCGTGGTGTCTGGATATCCCACGCCGTAACCGATTCGCAGTTCGCCGTTCTTTTCGTCCAGCAGGTAGACCGCAAACGCGTCAAACGGGATGAGGCGGCCAATCAGTTCCGGGATCTTCTGGAGCAGCTCGTCCAACTCCACCACCGACGCCACCTGGCGGCCCAGATCAAACAGGGTGAGCAGGACATCGCGTTCGTGACTGCCCGCAGACAGGTGTGAGGGGAGACGGTTGGCGGGAGTCGGGGTCATGGCAGGCAAACAACGCGGGGGAACTGGTTCCAATTATACTTGGTTCGTCCGGCGCACTGATCCCATGACCGACCTGCAGCTTCCCCTCGACTACGCGGCCATTGAACGCATCCTGCCCCACCGGTATCCCTTCCTCCTGGTGGACCGCATCATCGAGTTCGAGCCGGATCACCGAATCGTGGGGATCAAGAACATCTCGGACAACGAAAAGTCACTGTCGAGGTCGCCCGGCCAGCGGCCGGCACTGCCCCCGACCCTGTTGACGGAGGCGGTAGCACAAGTCGGTGCCATCCTGATCCTCTCGAAGGCTGAGAATCAGAACAAACTGATCTTCTTCATGGGGATCGATCGTGTGCGTTACCGTTGCCCTGTGCATCCGGGCGATGTGGTGCGCATTGAAGCGGTCGTCAAACGCCTGCGAAGCCGGATGGGAGTGCTTCAGGGCTCAGCCACCGTCAACGGGCGCGTCGTCCTCAACGGCACCATGACGTTCGCGCTCGGCCCTCGGGCCTGATCAGATCAGCCGCAGCATCAATAACCCGTCGAGCGCCCTGATCTGTTCGAGCGCGGCGGCGGGCACCGTTTCAGTGACATCGGCCACCATGTAGGTGACGCCCCTGGTGGCGCTGGCCCATCCCGCCACGGTGACGCCGGCGTGCGCGAAGGCGCTGGTGATGTCGGCGACCGCGTGATCGGATGCCACACACGCACACACGCAGCGATGTGCCATCTGGCGCGGCGCCGCCAGGTCCGGGAAGTTGACGGCGTTGCGCACGTGGCCATGCTCAAGGAACTCTCGCACCTGATCGGCCACCATGATCGCGCAGTTGTCTTCGGCCTCGGCGGTGGAGGCGCCCAGGTGAGGCGTGGTGACGCACTTGGGGTGTTTCACCGTGAGTGCCGTGGGGAAGTCGCTGATGTACGCCAGCGTCTGTCCCGCGTCGAGGCTGGCCAGCATGGCCGCCTCGTCCACAATGCCCTCGCGTGCGAAATTCAGCACCGCGCTTCTGGGCTTCATCGCCTTCAGCCGATCGGCGTCAATCAGGTGCCGCGTCGCCGCGCCCAGGGGCACGTGCAGCGTGACAAAGTCCGCCGTGCGCAGCGCCTCATCCAGCGATCGCGCGCGAACCACGACGGGTGACAACTGCCAGGCGGCGTCCAGCGTCAGCCCGGGGTCGTAGCCGACCACCTGCATTCCGAGTGCGACGGCGGCGTTGGCCACGCGACCGCCGATGGCCCCGAGGCCAATCACCGCCAGCGTCCGTCCCGGCAACTCGGTTCCGGCAAACGCTTTTTTTCCGGCTTCCACGGCTTTGTGCAATTCGGCCTCTGACGAGGCCCCGCTGCCGGCGCGTCGCGCGAATTCGACGGCGGGCACAATGTGCCGGCTGGCCAGAATCAGGCCGGCGATCACCAGTTCCTTGACGGCGTTCGCGTTGGCGCCCGGCGCGTTGAACACGGGAATGCCCCGCTCGGTCATCGCGGCGACCGGGATATTGTTCACACCGGCGCCTGCCCGGCCGATGGCCTTGAGCGACGGCCCGAACGTGGCCTTGTGCAGGTCTGCGCTCCGCAGGAGGATGGCATCCGGGTCCACCAATTCTGCGCCTGTCGTGAAGCGCTCACGAGGCAACCGTTCGAGACCGGCGGCGGAGATGTTGTTGAGCGTCTGGACGGTATACATGGCGGGTTCGATCCTGCCAAGGATATCAGGCCAGGGATATCAAGCTCGTGGCGACCGTCTCACCGGGCGCACCACGAGCATGCCGACCACGATCACCAGGGCGGCGGCGATCATCGACAGCCGGAACGGCTCACCGAGGAGGAGGGTTCCGAGCGCCACCGCAATCACCGGATTGACATAGGTGTACAGCGACACCGTGGCAATCGGCAGATGGCGCAACGCATACGAATAGGCCGCGAATGCGATCACGGACCCGGCCAGCGTCAGGTAGATGAGCGATGCCAGAGTGCGGGGGGAAAACGCGAGGTGGGACCACTCCCCCATCACCGTGCCGGCCAGCGTCATGAACACACCGCCGAAGCACATCTGCACGGCCGCCACCCCGAGCACGTTGCGCGACCCCGAGTGGCGACGCGTGTACGCCGACGCGATGGCCCAACCAATACACGCCACCTGCACCGACAACACTCCCAGCACAATGCCGCGGCCCGTGCCGCCCCCGAGCGAAATATCCGGCCACACCAACATCACGATGCCAAGGAACCCGATGAACAGCCCACCCCACTGTCGCGCCGAGAGCCGTTCAGCCCCCGGCAACCAGGAATCAACGGCCACCATCCAGAAGGGCGACGTGGCGATGACGACCGCCGTCAGCCCGCTGGCCAGGTACTGCTCGGCCCAGACGACCCCGCCGTTACCGAGCGCGATCATCAGGAAGCCGAGCACGGCCAGCCGGCCCCACTCCCGACTGGGTGGCAGCGTTTGCCCGCGCAGCACCAGCCACAGGGCGAGAATCGTTCCGCCCATGAGGTACCGGATCCCGCCCATCAGAAACGGCGGAATGGTCTCAAGCGCAATCTTGATGGCGAGATAGGTAGTGCCCCAGATGAGGCACACGGCGGCCCAGGCTATCCACGCATTCCGCCGAACCGCTGGAGTCATGTTCAGGACGGCTTGTACAGCACCCGTTCCAGCCTCCGGTGATAGGCCGTGAAGGGACCGTCGGTGTCATCGGCCTCGATGTGTTTCCGCACCTGGTGGATCCTGGCATCCAGGTCATCCACCGCCGCCAGGATGAACGCCTCCACGGTCATCGGCTCCACGGGCGACCCCATCGCCTTCTGGCCGTGATGCGACAAGATCAAGTGCTCGATCTGCACCGACAGATCGTGCGGAAAGCCGGGGATGTCACGCGTCATCTCTCGCACCATCGCCGCGCCAATGGTGATGTGCCCGAGCAGGTTGCCCTCCAGCGAGTACTCCGTCGTCACGCCGTACGACAGTTCTTCGAGTTTGCCGATGTCGTGAAGAATGGCCCCGGCCACCAGCAGATCGCGGTTGGCGCCGTAGGCATCAGCCAGAAACACGACCGAGTCGATGATCTTCAGCACATGCTCGAGCAGACCGCCGCGATACGCGTGGTGCACGGTCTGAGCCGCGGGCCAGATGCGCAGGCGATCGCCCTGCGTCTGTGCCACTCGCGTCAGGAGTTCCCGCACCGGTGGTGACGAGACGCGCGCGATGTGCGCCTCAAGCTCCTGCCACATGTCGTCGATGGGCCGCGGCGCACACGGAATGCAGTCTTCCTCGCGAAATCCGTCGAGGGCGTCTCGCTGCGCATCAATGCGGCGAATCTTGTCGATGACCAGTTCGAGACGCTGGTTGAAGAGATTGCCGCGGGCCTGGATTTTGACGAACTCTCCAGCGGCAAACTCCTCGTTCAGGCCGTCAACGTCCTGGAACACCTTGGCCTTGATCTCGCCCGAGATGTCCTGCAGCACGATGGCCAGATAGTTGCCGCTCTTGCCGCTGCGCAACTCTTTCTTCGAGCACAGAAAGTAGCCCCACCCATTGGCGGCGCCTGTCAGTTGAGCGATCCTGGGTAATTGAGTCATGGTCAGTTCGAGTGTACGTCGAGATGCTAAGATTCGGCGGCATGGAGACCCTCGGCAACGATGCGTTCCTGCATTTGTTCGAAGGGCTGCGCGAAGGCGTCTTCATCGGCCTGGTGTCGGATGAGGCCACCGCCACGCTTGCGGCCAACCCGTACCTTCGCCTCATGATGGGCTGGGCCGAAGACGTCTGCGTCACGGATGTGCGACCGTTCGATCTCGATCGCTTTGTTGACCCGCTCGCGCGTAAGGGGTTCCTCGCCCAGCTCACCCGCGACGGTGCGGTACACGATCACCTGCTGCGACTGCGGCGGCTCGACGGCACGGCGATCTGGATCGAGGTGACCGCCCGCGCCGAGCCGCTGGCCACGGCGCTCCGGGTCGAAGCCCTCATGCGCGACGTTACGGAGCGCAAGAAACTTGAAGACAAGGCCCGGGATGTCTTTCGACAGTTGTCTCAGGCCGAAAAACTCGCAGCGCTCGGCCAGACGATGTCGGGCGTGGCCCACGAGCTGAACAACCCGCTCGCCACGATTCTCGCCTGCGCCGAACGCCTGACGACCCGCCGCCTCGACGACCAGACCCGGCGGGACCTGGACGCGGTCCATAACGCCGCCGAGCGCGCGGCCCGCATCGTCCGCAGCCTCCAAACCTTCGCCCGCAAGCGCCACACCACGCGCACGATGGTCGATCTGAATCATGTGGTGCGCGATACGCTCGCGTTGCGCTCCTACGAACAACACATCGCCAACGTCGTCATTATCGAAGCGCTGGCGGCCGGCCTGCCGCTCGTCTTCGCGGACCACCATCAGCTCCAGCAGGTGCTGCTGAATCTCGTGATCAACGCCGAACACGCCATGTTGGGCGCCCATGGCCGCGGCCTGCTGGTGCTGCGGTCGTGGCATGACGCGGATCGCGACGCGGTCATGCTTGAAGTCAGCGACGACGGCCCGGGAATTTCCACAGACGTGCAGGAGAAGATCTTCGATCCGTTTTTCACGACAAAGGCGGTGGGCAAGGGCACGGGCCTGGGATTGACCGTGGCGTATGCCATCACACAGGAACACGGCGGACGACTGACCGTGTCGTCAGAGCCAGGGCGCGGCGCGTCGTTTGTGCTGGAACTCCCCGCAGGCGGCGCCCACGTGCGCGCGCCTGAACCCGCGGCCCCGCCCGCGCCGACCGAAGTGCCCGTGGGTACCCGTGCGCTGGTCGTCGAAGATGAGCACGCGCTGGGTGAGGCGGTGGCAGCCGCCCTGCGGGACGCGGGGTTTGAAGTGGACCGCGCGGCCGACGGCGAAGAAGCGATCGCACGCACACAGCAGCGCGCCTACGACGTGATTGTCTGCGACCTGAAGATGCCTCGCGTAGACGGCGTGGCGTTTTATCACCACCTGGCGGCCACCGCCCCCGCCCTGACGCGGAGAGTGATCTTTGTCACCGGTGATGTGGCCGGCACCGAGGCCGAAGCCTTCCTTGAGCGAAGCGGATGCCGGTGGCTCGCCAAGCCGTTCCGCCTGCGCGACGTCGTGCGCACCGCGCGCGAAGTGATTGGGTGATCGACGATCACGCCACCGCGTACTTCGAACACGCCGGCTGTCCGGCCGCCGGCGCAAGCGTCTTGCGCAGTCGGCTCATCGCCCTGGCGTGCAACTGCGAGACGCGCGATTCATTGACGCCAATCTCCTTGCCGATCTGCTTCATCGTCGCTTCCTTGAAATAGTAGAGGCTGACGATGCGGCGTTCGCGCGGCGGGAGGGCCGCAAGAGCGGCACGCACATGGTCGCGCACTTCTTTGTGTTCAAACTGCTGATCTGGCGCCGCTGGTGCACTGGGCACCATGACGGCGGGCAGCGAACCGGTGTCAACGGTGTCGTGGTTCGACAAGGGTGACGTGGATTCAATGGTGGTGATGCGGAGGATGGTGCGCTCCAGCCGCGATTCGTCGGCGCCGACGCGTTTGGCCAGGTCGGCCATGGACGGCTCGGCACCAAGTTCCCGACGAAGAGACTCGCGCGCCGCTTCAAGCTCGCGGCGAATGCGGCGGACACCACGGGGCCAGGCGTCGCGGCGAAGCGCATCGATCATGGCGCCGCGCACCCGCCGTTCGGCAAAGGTCTCAAATTTGATTCCGCGGCTTTCATCAAACCGATGCGCCGCATCCATCAGTCCGAGCACGCCGTCCTGCACCAAATCACTGACAGCGACTGAATTTGGCATCGTGGACGCCAGGCGTCGGGCCATCGATTCTACAAACGGTAGGGTGGCGACAACACGGTCATTCTGGTGATCGGCGAGTGGTGCGCGCTGCATTGAGGAAACCTCCAAAAGTGGGCCGGCGATGGGTGCCGGCATGGAGGTGTAGGGCAACAGCGGTGCCAGATAGTGTTGCGAAGAAAAGGCGAAGCACGGCCGCGCGGCGTTTTGGTATGTAAGTGCTTTGTTTACGGTGGTTTAAATTGAAGTGGCCGCCGTGTGAAAGAACGTGCAGCCGTGTGCCGAACCACGCCTATTGTGTCAAACAAATGACGATATCAGGCCGAAGTGTCAATTTATCATCAGGATGCTTGAGGCAGGGCAGCGCTGCGGATGCGCTGGGTGGTTCGAATCGCGTCCACTGTGCTGGCCACGACCTGGCCCGCGCGGGCCCGGTGCGTGTCTTCCACAAGGCGATGCTCGAGCAATTCGGCGTTGGCCAGGATGATCCCGAGCTGGTTGTTCAGGAGGTGGAACAGTTGGTTCAGGTCGTTTGCGGTGGGAACCACCTGCGGCGTGAGTCCTGTCATATGGTCTCAGGCCGACCGAAGTATGTTGGCGTCGACCTGCCGCTGCTCCGGCGCGGCCATTGTGCCGCGGGCGGGCGTGGCGCCATCGCGCCAGAGGGTATCGGTAAAGATGCGGACGGAACCGCCGGCGGTTCTCACGTACTGCACCTTGCCACTGGCCATCCAGTTGTAAATCGTGCGCCGGCTGACGCCGACCACGTCACAGGCGCGGGGGATTGAGACGGTGGTGCGTTCAAGCATACGTCTGGAACTATCGGCAGGCCTTTCTGGAAACTGTAGGTCCTGTGGCGGACGATGTGGCGGACGATTGACGCTGGGGGGTCCGGATGTCAACATGTCGTCACTTCACTCATGTCTTCTGATACCAGTCCTCGACTTCACCTCCTGTTGGTTGATGACGAGGAGGCGTTCAGGGATGTGATCGCCGAGCGGTTGGCCGATCACGGGTACCGGGTCGAACAAGCGGGGACCGGGGAAGAGGCGGTTGCGCGCCTCAGCGAGTTTGCCTTCGACATCCTGCTCACTGACTTGCGGTTGCCTGGCGTTGACGGCCGGCAGGTCCTGGACGAGGCGTTTGCGCGGTATCCAGACATCATCGCGGTCGTAATCACGGGATTCGGCACCGTGCGCGAGGCCGTTGAGGTCACGCGGCTTGGCGCGGAAGGATTCATCACAAAGCCGTTCCAGTTCGAAGAGCTGCTGCACGCGTTATCCACGGCCGTGGAAAAGCGGCGGTTGCGGTCAGAGAACGCGTACCTGCGCGAGCAGTTGCGGGGGCGGTTTCACCTGGGCGGCATCATCGGTCAGGCGCCACTGGTCGTCGGGATGCTCGAGCTGATTCAGACCGTGGCGGGCACGTCGAGCACGGTGTTGATCACAGGAGAGACCGGCACGGGAAAGGAGCTGGCCGCGCGTGCGATCCACGACGCGAGCCCGCGACGCCAGCAGCGATTCATGGCGATCAACTGCAGCGCGATTCCCGAGACGTTGCTTGAAGCCGAACTCTTCGGGCATGTCCGAGGCGCCTTCACCGGCGCGGTGGCCAATCGGCAGGGCCGGCTCGAACAAGCCAACCGGGGCACGCTGTTCCTGGATGAAGTGGGCACCATGAGTCTGCCGCTGCAGGTCAAGTTGTTGCGGACGATTCAGTCGCGCGAGTTCGAACGTGTCGGAGAATCGCAGACGGTCAAAGTGGACGTGCGCATCATCGCCGCGACCAACTCGGATTTGAAACAGATGGTGGCGGACGGGACGTTTCGAGAAGATCTGTACTACCGGCTCAACGTGATTCCCGTCCACGTGCCGGCGCTGCGCGACCGCCGGTCAGACGTGCCCTTGCTCGCACAGCACTTTCTCGATCGCTTGAGCCAGGAAACGCCGGCGCGCGGCCGCGTCACCATCGCGCAGGATGCCCAACAGGCCCTGATGGCGTACCACTGGCCGGGCAATGTGCGGCAGCTCGAAAACGTGATGGAGCGCGCGTTCGCCCTGTCTCCGGGACGCGCTCAACTGGAGTTGGCTGATATGTCAGACGAGATTCTGGCCAGCCCAGCCCAGCCCGCGGCCCGGCCCGAAGCGATTCCGGCCGAGGGTGTTGACTTTGACGCGCTCGTAGCGCAGTTTGAGCATGGCCTCCTCCGCCGCGCATTGGAACAGGGTGGCGGCAACAAGCGCGTGGCCGCCGACCTGCTGAAGATCAAACGCACCACCTTGATAGAGAAGCTCAAACGCCTGGAGCGTTCCTGACATATGCCTCCGCCACATTCGTTCTGGGTGATTCTGATCGGCAAGACGCCAACGTCCTTCCGCGCCAAGGCGCGCGAAGATCTGGTCCCCACACTGCGACAACTGCAACGCACGCAGTCTGACGTCACACTTCGATGGTTTGAACGGGGAAAAGTGTGGGAGTCGCCGGAAGCGGCCATTGGCGCGGCCAAACTCTCAGAGACCGAGGCGCGCGAAAAGCGCACCAAGGAGTGGAGGCCCGGCGGGGAGCACCGCGACCCAAGAGCGCGTTTTGAACTGACCCGCGATCAGAAACGCGCGAAGTTCAAGCGGGAACGGTCGTCGGGCGACGACGGGCCAAAGGCTGAATCGCCGTTTGGGCCCAGACCTCCCCGGCAAGACCGGCCACGGCCTGACCGACCCGCGTCGGATCGCCCACGGCCCGATCGACCGCGGACCGATCGCGCCAAACCAGACCGACCCTGGTCGGACCGTTCGAAGTCCGATCGGCCAGCCTCCGATCGGCCCAGGGGCAGATCCGATCGGCCGTGGTCGCCTGGAGGACCTCCGCGCCCCCGCGAGGACCGGCCTCCGGCCCGCAGTCCGTTTCCCGACCGGGGGGGGGCCCGGCCTGCTCGACGCGACGACCGCGACGGCGGGCAGGGAAGACCGCCGCGCCGCGACCGTCCACCGGGCCCTCCGATGGAAAACCCGTTCGGCGATCGGCCCAAAGGTGAGCGGCGACCTGAGCGACGACCGGAGCGGCGTCCTGATTCGGGTCGGCCCGGCCGCCCGGCGACCAATCGTGGTGGCTTCAAGCCGCCCAAACGCCGCTCATGATCCTCCACGTCGTCTTTTACCAGCCGAAGGCGTCGACCACAGCCGAGGAGTTGGCGGAGTTCGTGGAGGCCATCGAGCGAGCCAGCCGTGAGATTCCGTCGATTCAGCAGGTGAGGATCGGAAAGACGACGGACATCGGATTCAGCTATTCTGGTAGGTCATTAAGCCAAGAAATGTCATACATGGCATTATTTGAGTTTAACGATGTAAACGGGCTCAGGGACTATCTGGTCCATCCTCAGCACGTGGAACTGAGCCAACTCTTCTGGATGGTCTGCAAAGAGACGATGATTGTGGATGTGGAGGCTGTGGACCCGCGGGTGACCGGCCTCGATAAATTATTGGTCAAATAGGATATTAGCGACCTGCCAAGACTATTTCATGTGAAACGAAGAACCTCTCGATAATTTCTCGAAGCTCTGGAATCGACCGTGCGCTGTTGATCGCCACCCGCAGTTGAGCGCCGCCGTCGAGGCCTTTCGTATACCAGGAGCCCAGCGCGCGGAGCTTATTGATGACCCAGCGCTCCCGGCCGCGCGCCTCCGGCGGAGGGCCTTCACGTTGGCCCGGCGCGGTGTGGCGGAAGCCTGAGGCTTCGCTGAGCCGCTCATCAATCAGCAAGTCCATGTAGTCCAACAGGAACTGCCCGCGGGCTTCAATCGGTACTGCCATGGGCACCCGTCCCATCGCCGCATCGGTCGCCTGCCGAAAGATCCAGGGATTGCGAAGCGCGCCACGGCCCACAAGGACCCCGGCCACGCTCGACTCGCGCAGCCGGGCGACGATCTGGTCTGGTTCCACGCAGTCACCGGATCCGAAGACGGGGATGGAGACCCCGGCCGCCACTTGCGCGATCAGAGTCCAGTCAGATTCACCCGAGTACGATTGCGCGGCGGTCCGGCCGTGAACGGCCACCGCCGCCGCGCCGGCATCCTGCGCCATGCGGGCCAGCAGGGGCGCGTTGATGTCGTGCTCGTTCCACCCTGCGCGCATCTTGACGGTGACCGGAATTTTCACCGCCTTCGCCATGGCGCTGATGATGCTTGCCGCGTGCGAGGGTTCGCGCATCAAGCTGCACCCGGCGTGGTGCTTCGCGATCTTGGGCACCGGACATCCCATGTTGATGTCCACGATATCGGCGCCCATGCCTTCAACGATCTGGGCCGCGTCGGCCATCTTCGAGGGATCGCCGCCGAAGATCTGAATGGAGACCGGGCGTTCTTCTTCGGTGTATTCGGCGTACTCGAGCGTACGGTCGATGCCGCGCACCAGTCCTTCGGAGCTGACCATTTCGGTCACGACCAGCCCGCAACCACCCTGGCGTTTGACCAGCCTTCGAAAGGCAGTGTCGGTCATGCCCGCCATCGGGGCCATGACCACCGGCGAGTGGAGGCTGACCGAGCCGATTCTCGGCGTCACGTCAGTCGGCTTTCTTCTGCGACGCGCGATACTGATCGTAGAGCTTCTTCAGGTCTTCATCTTTCCACTCGATGATCGCCTGACCGCGGAGGCTCTCGACGAACTTGATCATCTCGACCTGGCCGCGCTCACCCTGCACCTTGTCGGAAACCTGATTCCGAACCGCCTCGAACGGCTCGACCGTGGACTCGTCTTTGAGCTCGACTTTCAGCAGTTGATAACCAGTGGGAGTGCGAAGGGGCTCCGCGATTTCCCCGGTCTTCATTGGCCCAAGGAGTTTGCGCAACCCTTCGGCCAGTTCGTTCAGGTTCAGGGGCCCGATCAGGCCTCCGTTGGCCTTGGACCCGGACTGGGAAAACTCCGTGACCAACGCCGCGAAGTCTTCGCCTTTCAGCGCGCGCGCGCGAGCTTCTTTGACTTTGTCGTGCGCGGCTTCGTCGATGGCCACATTGACGACCTGCTCACCTGCACGGGCTTCGCTTGGCACCAGCACCGAAATCTCACGCACCGTGATCATCGTCGGCTTCATGAACTCTTCGGGATGAGCGCGGTAGTACTGGCGAGCCTCTTCCTCGGTGATCGCAATCCTGGGCGCGACGTCGCGCTGCATCACGCCCTGGCGCAGGTACTCCTTCTCCAGCCGCTTGCGAAGAATCTCCATGGTCATGCCCTGCTGCGACATAGCCACCAGAAACGTCTTGTCGTCGAGTTGGTTGTCTTTCTTGATGCCCTCGATGTATTCCTTGAACTGGGCATCACTCAGGCGAAGTCCCAGTTCCCGGCCCCGCTGGATCACGATCAAATAGTCCACAGCGTTGGCCAGAATCTCGGGCGTGATCTTGATCAGCTGCTCGCGAAGCGCCGCATCATTCTGCAGGTCCGTTGGCGACAGCTCACGCTGGCTCTGCTCACGCAGCGCCTCGATCTGCAGTTCCTCAAGTTCGGTCTTGGTGAAGATGGCGCCGTTGACCTTGACCAGCACCTTCTGCAACACCACCGGCCGGGGCTGGACGGCCGGAGCCGGAGCCTGCGCCGCCAGAACACCCGCGGACGCTACAACCAGCGCAACCGCGCTCAACACTATTCGCTGCTTCATGCTAAAATTTCCTGCTTCCGTCCCGGGCTAAAGCCCAGGACCTCCGGGCGCTCGTAGGGCATGGCTTCAGCCGCGCCAATCGTGATCTTACCCCGTCAGGCCGCGGCCCACTTCCTCGAGCACCTGCCGCACCCGTTCAAACACTCCGCCGGGCGCGCGCGGATCCGGTGGAACCTCCGCCAGAATCTCTCCGCGTGTGAACCCCGTAGACACTTCGCCCGTCGTCGCTCGGGTCGTCCACCACGATTCCCGGCCCGGTGGAACGTCGGGCGCCTTGATCCGCACGGTCGTCTTTGGATTCAGACGCCCCGGCAGCTGAACAGTCGGCTTGACCGCGGTGGCTTGAACGGGAACAACGGGTTTGGCCATGTCGAGTTTGAGGATGGCAGGGGGCAAAAGTGTCAAATCACCCCTGGTTTGGACCATCTTCAGCAGCCAAACAGGGTCCAGTTTGGCATTCTGTCTGAATCTGAACACTACGGCCTGGCCTTCGCGTTCGAGGCTCTCCAGGCCCAGCCGATCGGCCAGTGTCCTAATCCTGGCGTATTCAGCTATATTCAGCACTGTTTCTGGCAAAAGACCGTAACGATCGCCAAGTTCGGCAATTAGCGCCTCAACTTCGACGATAGTCCTTGTGTTCGCGAGTCTCCGATAAGCGGCCAGGCGTTGGTTCGTGTCGGGGATGAACTGTTCATCGATCCGCAGGTTGAGCTTCAGATTGACCGCCGTCCGCCGGTCATCCTCGATCTCTTCGCCCTTCAGCTCCCGAATGGTCTCCTCAAGCAGCTTCGTGTACATGTCGAAACCCACGGCTTCGATATGTCCGCTCTGCTGGCCGCCAAGGAGGTTGCCGGCGCCCCGGATTTCGAGGTCCAGGGCCGCAATCCGGAATCCCGACCCGAGGTCGCTGAACTCGCGAATCGCCGCCAACCGCTTTCGCGCAAGGGGCGACAGCGACTGTTCCGGCGGAATCAGCAGGTAGGCATACGCGCGCCGGTCAGACCGACCCACGCGGCCGCGCAGTTGATACAACTGCGACAAGCCATACCGGTCTGCCCGGTTGATCACGATCGTGTTCGCATTGCCGATATCGAGGCCGTTTTCGACGATGGTGGTGGAGACGAGGACGTCGAACTTGTGGGCGACGAAGTCCACCATCACCTGTTCGAGTTCCCCATCGCCCATCTGGCCGTGTCCAATGCCAATCCGCACTTCGGGTACCAGGCGCTGAATCAGGCCGGCGATGGAAAAGATTGACTCCACGCGATTGTGGACGAAGAACACCTGGCCGCCCCGTTCGATCTCGGTCCTGATCGCGCGGGTGATCACGTCCTGATCAAACTTCACCACGTGGGTCTGAATCGAGAGCCGGTCGCGCGGCGGCGTCTCGATGACCGACATGTCTCGAATGCCCACCAGCGACATGTTCAGCGTTCGCGGAATCGGCGTCGCCGTCATGGTCAACACATCGACCTTCTTGCGAATCTGCTTCAACCGCTCCTTGTGCACCACGCCGAACCGCTGCTCTTCATCCACCACCAGCAGGCCAAGGTCGCGAAATGCCACGTCCTTCGAGAGCAGGCGGTGGGTGCCGACGATGATGTCGAGTTGGCCGGAGGCAAGCTTCTCGAGCGAGGCCTGCTGCTCTGACTTGCTGCGGAAGCGGCTGACCATGTCGATGCGGACAGGGAAACCGGCGAACCGATCCTTCAAGGTGCGCTCGTGCTGAAACGCAAGCACGGTGGTGGGCGCAAGAAACGCCACTTGTTTGCTGTCCATCACGGCTTTGAACGCGGCGCGCATCGCCACTTCGGTCTTGCCGTAGCCGACGTCGCCGCACAGCAGGCGATCCATCGGCATCGTGGACTCCATGTCTTTCGAAATGTCCGCAATCGCCGACTGTTGATCCGGCGTCAGCACGTACTCAAACGCATCGTCAAACTCGTGTTGCCAGTGGGAGTCTGGCGTAAAGGCGTGGCCGACCACGGCCTTGCGGGCGGCGTAGAGCGTGAGCAACTCTTCGGCCATGTCGCGCATCGCCTTCTTGACGCGCGACTTGGCCTTTTCCCAGGTGGCGCCACCCAGCTTGTCGAGCGCGGGGGCGGCGCCGCCGGTGTATTTCTGGACAAGGTCCAGGCGATCCAGTGGCACGAAAAGTTTGTCTTCGCCCGAGTATCGGAGTTCCATGAACTCCTGCGCCTCGCCGCCTGGCCCGATCGCCATCTTCTTCAGTCCAACGAACCGCCCGATGCCGTTGTCGATGTGCACGACCAGGTCGTCAACCTTGAGGTCGCGGAAGTCCGAGACGAAGGTGCGCGCGGCGGACTTGCGGCGTTCGTGACTGCTGCGTCGTTCCTCGTCGAAGAGATCTGTTTCGGCAAAGAGCAACAGGTTGCCGGTGGGGAGGTGGAAGCCGCGTGACAAGTGGCCGGTGGTGACGAGGACCGTGGCCCTGGCCATGTCCTCGTTGTCGCCGATGACGCGGCCTCGCACTTCGTAGTCGGCCAACAGTTCGATGGTCCGTTCTGCTCTCCCAGGCGTGGCCGCGATGAACACGACGGTATCGCCACGTTCGCGTGCCTTCCGGATCTCTTCCACCCAGTCACCGATGCGCCCCCGATATTCCAGGACTGGCTGACAGGGGACATGCACTTCGCCGGTGGCGTCGTCGAGTGCCAGCTGGGTGATACGTGACCCGCGTTCAAGCCACGCTTCGAGGTCGGCCCAGCCGAGCGCGAAGTGTTCGTATGGCAGCGCCATCGCGTGTTTCGCTGCCGCGTCTCTGGCGCTCAGTCGCCACTGTTCTTCAATCCCTCGCCCGCGCGAAGCCACGTCGTCGATCTCGTAGACCAGGAGCGTGGCACCCGCGCGCCGGACGTAGTCGATGAAGGTGGCGCTCCGGTCGGTTCCATCAGCTGCTGACGCAGCTTCGTCGTGATCGGAGGGCATGGGCTTTAGCCCGTGCCGGGGCATCAACTCGCGCTGTGGCGTCAGCGTGATGGCGTCGAGTGCCTTGAGCGAGCGCTGCGTGGCGGCGTCGTAGCGGCGGACAGACTCGATGATGTCGCCGATGAATTCGAGGCGGATCGGCTGTTCTTCCGAGGTCGGGTACAGATCGACGACGCCCCCGCGGACGAAGAACTCGCCGTGTTGATCGACCGGATCCTCTGGGGTGAAACCGGCGACGGCCAGCCGCTCACGCAGTTCGTGCACCGCGATCTCGACGCCGGGCTTCAGGATGATGGTGGCGGCCGCAAGCCTGGCAGGGTCCGTCAACCTGGGCGACAACGCTCGGGCGGATGCGATCACCAATTGCGCCGTGCCGGTGGCCAGCGCGGCCAGGGCTCGGGCGCGCGCCGAGGCCACCTGAAGGTGTGGCGCGAGCCCACGGTACGGATCCACTTCCTGAGAGGGGAAGGACAGCACGGCCTGGTCGGCCTGTGAATCCGACAGCCCTTTCATGACGCCCAGGAAGAACCGTGCGTCCTGGGTGACTTGTTCCACGTCCTGATCGGTGGGCACCACGAGCACCACGGGAACGTCCTGGGCCAGCGCGGAGGCGTGGAACGCCATGGCACCTGGGCCAAGACCGGCCAGGCGCGGGAGCGATCGGGACAAGCCGGCCCGAGTGGCGGCCGACTTCAGCAGCGATCGAAAGGCGAGGGACGCAGACGGATGGAGCACAGAAAGAGAACATCCCATCCTAGCAGGATGGGGTTCGACACGAGGCATGAAGGGCTGAGGGTTCACAGACCCTCAACTTCTTATGGCTGGTGTGACCTGACCTTCTCAATGATCGAGGTGGTGGACCACCCCTGTTCGAGCGGCATCAGGATGACCTTGCCTCCTCTGGCTTCAACCGTATCCCGGCCGACGATCTTGTCTGGCGCCCAGTCAGCGCCTTTCACGAGGATGTCAGGTTGGATGGCCCTGATGATTTCAGCCGGCGTCTCTTCGTCGAATACGACAACCGCGTTCACGCAGGCCAGCGCGTCAAGCACCTCGGCACGTTCGGCCTCAGGGGTCAAGGGTCTCGTGGGTCCTTTGATCGCACTGACCGACCGGTCTGAGTTGATGGCGACAATCAGGACGTCGCCCTCCGCGCGAGCGGCCTGCAGGTACCTGACGTGCCCAGGGTGGAGCAGGTCGAATACGCCGTTGGTGTAGACGATGCGCTGCCCGGCGGCGCGGGCGCGGGCGGCCCATGCGGCGGCTTCGGAGCGAGACGTCAGGAACACGAGAGAAAGGTTATCGCAAGTCTCTGCCGACCGTGTCTTCGCTATAACACCGGGAGGCCGACACCCTCGAGGTAGTCGAATGTGGGGTCGTAGAAAGCGGGTGCCCGAGTAGGGTCGGTCTCGTCGCCTGGTGGAACACAGATCACCATACCTTGCCGGGCACGAGTCAACAGGACGCGATAGGCGTTACGCAGATAGGTACGCCGGTCGTCTTTGTTGACGTTCTGCCACTTGCTCGACTTGAACGAGTGACCGCTCCATTTTGTCCTGGCAAAGCGGAAATCGGCGTCCCACGTGACACACACCCAGTCCAGTTCCAGTCCTTGCACTTGGAACTCCGTCGCGGCGTCCTCCAGATAGAAGCTTGAACGCGTGTCGTCCCGATCGTTGAGAAACCAATGGACCGGGTTTACCTCAACGCGGACATCGACGGCGTGGGCGAAACGTGTTCCGCTCTGAAAGACCTCATTGAGACGGACAGGTGCTGCCGCGGATCTTGTACTACTGGGGCCTTCGCTGACAGGCGTCCTATTGACTCCACGGTGTCGTACTCGGAGTCCGTCAGGTTCGGCGAGATGTAGGTGGTCCAGTCCGATGGGGTTGACGACACCGCATCCAACCACGTGGAGATGCCCCCTTCGCCGCGGTTGATCTCCTGTCCTCCACCCACCAGGCAGATGACCACGGCCCAGTCTGGGTGGCGGTCGAGGTATGAGAGCAGGAACTCGGGTTCGGATTGAGTAAAACCCGGCCGGCCCTTCTTCCGACGCATGAAGTCTGCGGTCATGGCCTGATTCCAGGCGCGTTGGGCCTCGTCAAAGATGACGACGTGGTCGCTGGGTGGACCCGGGTGGTTCAGCCCCTCATCGCGAAAGTGGTGCACGTTCTGGAAGAAGGCCTTGATCTTCTGGCGAACGTCGCCCTTCCGCGTCCTGTCGTTTCGTGAACGCAAACGGGTCATCTCGTCTCGGGCCAGTGCCTCGCTGAGTACTTTGACCAGCGGACCATTTCCAGACAAGAACACCGCGTGCGTTGGACTCGCTTGGTCCCGACGCTTGGTGGCGACGTTCAGTCCGACGAGTGTCTTGCCAGCGTCGGGCACTCCTGTCACAAAGACGATGGCCTTTCGTCCTTCGGCCCGTGCCTGGTCGATGATTGATTCAACGGCTGCGGCGGTCAGCTTGAGATTGCGGGCACCGGCGTCATGTCGAGCGATGGCATCGACTGAATGGTTCGAATACAACGCCTGTGCGGCTTCAATGATTGTCGGCGTCGGCTGGTAGGGAGCCTGAGCCCAACTCGTGGCATCGAGATCGGGCCCACTGACTGCGTCGAGGCCGACACGGATGGCTTGCCGAAGGTTGTCTCCGTTGCAGGCCAGCGGTGGATACACGGCGTCATCGGCAGGAGGACGAAGGCTTGGTTCAGCGTGTGGTGATTGAGTGGCAACAAGAATCGGGATGATGGGGACGGCGTGGCTGGCGTGGTGGAAGTTCTTCAGATCCAGCGCGTAGTCCCAGGCTTGGTTGTAGTCTCCGATCTTGATCAGGCGTTCCCCGACTTTGAACTCCATGACAAACACCGCAGGACCGCTGATGAGCACTGCGTCGATCCGGCTCCCAACACGAGGAACGTCGAATTCCAGAAACAGTGTTCCGCCGATTCCATCCAGCGCGATTCTTAGGAACTCAATCTGTCCGACCCAGGCGTCGCGTTGTGGCGGATCCACTGAAAAGCCACTCTTCGCAGTCAAGGCGCCCAGCACTGGCTCTGTGGTCTCGGCGAGGAAGTGCGCGACATCGGCGGCGTAGTACGACCGGGAGAATACTGGGGCCGACATCTGGCTGGGCTGCGCGCCAGGTTATCACCAGACGCCGTTTTCAGCCGGCGTGCGGGGCGCCGGGGCGCCCGACTGCGAGCGACGCGACAGCGGCAGTCTGAAAAACGGCGCGGAGGGGGGCGACACCGCGTGGGATAGGGACCCACGCGCTGGACGCGAGGCGATTGCCGTGGAGCGTCGTTTTTGCGCGTCGGGGAGCCGGAGGGCGGCACGGCGCATTGCACGCCGGCTGAAAACCTCTACTTGGGCGGCTTGAACCTGATCGCGGTAGAGAAGTTCCAGCGGTGCTTGGGCCGATAGATGCCGCCGTCCTTGATCCGCGACTTCACGCGGAACGTGTGGAGCAGTCGATGGTAGTCGTACGGAGCGCCGTCGCGTTTGTGCACAGCCACGTCGAGTTTGTAGGTGCCCTCAACGAGATCGAGTGACTCCACTGTGAGCGTGACGGTGGCCTCACCCTCGAGACGGTCCGACTCCAGTTCCTCGATGTCCGTGTTGGTGCCGTAGACCATGGCGCCATCGGCCGTGAACAGGCCGATGCCAAACACAAAGTCGCGCACCGGCGCCGAGGCCTTCACGCCGAGGATGACGCGCATCGACTCGCCGGTATGGAACACGTGCGTGGACTGGCCCGTCGCATCCTGGAAGTCCACGGACGCGATCTGCACGCCGCCGGAGCCCCATCGGCCTTCACCCGCCTGATTCATGTCGCCGAAGTGATCCTCGGTCGTCACCGGCCCGGTCGGCGTCGCCTGGCCCGTTCCGCCGGCATCGTGCTGCGCCTTTTCATCCGACGCCGCGAGAAAGCGCTCTTCCTGTCGCGCCACGTCGGTGACGTAGGTGCCGACTACGCGGGTGGGATCGCCCTCGGCCTTTTTCTCACCAGCGTCGAGCCACACGGCTTCGTCGCAGAACCGCTCGACCAGCCCAAGCGAGTGCGTGACGAGCAGGATCGTCTTGCCCCGGCGCTTGAACTCGCCAAACTTGTCCAGGCACTTGTGCGTGAAGCCTTCGTCACCAACCGCCAGCACCTCGTCCACCAGCAACACGTCGGGATCCACATGAATGGCCACCGCAAAGCCCAGGCGCATGTACATGCCGGAGGAGTAGGTCTTCACCGGCGCGTCGATGAACTGGGTCAACTCGGCGAACTCGACAATTTCGTCGAAGCGCTTCGTGATCTCTTTCTTCGTCAGGCCCAGCATGATGCCGTTGATGAAAACGTTCTCGCGACCCGAGATCTCGGGGTGAAACCCGGCGCCCAGTTCGATGAGCGCCGAGATTCGGCCCTCGACCGTGACGGTACCGATGGTGGGCTTCGTGATCCCAGCCACCAGCTTGAGCGCCGTGCTCTTGCCCGATCCGTTGCGACCCACCACGCCGTAGGTACACCCCTTCGGCACAGTGAACGAGACGTCCTTGAGCGCCTGGAACGTCTCCTCAGGACGAAGCTTGCGGACCAGGTCCCCGGAGAGCAGCGCACTCTTGAGCGTGGAGAACTGTCTGCCGCCATACCGGCGATAGATCTTGCTGACGTGGTCAAGCGTGATGGCCGGCGAACTCACACGGCCTCCGAGAAGGAATCACGCAGGCGATCAAACACCCAGTACGCGGCCAGGAACAGTACAACCGACACGCCGCCCAGCGCCAGCAGCCACTGCCAATGGCCAAACCCTCCGTCAAAGAAGAGTATTTCCTGATACGAGATCGCGAGGTGCGTGAACGGATTGGCGTCGAAGTATTTCTTATACCAGGGGAACTCGTTGAATAAGGGCTTGTACCAGTAGATGATCGGGGTCGCAAAGAACCAGAAGGTCAACAGGTTCGATACCAAGTCGCGAACATCCCTGAAGTGCACGGCGATCGCCGACAGGAGAAGCGCCAGCGCCAGCGTGAACACAAACTGAATCGCGACGATAACGAAGAACCAGGGGAGTTGGGGCCAGTCTGGCGTGACCTTGTACCAAACCATGAACCCGATCAGGATCGGCAACCCCAGCAGGAAATGCACCATGTTCGACAGGATGGTGACAATTGGCAATATTTCTGCCGGGAACAGAACCTTCTTGATCAAGTTCCCTCCGGCGATCAGTGATCCAGTGGCTTCATTCAGTGATGATTGAAACCACGTCCACGGCAAGAGCGCAGTGAACATGAACACCGCGTAGGGCTGGACACCCTCCGTGCGGTTCTGGAGAATGTGAGCAAAAACGAAGCTGTAAATCAGGAGAAGCAGCAGCGGGTTCACAAACGACCAGAAGAACCCCAGCATCGATCCGCGGTAGCGCGCCTTCAGCTCTCGCGCCACCAGACTCTGGATGAGACCGCGATACCGAAGAAGTTGTCCGAGGTTATGCCACATCTTCCGCGCCGTCGACCTCGACGAGAATCACGGTGATGTTGTCGGGACCTCCGGCCGCGTTGGCCGCCGTGATCAAGGACTGCGCGCACGTCGCCAGATCGCCGGTCTTGTTCATCAGTTCACTCAGGCGTGCGGGCGTCACCACGGAGGACAAGCCGTCGGAACACATCAGCAGCCGATCGCCGGCCTGCAGCTCCACTTCCTTGATGTCCACTTCGGGATCAACGCCGCCCGAGATGGCGCGCGTCACCACATTCCGCCACGGATGCCTCTGGGCATCGTCGTCGGTGAGCACGCCCGCGCGCACCTGTTCGCCAACCCACGAATGGTCGTCGGTCAGTTGCCGCAATATTCCGGCGCGCCATTGATACGCGCGGCTGTCGCCCACATGCGCGACCTGGGCCATCCCTGCGGGTTGCAACAGGAGGGCGACCGCTGTGGTCGCCATACCCTTCAACTCGGGATCCGCACCAATGGCTGATGCCACGCGCTGGTTGGCCAGGCGCAGGGCGGCAATCAGGCGATTGGCTGCCAGCGAATGCGCGGTATCAAAGGGAAAGGGCCACGTCTGATTGAGATCCGCGTTGCGCGTGTCATCGATGAACGCTTCAATCACCTGCACGGTCAGGCGCGACGCCACTTCGCCGGCCTCATGGCCACCCATCCCGTCGGCCACCACGTAGAGGCCGAGGTCCGGGCGCTCTCGAAACGCATCCTCATTGCTCTCGCGTCGAAGGCCCGTATGGGTGACGGCGACCGAGGTGATTCGTGGCATCAGATCAGCCGCGTGTCCGCGCGTGTTGTGAGACCTGAAGGCGGGTGATCGCCCGCAGCAGCGCGATCCGGGCGCGCTCGTAGTCCATGTCCGACGCCCCGCCCTTGCTGACCTCCGCCATTCGTTCTTCGGCGCGGCGCTTGGCCGACTCGGCCCGTTCAAGATCGATGTCGTCGGCCTTTTCAGCGATGCGCGCAAGGATCGTCACACGGTCGGGCAGGATCTCGGCAAATCCGAAACCGACGAAGCCGTGAAACGTCTGCGTGCCCTTCCGGTACCACATCTCGCCCACCTTCAGGCTGACGAGCATGGGCGTGTGGCCTGGAAGGACTCCGAGGAATCCCTCCTCGCCAGGCAGTTGCAGCTCGTCCACTTCGTCATGGACGATCGCACGCTCTGGCGTGACGAATTCAAGGCGCAAGGTCGTGGGAATGGCCATGGAACGTCTTTACTGCTTCTTCGACCGTTCGATGACTTCGTCGATCGTGCCGGCCAGGTAAAACGCCTGCTCCGGAATGTCGTCGTGTTTGCCCTCGACAATTTCCTTGAAGCCGCGCACCGTCTCGGCAACGGTGACGTACGCGCCCTTGAGGCCGGTGAACTGTTCGGCCACGAAGAATGGCTGCGACAGGAATTTCTGGATCTTGCGCGCCCGCGAGACCGTGAGCTTGTCGTCTTCCGACAGTTCGTCGATGCCGAGGATCGCGATGATGTCCTGCAGGTCCTTGTAGCGCTGCAGGATCTGCTTTACCTCGCGGGCCACGTTGTAGTGTTCGTCGCCGATGACGCGCGGGTCGAGAATGCGCGACGTGGACGCGAGCGGATCCACGGCCGGATAGATGCCCAGCTCGGCAATGGCGCGCGACAGGTTCGTGGTGGCGTCAAGGTGCGCAAACGTGGTGGCCGGCGCCGGGTCGGTATAGTCGTCGGCGGGCACGTAGATGGCCTGCACCGACGTGATCGATCCCTTGCGCGTGGACGTAATGCGTTCCTGCAACTCGCCCATTTCCGACAGCAGCGTGGGCTGGTACCCGACGGCCGACGGCATGCGGCCCAGCAGCGCCGACACTTCCGACCCCGCCTGCGTGAACCGGAAAATGTTGTCGATGAACAGGAGCACGTCCTTGTTCTCGGCGTCGCGGAAGTACTCGGCGACGGTGAGCGCCGACAGCGCCACGCGCAGACGCGCGCCCGGCGGCTCGGTCATCTGGCCGTACACCAGCGCGGCGCGCGACTTGGCCGGGTCGTTCGGATCGATCACGCCGCTCTCCTGGAATTCCAGCCAGAGGTCGTTGCCTTCACGCGTGCGTTCGCCGACGCCGCCAAACACCGACACGCCGCCGTGTTTCACGGCGATGTTGTGGATGAGCTCCTGGATGATGACGGTCTTGCCCACGCCGGCGCCGCCAAACAACCCGATCTTGCCGCCCGTGAGGTACGGTTCCAGCAGGTCGATCACCTTGATGCCGGTCTCGAACATCTTGAGTTCGGTCGACTGCTCTTCAAGCGTCGGCGCCTCGCGGTGAATCGGCCACCGTTCGGCCGATTCCACAGGCCGATCCGGAAAGTCCACCGGCTCGCCGAGCACGTTCAGCACGCGCCCCAGCGTCTGCGGTCCGACGGGCATCGAGATGGGACCGCCCTGGTCGGTGGCTTCCATGCCGCGCTGCAACCCGTCGGTCGCTTTCATCGCCACGGTACGCACCCGGTTCTCGCCCAGGTGCTGCTCCACTTCGACGATGACGTCGACGGTGTTGGTGCCGGCCTGTCCGGTAATCCGGACGGCGTTGTAGATGGCCGGCAAATCACCACCGGCGAATTCGATGTCAACGACGGGTCCGATGATCTGGACGACCTTGCCAACCTTCACTGCTGTAGCAACTGACATGTGATCCTCGTTCGCCCTTGCTTCTACTGTGCCTGCGACCCAGACACCACTTCGATGATTTCCCTGGTGATCGCGGCCTGACGCACCTTGTTCATCGTGAGCGTCAGCCCTTCGATCATGTCGGCCGAGTTGCGCGTGGCCGCATCCATCGCGGTCATCCGCGCGGCATGTTCGGCCGCCGACGACTCCAGCAACGCGCGCAACACCTGCGCCTCCACCAGCCGCGGCAACAGTTCGTCGAAAATCCGCTGCGGCGAGGGTTCGTACAGATAGTCCACGGTGCCGGCGTCCGCCTTGCCCACTTCAATCGGCTCCATCGGCAGCAACTGCTCCACAACCAGGTTCTGCTGCATGACCGACTTGAACTCGTTATACACAAGGTGCACACTGTCCACCTTGCCCGCAATGAAGTCTTCCATCGCCGGCTGCGCCACGGCTTCCGCCTCGGCAAACCCGATCACCTTGGGCATCGCGGTGTACTCGAACCGAATCGGGAATCCGCGCCGGCCCAGGGCTTCGCGACCCTTCTTGCCGACCAGCCCGAGCGCGATCTCGCGCCCCTTGTGTTCGCGCAGGTAGATGCCCACGGTCTTCACGATGTTCGTGTTGAAGCTGCCGCACAGTCCCTTGTCGCTGCTCATCACGATGAGCAAGGTCTTTCCGGTGTTCACGCCGGCGCGCTGCGCGAGCAACGGGTGATGCGACTGGTCCACGCGCGCCGCGATGCTGGCCAGCACGTGTCTGGCCTGTTTCGCAAATGGACGCGTGCCCATCACGCGCTCCTGCGCGCGACGCAGTTTCGACGCGGCGACCATCTTCATCGCCTTCGTAATCTGCTGCGTGTTCTTGACGGCGCGAATGCGCCGCCGCATGTCAATGAGTGAAGGCATCCCTTACACCATCGTCGCAAACTGCTTGCCGAACTCTTCGAGCGCCGCCTTCAACGCGCCCTTCACCTCGTCGTCGAGCACCTTCTTGGTGGAGATGCCGGTCAGCACCTCAGGACGCTGCGATTCAAGGAAGCGGAAGAGCTCGTCTTCGTACATCCGCAGGCGCTCAACCGCCACGGGGTCAAGATAGCCGTTGGTGGCGGCAAACACGATGGCCACCTGCTTCTCGACCGGCAGCGGACGATATTGCGGCTGCTTCAGGATTTCCGTGAGGCGACGGCCGCGGTTCAACTGTTTCTGCGTGGCCGGGTCCAGGTCGCTGCCAAACTGTGCGAAGGCCGCGAGTTCGCGATACTGCGCCAGGTCCAGTCGCAACGTGCCGGCCACCGACCGCATGGCCTTGATCTGCGCGGAACCGCCGACGCGCGAGACAGAGTTGCCGACGTTGATGGCCGGGCGAAAGCCCTGGTTGAACAGGTCGGCTTCAAGGAAGATCTGCCCGTCGGTGATCGAGATGACGTTGGTCGGGATGTATGCCGAGAGGTCGCCGGCCTGCGTTTCAATGATCGGCAGGGCCGTGAGTGAACCGCCGCCAAGCTCGTTGCTCAGCTTGGCCGCGCGTTCCAGCAACCGCGAGTGCAGGTAGAAGACGTCGCCTGGGTACGCTTCGCGACCCGGCGGGCGCCTCAGCAACAGCGAGATTTCGCGGTAGGCCTGCGCGTGCTTCGACAGGTCGTCATAGACCACCAGGCCGTGACGGCCGGAGTCGCGGAAGTACTCGCCGATCGTGCAGGCCGAGTACGGGCTGATGTAGAGCATGGGCGCCGGGTCTGACGCGCCGGCGGCCACCACGATGGTGTATTCCATCGCGCCGGCTTCCTCGAGGATGCGCACGACCTGCGCAATCGTGGACTGCTTCTGGCCGATGGCGTTGTAGATGCAGATGACGCCCAGGCCCTTCTGGTTGATGATCGCGTCCACGGCGACGGCGGTCTTGCCCGTCTGGCGGTCGCCAATGATCAACTCGCGCTGGCCGCGGCCAATGGGCACCATGCCGTCGATGGCCTTGAGGCCCGTCTGCATCGGTTCCTTGACCGGCTGACGGTCCACAACGCCGGGCGCGAGGCGTTCGATCGGCATCGACTGCGTTGTCGCAATCGGTCCTTTGCCGTCGATGGGCTGCCCCAGCGAGTTCACCACGCGGCCGAGCATTTCGTCGCCCACCGGCACCGAAATGATGCGACCGGTGCGTTTGACGACGTCGCCTTCTTTGATGGCGGTGGAGCGGCCCAGCAGCACCGCGCCGACGCTTTCTTCTTCGAGGTTCAGCGCAATGCCGAACAGGCCGTTCGGGAACTCCAGCATCTCGCCGGCCATGGCGCGCTCGACGCCATGAATGCGCGCGATGCCGTCACCCACCGACACCACGGTGCCCACCTCCGCAACGTCGACATCAACAGCGTAGTTGCCAATCTGGTCGCGGATAATCTTGGAAATTTCTTCGGCCTTGATCTGCATCGTGTCCTCATGGCGAGGCCCAGTGGCCCCGCCGGTCGTGATGTTACCTGCGTGCTCGTAAACTGGTTATGCGGGCGACAACAACTGCCGACGCATCTTCTCCAGTTGCCGCGTGAGGCTGGCGTCATAAACCACGCTGCCCACGCGGGCGACAACTCCGCCCATGATTGATGGGTCTACCGATTCCTTCAAACGAACGTCGGCGCCGACCGCCGCGCTGAGCGCCTTGGCGAGCGCGTCGCGCTGGCCGTCGGGCAATGCACTCGCCGTGACGATTCGCGCGTGCACCACTTTGCGGTGCACCATCAGTCGTTCGGTGAACGCCGCCGCCACGTCACGCACACTGCCCATCCGGTCGCGGTCAGCCAGCATCAGGAGCAGGCGGCGCACTTCGCCGGAGAATTCGCCGGACGTGTTCAGAATCTGTTCAATGAGTTCGCGCTTCTTCAGCGCGGGAATCGCCGGGTGAGCCAACACCGTCTGCAGTTCGGCATGGCCATCGACCAGGGCGACAAATGCGTTCAGTTCACCTTCAACCCTCGCCAGATCGCCCTGCGCGTGCACCACTTCAAACAGCACGGCCGCATACCGGCGTGCAGCGGAGCGGACGCTCATGAACGGGCTCCTGCGACGGGACAGGCAAGGAAGTGGTTGACGATTTCAACGAACACGTGGGGCCTCCGCCGGGGGAGATCCTACCCCAGCCAAACGACCATTTATACCATTCGGGCCCGAGGCCCGGCAACTACGTCAATCGAACCAGGGCGTCATCCGCGACTCCTGCGTCAACGTGTCCGACGACCGCCGCCCCTCACTCCGGAGGCGACCAACTGGTCTACAAAGGCCTCGGCCGCGTTGGGTGCCTTGGCTGACCAGGAGCCCGCCTGACGTCTGGGGGTCCAGACAGAGAAGCGCCCCGTTGGGCTTCTGTTGAACGCCCAAACTTGGTAGCGCGCACGACCACCCCCGCCGGCTTCGCGGAGTTTGTCTGAACCGCCCCGAAAAATCTCGCGGACGACCTCTGGTGCAGGACCATCCTTTGGAAGGGCCGCGATCGCCAGGGCTGTTCGGGGTTCCCCGCCCCTGGCGTAGACGTCGCTGAGCGCCTTGGCTGCGGCGATTTGGCCGTATCCGTAAGGGGCGTCGACGATGGGGGTAAAGAAGTCTACGGTCTGGACCAGCGCTGACGTCAGGACTCCGTCAATGTTTCGTACAGGCGCTGTAGTTCCTGCTCGTTGGCAAAGTCCACTTCGATACGGCCACGTGTGCCTTTGCGGACAATGCGTACGCGGGTGCCGAGAGCGAGTTTCAATTGCTCTTCGGCCGCGCGGGTGTTCGCATCAATCTTGGGTGCTTCTGGCTTGGGTGCCTCTGGAGCGTCGGGCTTTGGCGTGGTCTCGTGACGCACGAGCGCTTCGGTTTCGCGCACCGACAACCCGCGCGCGATGACGTCTCGCCCCACGCGACGTTGCGCCGCTTCGTCTGTGAGCGACAACAGCGCGCGCGCGTGTCCCATGGTCAGCGCGCCTTCCGACAACGCCGTGCGGACTTCGGCATGCAGGCGGAGCAGCCGCATGTAGTTCGCGACGGTCGCGCGATCTTTGCCGACCTGTTCGGCGATCGATTCCTGCGACAGGTGCAGGTCCTCGGACAGGCTGCGATACGCCTGCGCTTCTTCGATGGGGTTGAGGTTCTCTCGCTGGATGTTTTCGATGAGCGCCACTTCCAGGAGCTTGTCGTCGGGCACGTCGCGCACGGCGACGGGCACTTTCAGGAGTCCTGCGCGCTGCGCGGCACGCCAGCGGCGTTCGCCGGCAACAATCTCATACATGGCGGCCGAGTCTCGGGCCGCGGTGACGGGACGAACCACGATGGGCTGGATGATGCCGTTGGCGCGAATGGACTGCGCCAGTTCTTCAAGCCGGGCGTCGTCGATGTGCAGTCGTGGCTGCCGCGGATTGGGGGAGAGCAGATCGATATCAAGTTCGGTGGGCCGGCCTCGATCGACTGGCGTCGTTTCACGTGGCGGCGGCGGAGCCGTGTCTCGAATCAGCGCGCTCAGACCGCGTCCAAGTGCGGGGCGTTTGGTGGCCATGATCAGTGACTCCCCGTGGGCGCCGACAAGGCGGCAAAGTCGCGCGACAGGAATTCGCGCGCCAGGGCCACATAGGCTTCGGCGCCGCGCGACCGCGCGTCATAGAGAATGACGGGCACGCCGTGACTGGGGGCTTCTCCCAGGCGCACGTTGCGGGGAATGACGGTGTGAAAGACCTGGTCGCCAAAGAACTCGCGGATGCTGGTGCCGACCTGCTGGCCCAGATTGGTGCGGTCGTCGTACATCGTGAGCAACACGCCTTCGACGGCGAGCCCGGGATTCAGGGCCGCGCGCACACGGTCCAGCGTCGACATCAGGTCGGCAATGCCTTCAAGCGCGAAGTACTCGCAGTTGAGCGGAATCAGCACGGTGTCGGCGGCGACGAGCGCATTCAACGTCAGCAACCCGAGTGAGGGAGGTGTGTCGATGAAGATGTAGTCGTAGTCGCCGCGCAGTTGATTGACGAATGTGCGGAGGCGCTGATCGCGGTCGGGCAACATCACCAGTTCGATCTCGGCGCCGGTGAGGTGGCGATCGGCGGGCACCAGAAACAAGTGGTCGACGCCGGTGGGCAGCACGAAGTCCGATGCCGGCTGGCCTGCGGTCATCAGCGCGTCGTAAATCGTGCCTGCGGGCGCGGCGTGTCCTTTCAGGCCTACACCCGACGTGAGATTGGCCTGGGGATCCAGGTCGATGAGCAACACGCGCCGGTCAGCCATGGCCAGCGAGGCGGCCAGGTTGATGGAGGTGGTCGTCTTGGCGACGCCGCCTTTCTGGTTTGACACCGAGATGACGCGTGCTTTTTTGGTCATATCACAGATAAATATTGATGCTTTGCCGTTTAGCCGGATCGCTATTGTCAGGCGAACCGGCGATGGCGTCAAGGGGAAGTGGGGAAGTCAGGAACTGGGGAACTGAACTCTGCGCCGGAAACGAGACGGGAAGCCCCCTCGACTCGACCGGCTCTCAACAGCGATCAGCTGTTCGGAGTGGACGAGTTTTCAAACCGTGCCAAAGGTCCCACTGCTAGTGTGCTGCGGATGAAGCTTCAGGACGTCTTCCTGGCGGGGCATCCAGGGGGCCGGCGTTACTCCTCCCTCAAATACACTCGCTATTCTCGGTCGTCGCGCCTGGGCCGCCTGGCGCCGCGCACCGGAAGACGTGTACTAAAGCGTCATCCGCAGCACACTAGAGGGGGCAAGGTTGGCGCGGCTAAAGCCACGCCCTACGGAAATGGGAGCTGGCGCCTTGGGACGTCACGCCGCTAAATGGAAGGTCCCTGGGCACCTTCTCCACCCCCTCAGGACTCCAGGACTCCACTCCAGGGAACGCTAAGGGGCTGGCAGAGCAGTGGCCCAAGCTCTCACGCGCTCGGCACGTGGCGCTCATGGTCTAATAGTTCCACGTGGAACACTTTACTATATTGATATAAGTACTTATTTCACAACACTTTACGGCTTTTTTCAAGAATCCACAATTGGCTTCCAAGCGCCGCCACCAGAGGCTCCATATGTCCAGAAACGAACGGAAACTGGATCTCTGGGCGAACTGACGCCTCCGCGCCAAACCAGAACAATCGGCCGCCTGGCTTCAGGAACGCCTGGATCGCGGTCATCAGGCGCTTGTCCGGCCGAACCGCGCGAACCGTCACGACATCCGCAGACTCATGGAGCTCGCTTCTCAGAAGCAGTTCTTCGAGCCGGCAATTCTCGACCGTCGCGCGCGGCATCCCCAACTGGCGCACCACCTCACGCAGGAACGCACACTTGCGCACCTTCACTTCCACCATGACCAGCCGCACGTCCGGCGCCATCACCGCGAACGGGATGGCCGGGGATCCCCCGCCCGTGCCCACATCAATCACCAGTCGATCCCCTGCATGCAGCCGACGAGCGGCCATCACCGGCTCGACAATCAACCGATCAACGGCATCGTCAGACAGGGGATCCACACGGAGGGCGGTGAGATTGATCTTCTTGTTCCAACGCGCGAGGAGTTCGACATACGCAGCCAGATTCGTCACCTGCTCGCGGGAGGCGCTCCCCCCGGCTTTGGTGATGCGTCTGGACAGGCGTGTGACGGTCTCGCGGTCAGCCACCAGGACTATTGTCGGTCTGAACGGCCGCAGGGCGCCACCGCGCCACGCGCGACGCCACAATCGCCAGGGCCGCAGGTGTGACCCCGGGAATGCGCCCCGCTTGTCCCAGTGTGACTGGCCGAACCGCCGACAGCCGCTCGACCACTTCTCGAGTCAGGCCGGGCACGCCCTCGTAGTCGAATTCCTCGGGGATGCGCCGGGCGTGTTGCGACTCCACCCGCGCCTGCTGCGCGTCGTGACGCTTGAGATACCCGCGATACTTGCACTCGGCCTCAAGTGTGGCCCCGTCAATCTCGCGCACGCCATCCGTCTCGAACGCGAACCCGGCCGCAACCACGGCGTCCAGTGACACGAGTGGTCGCGCGAGCGCTTCAGCCGCCGTCCCCGTCAACCCGTTCACGACCACGCGTGTGGCCACCGCCTGCGCCCGATTACGCTCAAGACGCGCCGCGCGCGCCTCGAAGCCCGCCCAGCGGTTGTCGTCAATCATTCCGATCGCACGCCCAACGGCAGTGAGCCGCACGTCGGCGTTATCAATCCGCAACACCAGCCGGTGTTCCGCGCGCGACGTGAACATGCGATACGGCTCAAGGCAGCCGCGTGTCACCAGATCGTCGATGAGAATGCCGATGTAGGCCTGGTCACGACCCAGGACGACCGGCGTTCGGTCACCACACCGCTGCGCCGCGTTGATTCCGGCCATGAGTCCCTGCGCGGCCGCTTCCTCGTAGCCCGACGTGCCATTGATCTGTCCCGCAAGAAACAGCCCCGGCACCCGTTTCGCTTCGAGCGACAGCGACAACTCTGTGGGCTGCACAAAGTCGTACTCCACCGCGTACGCATGCCGCATCACCACGGCCTCTTCCAGCCCCGGCATCGCATGCACGATCGCATCCTGAATCACCGCCGGCAGGCTCATCGACATGCCGTTCACGTAGATCTCATCCACGTCCAGGCCCTCGCGTTCAAGGAACACCTGGTGCCGTTCCTTGTCGGGAAACCGCATGACCTTGTCTTCAAGCGACGGACAGTACCGCGGCCCGACGCCGGTGATCCGGCCGTTGTAGAGTGGCGACCGATCGATGTGCCGACGCACCAGCTCATGCACGGTTTCGGTAGTGTGCACGATGTGACAGGCCATCTGCGGCCGCTCGATTCGCTCGGTCGTAAACGAAAACGGCACCGGCGGATCGTCGCCGAGATCTTCTTTGAATCTGGAGAAGTCGATGCTCTTCCGATCGAGCCTTGGCGGCGTGCCCGTCTTGAGCCGGCCCATCTCGAATCCGAAGCCTCGCAGCGATTCCGCCAGATGATGCGTCGGAGGTTCGCCAGCACGACCGGCCGGGCGCTGCTCATCGCCGATGTGCACCAAACCATTCAGGAACGTGCCCGTCGTCACCACAAGCGCACGACACGACACTGAGCCGCCATCCTCGAACTCGAGCCCCGACACCTCGCCCGCATCCACCAACACGCGACCCGCTCGTCTGAAAAGCCAGGTGATATTTCCTTCGCTCGTGAGCGCCTCGCGCACCCAGCGACCATAGTGCCGCTTGTCAGCCTGTGCCCGCGGCGACCACACGGCCGGCCCCCGACTGCGATTGAGCAACTTGAACTGAAGGCCGGTGGCATCGATCGCGCGCCCCATCAATCCGCCCAGCGCATCAATCTCGCGCACCAGATGGCCTTTGGCCGTGCCGCCAATCGCGGGATTACACGGCATCAGCGCCACGGTCTCCGGCGACAGGGTACAAATTCCCACGCGACGACCCATCCGCGCCGCAGCCCACGCCGCTTCCACGCCGGCGTGACCGGCGCCAATGACGATCACATCGAAATCAGGGGAGGCCATCACTTGCCCACGCAGAAAGTGCTGAAGATGTGCTGAAGCAGGTCGTCCGACGTGCGTTTGCCGGTCAATGCTTCCAGCGCTTCGCGAGCGTCGGCCAGTTCCGCCAACACCAACTCTTCGGTCGCGCCTTGTTCCAACTGCTCCAGGCTCCGGGTGACGGCCGCCAACGCGCTCTCGAGTTGCAGAAGGTGCCGCTGGTTCGACACTCGCGGCACATCGCGGAGTTCCTCCGTCGCCGCTGTGTCTGCCGGCTCGCCCGACAACGCACCGACGATCGCCGCGCGCAACGCATCCAGCCCGAGGCCCGTGGCTGCTGACACCGCGATGCCCACACTGGACCACGTCGCCGGGCCAAGGTCTGTTTTGTTCGCAATCACCAACCGTGGTTCACCTATCTCGGCCAGCAACCGCTCGTCGTCTTCCCCGAGCGGCTGGCTGGCATCAAGAACCAGCAACGTCAATGCCGCCACTTCGCGCGCCTGTTCGGCGCGCCTCACGCCTTCTTCTTCGATGACATCCGCAGACTCCCGCAGGCCTGCCGTATCCACCAGCGTAATCGGCACGCCGCACACATCGACCTGTTCCGTCAGCAGATCCCGCGTCGTCCCTGGCAGGGGAGTGACGATGGCGCGGTTGGTGCCGACGAGCGCATTGAAGAGACTCGACTTCCCCACGTTCGGCCGGCCCGCAATCACCACCATTCGTCCTTCGCGAATCAGCCGGCCTCGCCGGCCATCGTTCGTCAGCCGCTCAAGCTCCGACTGCACCAGGGCGAGATCCGCGATCGCATTTGTGCGGGTGATGAAGTGAAATCCCTCCTCCGGAAAGTCGAGCGACGCCTCCAGCTTGGCAGCCAGGTCGAATAACTGCGCGTCGATGCGCTGGACCGCGCCGGTCAACGTGCCTTCCAATTGATCAAACGCCACGCGCGCCTGGAGTGGCGTGACCGCATCAATCAGGTCTGCCACGGCTTCCGCTTGAATGAGATCGAGGCGTCCATGCAGATAGGCCCGCAACGTGAACTCGCCGGGCTGAGCCAGGCGCGCACCGTCGGCGCACGCCGACTCAACGAGCGCCTGCAGGAGCCAGGGGCTTCCATGCCCGCTGATCTCGATGACGTCTTCGCCGGTGTATGAGTGGGGGGCGGCGAACCAGATCACCACAACCTGATCGATGTCGCGAACCACGGCCAGAGTCGCATGACGAGGTTCGAAGGGGTGGTCGCGACGGGTGAGTCGCTGGGCGATGGCCACCGACTCCGGCCCGGACAACCGCACTACTCCAAGCCCGCCACGACCATGCGGCGTGGCCACCGCCACGATCGTGTCCGCGGTGGAAAAGGATGCACCCACTGGCGGTACCGGCCGTTATGGCTGCGAAGAAATGACCACGACCTTCAGGAACGCGTCGCCGATGCTCTCGGAGGTCATGCCGGGCACCTCGGCGACTGCCAGATGGACAAGCCGCCTCGAGTACGGGTTGAGCGGACCCATCTCCTGCGCGATTCCCGACGCCTTCGCCATGTCGATCAGCGACTTGGTCGTGGCACGCAGTTCATCGTCTTTGCCCTTGCGGAAGCCGAGCGCGTCCACCAGATAGTGGCGGTCGCCGCGCTCCTCGCGCCGGAATGCCGTATTGACGATGACCTGGAGGGCGTCGAGCGTTTCTCCCTGCCTGCGCAGGAGCGCGTCGGCGCCGTCGCCTGTGATGTTGACGCGCACCGCATCGGGCGTCTCGTCCAATGACACGTCAAGGCTCAGGCCCATGGCTCCAAGGACGTCGGTGATGAAGTCGGTTACTCGCGCGTCTAGTGTGTCGGTCATCTCTCTTGTCCTTTGCGACTACTGGCCCTGGGCCTTGAGCGTCGCGCCACTGCCGGCCAACTTGGCCCGCTTTTCCGAACTCGTGCCGCCACCGGTCGCCGGTCGAGTCGGCGTGCTCGTCAAGTGGTTGGTCAGGTACTGCTGCCCGATCGTCATGATGTTGCTCATCAGCCAGTAGATCACCAGGCCCGACGGCGCCCACAGGAACATTACCGTGAAGATGATCGGCATGAACATGAAGATCTTCTGCTGTGCCGGGTCTGCGGTACTCGGCGTCATCTTCTGCTGCACGAACATCGAGCCGCCCATCAGGATTGGCGTGATGAAGAGCGGGTCCATCTTCGCCAGATCGTGGATCCAGCCAAAAAACGGGGCACCGCGAAGTTCGATCGCCACCGAGAGCATGGCGTAGAAGCCGAAGAGGACCGGCATGGTCAACAACATGGGCACACAGCCGCTGGCCGGATTCACGCCCTTCTGCTTGTAGAGCGCCATCGTCTCCGTGTTCATCTTCTGGCGCTCGGGGTCGGTCAGCTTGAATTTTTCGTAGCGCTTCTGGATCGCCTTCACCTCAGGCTGAATCTCCTGCATCTTGCGCATCGAGACCATGCTGCGGTGGCGAAGGGGAAACATGATGGCGTTGAGGACGACCGTGAGAATGACGATCGACCAGCCGAAGTTGCCGACATAGCGGTTGATCCATTTCAGGGTCTGCAGCAGCGGCACCACGAGCCAGGCGAAGATCCCGAAATCGATCGCGCGGACCATTTGTGTGTCCACGGCCTTCAGGATGTCGAAGTCTTTCGGACCAAGAAAAAACGGCATGTTCATGGCCCCGGGCGTGGTCACGCTGTAGGAGATAAACGTCCGCTCCGCCTTTCCGGTTTCCGTCGCATCCGGCTCTGGTACCGGCAGCACCACCGGCTGAAACTCCACGCGCACACTGCGGGTGCCTGGGATGGCGGCTGACAGGAAGTAGTGATCGCCGACTCCGGCAAACTTCAGGATGCCATCGAACGCCGACTGTTCCAGGAGACTGCTGGCGCTTGGCCGTTCCACGCTGCCGTCGCGATGGTAAATCGCCGTCGGGGGATAAGTCGTCGTCATGGCGCCACCGGTGGTGTAGCCCAGCCCGAGCGATGGGCCCATCCTGAGGGTGACAGGCCGCGCCACGCCCTGGACGTCCACTGATGCATCAACATTGAGCGAATACGGCAGCCCGTCGGGCTGAAAGTGAAAGCTCTTTCTGGCCGTCAGTCCGCTGGCGTCCTGATACTCGAAGCTCAGTGTGCCGGATGCGGCGCCCAACGACAACGGCCCGCTCGCGCTCGGCCGGAACTTCGCCACCAGCAGTGCCGCCGACGAAGCGTCGTTGTCGGAGGTCAACGAGAAGGGCCTGGGATAGTTGGCAGGCAAACCGGCAGGCACGAGCTCAAGCGGCTCACCGCGTTCGTCGAAATAACGCTTGAGGCGCCAGCTCTTCAGTGTGGCGCCCTCGGTGTTGAACACGGCGCGCACCGTGTCGGTCTCGACCACGATGTCGCGAGCCATGTCGTCGGCCACCAGCGCCTGAGCGGCCGGTGCCGCTGCGGTGGCCGGAGCGGTCGCACTTGCCGGCGCGCCGGTCTGAGGGGTTAGCGCCGGGCCGTCAACGGGGCCGATCGGCATCGGGGCCGACACGGGCGCCTGGGGCGGCGGCACCACGTAGGTCTGGTAGACCGCCAGAATGGCGAACGACAAGAAGATTGCGAGGAAGACGCGTTTTTCCATGTGGTGTGACCGGAAGATCAGGAGTTGGTGGAGCGAGGATCGCCCGGCACCGGATCAAGTCCGTGTGGTCCAAAGGGATGACATTTCACGAGGCGGCGCAGGGCGAGCCAGCCGCCGCGGCGCAGCCCGTGCTGGGTGATGGCCGAGATGGCGTAGTGGGAACACGAGGGTTCGAACCGGCACGCCCCGCCAAGAAATGGCGAGAGCAGCACTTGATAGGCGTGCACGACGCCGACGCCAAGCCGTGACGTCCAGGACATAGACACTTAGACGTGTTCCCGGATCTTCATGACCGCGGCGGAAAAATCGGCATCCACGACAGCAAAGGATGCCTCAAGCAGCGCCCGGCGTGGAATGGCAACCAAATCAAGTCCTTTGAGTCCGCGTACGCCAATCGTGTCTGGTTCCTGGTGACGAAAGATCTCGCGCAGCCTTCGTTTCGCGCGGTTGCGCGCAACGGCGTTACCGAACTTGCGTGAGGCAATCAGGCCCAGCCGATCACACGGGCGGCCGTTGGCCACGCCGAGCACGGTCACGTATTTCGTGGCCACGCGGTGCCCGTGTTCCTGAACCGGCAGGAAATCCGGACGGGCTTTCAGGCGAACCGTCGAGCTGAACCGCATCGACATAGACGCCCTGGCGCGGCCGCGTGTGGCCCGCGCTAGCGCGTGGAAACCGTCAGGCGCTTGCGCCCTTTGGCCCGACGCCGCTTCAATACGAGCCGGCCGTTTTTTGTGCGCATCCGCACGATGAACCCGTGCGTTCGGCGACGGCGGCGGACGTTGGGTTGAAAAGTACGCTTCATGAGACTCCCTCTCGGAGTGTCTAACAACTCTGGAGAAACATAAATGCTATCGGACTGGGGAAAACCCTGTCAATGTCTGGCCGACCCGCTGCCTGCCAGAGTTCCCTGTTTTCGGCGCCCCCAAGGCCCGGCGTTGAGCGCCCACCAGGCGTATGCTAGAGTCGCCTCCCCCGAACAGCACAACCGTCAGCGCAGGGGGTGGAAGTGAGTTTTCCACAGGTGTGGAAAAAACTGTGGAAAACAAAGGGTTTTTGCTATCTCAGGCCTGAAAACACCGTAGTTTCAGGCGTTCCCAGCGGGCGAAAGTCCCAAAAACGAAGCCGGTCAAGCCTCTTGGAGGGCTGGCCGATGGGAAGCGTTGATACGTAAGGCGCGGCGCGGGGCGAAAGTCAGAAAACGCCCGTGCGGTAAAGGTCATCGGTGGGCGGCTAGGCGGAAAATGTCGAAAACAATTTGGGACGCCGTTCTGGCGCGCATCGAGACCAAGGTCAACCGGTTCAGCTACTTCAGCTGGTTCCATCGCACACGCCTTCTCCTTGATGCCGGCGACCAGATGACCGTCCAGGTCCCCAACCAGATGGCCGCAGAATGGCTCTCACGCCACTACCCGGCCCTCATCGAAGAGGCGTTGGGTGAAGTGGGTCGAACGGGCGTCGAGTTGACCTATGAGGCTGCAGAGGACGACGGTGCGGCGGTGCCGGGTGGTCCGTCCGTCCCAGACCCCGCGCCGGCACCCGACGACCGCGCAGGGGCCGTCCAGGCACCTGAGGATGACCTTGCTGGACTCAGTCCCCGCTACAGCTTCGACACGTTCATCGTGGGGGCCTCAAACCAATTTGCCGATGCCGCGTGCCGAGCCGTGGCCGAGGCCCCGTCGCGGTCGTACAACCCCCTGTTTATTTATGGCGGGGTGGGCCTGGGCAAGACCCATCTGATGCACGCGATCGGTCACTACGTGCTCAACCACCACCCGGGATTGAAGCTGACGTACATCTCGTCGGAGCGCTTCATGAACGAGGTGATCAACGCCTTGCGATACGACCGGATTCTCGAGTTCCGCGAACGGTACCGCAGCGTGGATGTCCTGCTGATTGACGACATCCAGTTCATTGCCGGCAAGGAACGAACGCAGATGGAGTTTTTCCATACGTTCAACGCGCTGTATGACGCCCAGAAACAGATCGTGCTTAGCAGCGATTGTCCTCCCCACCAAATCGTGGAGCTTGAGGAACGACTCCGGTCGAGGTTTGAGTGGGGACTCACGGCTGATATCCAGGCGCCCGACCTTGAAACCAAGATCGCCATCCTGACGAGAAAGGCCGACAGTGAGGGTGTCTCGCTGCCGGGGGATGTGGCGCTCTTTATCGCCGGCCGCATCAAGTCGAACATCCGGGAACTGGAAGGATCACTCATCCGGTTGCTGGCGTATGCCTCTCTCACGGGCCGGGATATTTCGATGGCGCTCGCCCAGGAAGTGCTCCGTGACATCCTGCGACAGGACGAGCGCGCCCTGACCATCGACGGCATTCAGAAGTTCGTGGCCGACTACTACCAGATGAAAATGATCGAGTTGAAATCACGCAATAACTCGAAATCGGTGGCTCTCCCACGCCAGGTCGCGATGTATCTGTGCAAGAAGCTGACGAACGCGTCGCTGCCGGAAATTGGGAAGAGTTTCGGGGGCAAACACCACTCAACGGTCATCCACTCCATCCGAAAGGTGGAGGACCTGCGCAAGAAGGATGCGGTTTTCAACAACCAGATCCACACCCTCCTTCAGTCGCTGCAGTGAGGTTTTCCACAGGCGTCGCACGCGCCGGCTGTGCACAACGTGTGGGAAAACCGAGCGGGCCGTTTATCGACAGATCGCGGTCAGGTTTCCCCCCCCCGATACCCACAGAAACGTGCACAGGGTAAGTGGTTGATTTTTAACAGGTAATCGCTGTTTTTTTCCGTTACCCACACCCTCTTATTACTGTTATAATCTATTGTCTTTTTGATCTTCCTTAAAGAGTTGATCGATCCTCCGCGAGGAGAGAGTCGAGAGAGGCCGCCCTACCAATGGAGTTAGTGGTTCGCAAGAACGATCTCCTCAAAGAACTGTCCCTCCTGCAAGGCATCGTCGAACGCAAGAACACGATTCCTATTCTGGCTAACGTCCTCATTGAAGCCGCCGAGGGATCGGTCTCGCTGTTAGCCACGGACCTCGATGTGGCGCTACGGAGCCGCTGTGACGCCACGGTCTCGAAACCCGGCACCTTGACGCTTCCGGCGAAAAAACTCTTCGAGATTGTGAACGCGTTGCCCGACACCGACATTCGCATCGAAGCGGATAAGGGCGGCAAGAGCGTCACGGTGGCCGCCGACCGGTTTGAATCAAAACTGCAAACCCTGCCTGCCAGTGAGTTCCCTACCCCGCCGAAGGAGTCGGGTGAACTCGAGGCGTCTTTGCCAGGCGCGGCCCTGAAGCGGATGATTTCCCACACCCGATTTGCGATCACCAGCGAAGACACCCGGTACTTTCTCAACGGGGCCCAGTTGGTGATGCGGCCTGAGTCGTTGAGCATGGTGGCCACGGATGGTCACCGCCTGGCCCTGGTCACCGTGCATGAGTCGTCGGGCGCGGCGGCCGCGTCTGAAGTGCTGCTCCCGCGCAAGACGTTGAACGAAGTGGCTCGCCTGATCGACGGTGGCACGGCCATCGAGTTCTCGCAAGGAGAGAATCACATCTTTTTCAAGGCCGACGGCCGCCTCCTGATCTCGCGCAAGATCGACGCGAACTTCCCCGCCTACGAACGAGTGATTCCCAAGACCAACGACAAACAGATCGAGTTCGACCGCGATCGCCTGGCGTCCGCCGTGCGCCGCGTCCGGCTGTTGTCGAATGAACGATCGAAGGCCGTGAAGTTTTCGATCGCTCCTGACCAGGTGGAAATCACGTCGAGCACGCCCGAACTTGGTGAAGCACATGAAGTGCTGCCCGTGCAGTACTCCGGTCCGGCCCTGCAAATCTGCTTCAACGCCGACTACGTCGACAATTTTCTCAACGTGGTGGAAACCGAAAGTGTCCTGCTTGAGTTCAAGGACGAAATGAGCCAGGCCGTGATGAAACCCATCGCGGCAGAAGGCTACGAATACACCTACGTGATTATGCCGATGCGTCTGTGAACGGCCGACTAAAGCACTGATGGAAAATACCGAGAACGCAGCCGACCAGTACGGCGCCGACCAAATCAAAGTTCTGGAAGGTCTTGAAGCGGTGCGGAAACGCCCCGCCATGTATATCGGGTCTACAGGCCCACAAGGCCTGCACCACCTGGTCTACGAGGTTGTTGACAACTCCGTTGACGAAGCCCTGGCGGGGTATTGCAAGAACGTCAACGTCACCATCCACATCGACGAGTCCGTGACCGTCGTCGACGACGGCCGCGGCATTCCGGTGGACATGCACGAAAGCGGCAAGTCGGCCGCTGAGGTGGTGCTCACCGTGCTGCACGCCGGTGGCAAGTTCGAGAACTCCGCGTACAAGGTCTCGGGCGGCCTTCATGGCGTCGGCATTTCCGTGGTCAATGCGTTGTCCGAGTGGCTGGAACTCGAGATCTGGCGTAATGGCCATGTGCACCAGCAGCGCTTTCAGCGCGGGACGCCGACCGCAGACCTGGCCGTGACGGGCACCACAGAGAAGCGCGGCACCAAAGTCACCTTCAAACCCGATCACGAGGTTTTCGAAACCACGACCATCACGGCTGAAGTGCTTTCGCAACGGTTGCGGGAACTCGCGTTCCTGAACGCCGGCGTGCGCATCACGATTGACGACGAGCGGGACGGGAAGCGGCACGAGTTCTTCTACGAAGGCGGCATTCGCGAGTTCGTGCAATACCTCAACACCAACCGCGTCGTCACCAACGAGAAGCCGATCTACATGTCAGGTGAGCGCGACGCCACCCAGGTGGAGATCGCGCTGCAGTGGAACGACAGTTACACCGAAACCACGTTCAGTTTCGCGAACAATATCAACACCACGGAAGGCGGCACCCACATGTCGGGGTTTCGCTCGGCGTTGACGCGCACGATCAACGCGTACGCGACAAAGAACGGCCTCGGCGACAAGCTGGCCGAGGCCATCAGCGGCGATGACATTCGCGAGGGCATGACCGCCATTCTTTCGGTCAAGCTTCCCCAGCCACAATTCGAAGGCCAGACCAAGACCAAACTCGGCAACACCGAAGTGAAGGGCATTGTCGAAGGCGTGGTGAATGATCGGCTGGGCGCCTTTCTCGAAGAGAATCCTGCCGTCGCCAAGCGCGTGGTGGCCAAGGCGATAGAAGCCGCGCAGGCCCGCGAGGCGGCCAGGAAAGCCCGCGACCTTGTGCGCCGAAAAGGCGCGCTCGACAGTTCAGCACTCCCAGGCAAGTTGGCAGACTGTCAGGAACGCGATCCGGCGCAGGCCGAGATCTACATCGTCGAAGGCGAGTCGGCAGGCGGGTCGGCCAAGCAGGGTCGCGACCGGCGATTCCAGGCGGTGCTGCCCATCAAGGGCAAGATCCTCAACGTTGAAAAGGCGCGCTTCGACAAGATGCTGGGCCACGAAGAGATCCGCACACTGATCGCCGCGCTCGGGTGCGGCATTGGTCCGGATGAGTTCAACGGCGCGAAGGTGCGGTATCACCGCATCATCATCATGACCGACGCCGACGTGGACGGCTCGCACATCCGCACGTTGTTGCTGACGTTTTTTTACCGCCAGATGCGCGACCTGGTGGACCGCGGGTATATCTACATCGCGCAGCCGCCGCTGTTTCGCGCGAAACGCGGCCGGCAGGAGTCGTTCATCAAAGACGAACGTCAACTGGAGCTGTTCCTGATTCGACGCGCCACTGAATCGCGCACACTGCTGTTGTCCAACGGCGCAGAGTTGTCTGGGGAGCCGCTCGAGCGACGTCTTGAAAAGTTGATCATGTTCCGCAAGTTCCTCCAGGTGGTTGAACGGCGCGGTCCGTCCCGCCGGGCTATCACCGCCCTGCTCGAAGGTGGCGCACGCGACAAGACCTTCTGGACCGACCGCGAGCTGGTTGAAGGGCTTGCGCGCCATCTGGAGCAGCCGCAGATTCTCACGAAGGTCGTTGACGATCCCGAGCATCACGCGTTGGCTGTGGTGATCACGGACAAGTCCTTCGGCTACGACAAACATCACCGGCTCGACCTGGATTTTGTGACGACCGGCGAGTTCCGCACGCTGGCCGCCGCGTATGTGGATATCCGCGAGTTGATGATGGGCCCGGTGGTCATCCGTACCACCGGCCACAGTGAATCGTCTGCCGACGTGGAGAACGCCGCCGAAGGTGATGCCGGCGTCGAGGCCACCGAACCAGAAGTCGCAGCCGCACCGGTCGTCGCCACACTTGCGGCAAAAGGCAAAGACGCCGACAGGCGTGTGGAGTCCATCGACGAACTGGTGGATTACTTCGTGTTGGCCGGCAAACGCGGGCTGGCGATCAACCGGTACAAGGGTCTGGGTGAGATGAACCCCGACACGCTGTGGGAAACCACCATGGACCCCACCAAGCGCACGTTGCTGCAGGTTCGCGCCGAAGACCACACCGAAGCCGACCTGATGTTCACTACCCTGATGGGCGACCAGGTCGAACCGCGCCGCAAGTTCATCGAAGACAACGCGCTCGACGTCAAGAACCTCGATATCTAAGTGCCCGACGCCATGGACCAGAATTCTCTCCAGCACATTCCCGTCAACATCGAAGACGAGATGAAGCGCTCGTACATGGATTACGCGATGAGCGTAATTATCGGGCGTGCGCTGCCTGACGTTCGCGACGGGCTGAAGCCCGCCAATCGACGCGTGTTGTATGCCATGCGACAGATGGGCCTGGCGTCGAATCGCCAGTATCGCAAGTGCGCCAAGATCGTCGGCGAAGTCATCGGCAACTACCATCCGCACGGCGACGCGCCCGCGTACGACACCCTCGTGCGCCTCGCGCAGGACTTCAGCATGCGGTACACCCTGGTGGATGGCCAGGGCAACTTCGGGTCGATCGACGGCGATCCGCCGGCCGCTTACCGTTACACCGAAGCCCGGCTCGAGTCGCTGGCCGAGGCCATGATGGCCGACCTCGACAAGGACACGGTCGATCACCGGCCGAACTTTGACGAGACCACCGAAGAGCCCACGGTCTTCCCGGCGCCGTATCCGAACCTGCTGGTGAACGGGTCAACGGGCATTGCCGTCGGCATGGCCACGAGCATTCCTCCGCACAACATGCGCGAGGTCATCGATGGCGTGCTCGCCGTGATCGACCTGCGCGAGGCCCCTGAGGAGGATCGGTTCCGTGCGGCGCTTCAAGCGATTCCCGCGCCCGACTTTCCTTCGGGCGGCACCATCGTCGGCCGCGCCGGCGTCTATCGTGCGTACCGTGAAGGCCGCGGCGGCGTGGTGGTGCGCGGCAAAGCCGCGTTCGAAGAAAACAAGAAGGGTGATCGCATATCGATCGTCATCACCGAGATTCCGTACCAGGTCAACAAGGCCACGCTGATCGCCGATACGGCCACGCTGGTCCGCGACAAGAAACTCGAAGGTATTTCGGATCTGCGGGACGAGTCGGATCGCGACGGCATGCGCATCGTGATCGAACTCAAGCGCGGCGAACTGCCGGATGTCGTGCTCAACAACCTCTACAAACACACCAAGCTGCAGATGAGCTACGGCATCACGCTGCTGGCCATCTCAGGTGGCCGGCCGCGGGTGCTGAACCTGCTCCAGATCATCGAGCTCTTCATCGAGTTCCGCAAGGAAGTTGTCCGGCGCCGGATCGAATTCGAGCTGCGCAAGGCCGAGGCGCGTGCTCATATTCTCGAAGGCCTGAAGATCGCCCTCGACCAGCTCGATGCGGTGATCACGCTCATTCGAAGCTCAAAGAATCCGGCTGAGGCCCGCGCGGGCCTGATGACGAACTTCGGCCTTTCCGAGCTGCAGTCCCAGGCCATTCTCGACATGCAGCTGCAGCGGCTCACCGGCCTCGAGCGGCAGAAGATCGTCGACGAGTTGGCCGACCTCGTGACGCTTATTGAGAAACTGCGCGCCATCCTCTCGAGCGACGCGTTGATCCTCGACATCATCGTCGAAGAGCTGAAGGCCGTTCGCGAGAAGTTCGGCGACGCCCGCCGCACCGAGATTGTTGAAGACAGCACCGACTTCCGTGTTGAAGACCTGATCGCCGACGAAGACGTCGTCATTACCTCAACGCAAACCGGGTACATCAAGCGCAGCGCTTTGGACGAATACCGCCAGCAGCGTCGTGGCGGCAAGGGCCTCATCGGCATGCAGACCCGCGACGAAGATGTGGTGCGCCATCTGTTCATCGCGAACACGCACGCCTATATCCTGATCTTCTCGGATCGGGGCAAGTGCTACTGGCTCAGGGTCTACGACGTCCCAGAGGTCAGCCGCAGCAGCAAGGGCAAATCGATCGCGAACCTGGTCCAGATGGCGGAGGGCGAAAAAATCGCGGCACTGCTCAAGGTGCAGGGCTTCCCCGACGAAGAAGACCGGCGGTTCATCGTGATGGGCACACAGCAGGGCACCATCAAGAAGACCGACCTTAAGGCATTTTCGAATCCACGGGCGGCCGGGATCATTGCCATTCAGGTGGATGACACCGACACGCTTATTGCGGTGGCGGAAACCGACGGCAAGAAAGACCTGGTCATCGGCACCAAGGACGGCATGGCCATTCGCTTCAGCGAAGACGATGCCCGGCCGATGGGCCGAACCGCGTACGGGGTCAGGGGCATCAGCCTGCGCGAGGGCGACCGCGTGGTGGCGATGGAGGTGGTCAGCGACGAAGCCACGCTGCTCACCGTTTGCGAAAACGGCTTCGGCAAACGGACCGAAGTGGCCGAATATCGCAAGCAGAACCGCGGCGGCATCGGTCTCAAAAACGTCCAAACCAGCGACCGCAACGGGCTGGTGGTCGGCATCGCCTGTGTCACCGACCAGGACGATCTGTTGATGGTCACCGAGCAGGGTCAGATCATCCGCATGCCCACCAGTGGCATGCGCGCCATCGGCCGGAACACGCAGGGTGTGCGGCTGATTGACCTGGCCGAAGGCGACCGCGTGGTCTCAATCGCCACGCTTATGCAGCTTGAGGATCCGGCAGAGACGCCAGAGACACCGGAGACCGCCGGGTCTGAAGACCCGGCCTCCGAAGAGTAGACGGCCGTCCCCTACGCTTTTTCCAGGGCCGCGTAGCGGGCGACCAGTTTCTTCGTGCCGACCGCGTTGAATTTGACGGTCACGCGCGTATCGTCGCCCTGCTCTTCAATGGCCAGGATTGTGCCGACGCCGAACTGCTTGTGGCGGACACGCAAACCGAGTTTCAAGCCAGTGGCCGACGACTGATCCTCGTCTTCGTAGGACGGGAACGGCGCGGCCTCTTTGACCTTGGGCCCTCCAAATCGTCGCGCGTACGGATTCCGCGTCTCATACCGCCCGCTGTTCCAGGCCGGTGCCGCCTTGGGCTCAACCCGTCGCATCAACTCCGGTGGTATCTCATCGAGAAAACGCGACGGCTCGGTGGACTGGTAGTCGCCAAACACCCGGCGTCTTGAGGCGCCCGTGAGAATCAACCGCTCCCGAGCCCTCGTCAGGCCCACGTAACAGAGGCGCCGTTCCTCTTCCACCTCGTCTTCGTCCTCGACTGATCGCGAGTGCGGGAACAACCCCTCTTCCATGCCGGCCACAATGACCACTGGGAACTCCAGCCCCTTGGCCGCATGCATCGTCATCATCCACACACGGGCGTCGTTTGAGCCCTGGGCCTCGTCGGCCTCAGACAGCAACGACAGGCGGTCCACGAATCCCCCCAGAGAGGCATCCGACTCGCGCGTCTCATACTCACGCGCCGCCGACACCAGCTCCATCAGGTTTTCGATGCGCGACTGCGCATCCTCGCTTCGCTCGTCGCGCAGGTCTTTCAAATACCCTGATCGGTCGAGGACCAGGCCCAGCGCGATCGACACGCTGGCGCTCGCACAATCCTCCGCCAAGGAGACCAGCAAGTCGCGGAAGCCCTTGAGCGGGGCCACGGCTCGGGCCGGCGCCTGCCGCTGGTCGAGCGCCACGACCAGCCTCGACCACATCGATCGCGACGAGGCCACCGGCTGTAATCCCGTGGCAAACAGCGGAGTGGTCAGGTGTTCGGACTGGTTGAGGTCGATCGCCTCAAGCGCCTCGATCACCGTCTTGCCAATGCCGCGCGTCGGCACATTGATCACGCGCCTGAAGCTCACATCGTCATGAGGATTCATGACGAGCCGCAGGTAGGCGAGCACGTCCTTGATCTCCTTGCGTTCGTAGAAGCGGACGCCGCCGATGATCTTGTAGGCGATGCCCTCTCGCATCAGCGCGTCTTCGATGGCTCGAGACTGCGCGTTTGTGCGATACAAGATCGCCGTCATGGTCCTGATGTCGAGCAAGCGGGTTTCGCGAATGGCGCTCGTGATGTAGTCGGCCTCTTCGATCTCGTCGCCGGCCCTGACATAGACAATGAGCTCGCCGCCCGTGCGATCGGTCCAGAGGCGCTTTTCCTTCCGGTTGCGGTTGACGCTGATGACGGCTGAAGCCGCGTCGAGGATGACCTGCGTGGACCGGTAGTTCTGCTCGAGTTTGACGACGGTGGCTTCGGGGAAGTCGTGTTCGAAATCGAGGATATTGCGCAGGTCTGCGCCGCGCCACTTGTAGATTGACTGGTCGGGATCGCCAACCACGCACAGGTTGCGGTGATGCTCGGCGAGCCGCTTGATGAGCATGTACTGCGGCCGGTTTGTGTCCTGGTACTCGTCGATGAGGATGTAGCGGAACTTGCGCGAGTAGAAGTTGCGCACCCGCTCGCTGGTCTCCATCAACTCGACGGTCTTGAGCAGGAGGTCGTCAAAGTCGAGCGCGCCGGCCTCGCCGAGCACGCGCAAATAATACTCGTAGACCTTTGAGACCTGCTGATCGCGCAGACTCCAGCCGCTCGACTTCATGTCCGTCGGCGTTTCCAGCCGGTTCTTGGCCTGGCTGATGCGCGACAAGGCGGCGCGGGGCGTCAGCATCTTGTCGTCGATGTCGGCGGCCCGCAGGGCTTGTTTGACGACCGCCAGTTGATCCGACGAATCGTAGATCACAAAGTCACGCGTCAGCCCGATGGCGGGGGCTTCGCGCCGCAGCAGACGCGCGCATAGCGCGTGGAAGGTGGAGAGCCAGACGTGCCGGCAATCTGCGCCCAGGAGTTCCTCAACGCGCGTGCGCATTTCTTGCGCGGCCTTGTTGGTGAAGGTCACCGCCAGCACTTCGTCCGGCGCCGCATGGCGGTTTGCCACCAGATGGGCGATGCGGACGGTGATGACCCGGGTCTTACCCGAGCCCGCGCCTGCAAGAATCAGCAAGGCGCCTTGCGTGTGTTGCACCGCGTCGCGTTGCGAGGGGTTCAGTGAGGCGAGTGCGTCCATCCGAAGTGTACGAGGATATCACCCGCGCTTCGTCAAACCGGTGCGCCCCGATCTTTAGAGGTACCCACCTATTCGACCGTGACGCTTTTGGCGAGGTTTCTCGGTTGATCGACATCACACCCGCGCCGCACCGCGATGTGGTACGCCAGCAACTGGAGCGGCACCGTCAGCAGAATCGGCATCAGCAGGGGGTCGGCGTCAGGTACCGTCAGGACCACGTCGGTCACAGGGTCGAGAATGTCATCAAACGCACGGGCGTGTGACACGTTGGTGACCACAACCACCTGGCCGCCACGGGCCTTGGCTTCCTGGATGTTACCCACCATCTTCTCGAACACGTGGTCGTCGGGCGCCAGCGCCACAATCGGCAGGTCATCGTCAATGAGTGCGATGGGGCCGTGCTTCATTTCTCCGGCTGGATACCCTTCGGCGTGGATGTAGGAGATCTCCTTGAGCTTGAGGGCGCCCTCGAGCGCGATGGGGTAGTTGATGCCACGGCCCAGGTAGAGAAAGTCGCGTTTGTGGCACAGGCGATCGGCCAGTGCCTCGATCACGCTGTTGGACTTGAGCGTCTCTTCAATCTGCACCGGCAACTGGTCCAGACCCTGTAGCAACTGGCGCGCTCGGTCTTCGCCAAGCAGGCCCCGCACCTGCGCCAGGTGAACGGCCAGCATCTGGAGGGCCACGAGCTGCGCCGTAAACGCCTTTGTGGACGCCACGCCGATCTCAGGACCGGCGTGTGTGTAGACCGTCCCCTCGGCCTCTCGCGTCACCATGCTGCCCACGACATTGCAGATCGCAATGCTCCGTGCGCCTTTGTGTCTGGCCTCTCGGAGTGCGGCCAGCGTGTCGGCGGTTTCGCCAGACTGGGTGATGACGATTGCCAGGGTTCGCCTGTCCACGAACGGATCGCGATAGCGGTATTCTGATCCGTAGTCCACCTCGACAGGCAGGCGCGCCAGGTCCTCAATCAGGAACTTGCCCACCAGCGCCGCATGCCACGAGGTGCCGCACGCCAGCACGACCACCCGATCGATGGTGCGCAAGGCGTCGGCATCAAGATGCATCTCGTCCAGGAACACGCGGTTGGATTCAACCGACGCACGGCCCAGCACGGTCTCTCGAACCGCCCAGGGTTGCTCGTGGATCTCCTTGAGCATGAAATGCGGGTAGCCGGCCTTTTCGGCCATCGCGGGGTCCCAGGTGATCGTTTGCGCCGCACGCCCAACGGGCGTGCCTTCAAACGTCGAGAACGCCGCCCCAGCCTTGGTCACCACCACCATCTGACGGTCGTCGAGAAACACAACGCGCCGCGTATGGCCCAGAATCGCGGTGACATCCGACGCCACGAAATACTCATCGTCGCCCAGGCCGACAATCACAGGCGGGCCATTGCGCACGGCCACGATTGTGTCGGGCTCGTCGGCCGAAATCAGCACCAGCGCGAAGAGGCCCCGCAGCTGAGAGAGGGCGCGGCGAACCGCCGCCACGAATCCGTCACCGCGCGTTTCCCTTTCGACCAGATGCGCCACAACTTCCGTGTCGGTCTCGGTGACGAACGTGTGTCCCTGACCCACCAGCGTGCGTTTGAGCTCGAGGTAGTTCTCGATGATGCCGTTGTGGACCACCACGATCCGCCCCGTACAGTCGCGATGGGGATGGGCATTCTCCTCGGTCGGTCGGCCGTGTGTGGCCCAGCGCGTGTGGCCAATGCCGTAGTCACCCTGGATTGGATGGGCGGCCAGTACGTCTTCGAGCCGCGACAGTTTGCCCGCGCTCCGTCGAAGCTCCAGGATGCCGTTGCGCACCACGGCGACTCCGGCAGAGTCATAGCCGCGATACTCAAGTTTGCGCAGTCCCTCAATCAGAATCGGCAGCGGGGGTTTCGCGCCGACGTATCCAACAATGCCGCACATGACGCTAGTGGCCGCTCTTTGTGGCAGCGCGACTGGCGTTGCGTTTCGCCACCCACCCGGGCTTGACCACCTGCCGGCCACGCGCGATGGCCAGCGCGCCCGCCGGCACATCGGAGGTGATCGACGACCCGGCGCCCACGTAGGCGCCCTTCCCAATGGTCACGGGCGCAATGAGCTGCGAATCACTGCCGATAAACACCTGGTCTTCGATGACCGTCGTGTGTTTATGCTCGCCGTCGTAGTTGCATGTGATGGTGCCGGCGCCGATGTTCACACCTTCGCCAATTGTTGCGTCACCGAGGTACGAAAGATGGCTGGCTTTCGACCCTCTCCCCAGAGTCGTCTTCTTCAGTTCCACAAAGTTGCCGACGCGTGCGGAAGGTCCGATCACCGACTGCGGTCTGACGTGCGCCATCGGCCCGATTGACGCGCCCTGGCCCACCGTCGAGTCAACAATCACGCAGTAATCAAGCACCACCACGTCGTCTTCAACCGACGTGTTCGTGAGCCGGCTGCCGGCATGAATGCGACAACGTTCGCCAATAACCGTCCTGCCTTCGAGCCGCACACCCGGGCCAAGCACCGTATCGGCACCGACCGTGACATCCGCATCGATGTAGGTGGTGGCGGGATCCTCCATCGTGACCCCGCCCACCATCAACAGCCGATTCTTTCGCTGGCGGACAATCAGTGACAGGTCAGCCAGGTCCTGCCGACTGTTCACGCCCCGCAGTTCGTCCGCGCTGTCCAGGCAGAGGCTTTCCACGCGCTGCTTCTTCTGCCGATACATCGCGACCAGATCGGTCAGGTAGTACTCACCTTGGGCGTTATCCGTCGCCAGGTCGTGCAGGTGGCTGAACAGCGACCGCAACGACAGAGCATAGATGCCACTGTTGAACTCTGTGATGGCGCGTTGTTCTGCCGACGCGTCACGTTCCTCGACGATGCGCTCCATGCGACCGTCGGAGCCGCGGACAATGCGCCCGTAGCCGTAGGGATCCGCTAGTTCCGCCGTCAGCACCGTCATCGCGGCCTTGGCGCCGCGATGCGTCTCGACCAGCCGCAGCAGCGTCCCCGGCTCCAGCAGCGGGACGTCGGCGTAAACCAGGAGCACATCGCCCTTCAGACCTTTCAGGACCGGTTCGGCCTGCAACAAGGCGTGGCCGGTTCCCAATTGGGGTGATTGGACGACGTATTGGAGGTTTGGCCGATTGGCCAGTGCGGCCTTGACTTGTTCCGAGCCGTGACCGACCACAAGCGTGGTTGAGGCGGTTTCGAGATGGTCAACGGTAGTCAGAACGTGCTCGATCACCAGGCGGCCAGCCAGGGGATGCAGCACCTTCGGGGTGTCGGATTTCATCCTGGTGCCCTTGCCGGCCGCCAGGATCACGATGTGGAGATCGGTCATTCTTCGTGATTATCGCTTGAGCGCTTGGCGAGGATTCGGCCTTTTTTCAGGAGTTTACGGACCTTTGCGCCAGGGATTCCAAAGTGCGTGGCGGCCAGATTCAGCGCGGCCTCATCACTGAGAGCCATTCGGTCTGTTATTTGACCAACAAACAGGGCTACGAGTGAGGCGTCAGGCTCAGGTCTTTCGATATCCTTACCGGGCCCAACCACCACGACGAACTCGCCTTGTTCTCTAATTGGCGCTACATTATCCCATATAACCAAATTTTCATTCATCTTCGTCAGCTCTCTGGCTACCAAAATCTGTCGTTTGCCCACATATTCAAACGCTTCGGCCATGGTTCTGGCGATCCGGTGGGGAGATTCATAGAACACTGCGGTTGCCGGCTCGTTCGCGAGCCTGTCGAACCAGCGGTCTCGAGCCGCACCGCCTGTTGGCGGGAATCCCAGGAACGCGAACTTGTCGGCGGGTTGGCCAGAAACTGAAAGGGCAGCGGCCACCGCGCTGGCTCCGGGGATTGGCACCACCTTGATCCTGGCCGCTCTGGCCGCTGCCACCAGGTGATATCCGGGGTCGGCGATGGTGGGTGTTCCGGCGTCGGAAACCAGGGCGACGTTCACGCCTGACTCGAGTTTCGCGATGAGGTGCCCTGTTTCCCGGCTCTCATTGTGTTCATGCAGACTGACCAGAGGCTTCCGGACCTCGTAGTGCGCCAGCAGCTTGGATGTGCGGCGGGTATCCTCGGCCGCAATCAGGTCCACCTCCTGCAGGGTGCGCAGGGCCCGAAACGTCAGGTCTTCGAGGTTGCCGATGGGTGTGGCGACGACATAGAGGGTGCCGACCATGGGTCTGGGCAGCAAGTGTATCTATAATTAGGGGTTGTCCGAGGAGACGAGATGCCACTCTACGAATATCAGTGTGACGCGTGCGGCAATCGATTCGAGCGGATCCGGAAGTTCTCCGATCCGCCGCTGGACGAACCGTGTGGCGAGTGTGGCGGGCATGTCACGAAGTTGATCTCGTCGCCGGCCATCCAGTTCAAGGGCAAGGGATGGTACGTCACCGACTACGCGAAGTCGGGCTCCACCGGCGATTCGAAGACGGCAGCGGCGACGTCTGAAGCGAGTGCCGACGCACAGTCGGATGCCAAAAAGAAAGATGCGTCGGCCGAGGGCAAAACCGAGACGAAATCCGAGACGAAGTCTGAGCCAAAGGTCGAAGCCAAGTCCGATTCGGCTGCAAAGCCGGCGGCTCCGGCTGCAACCACTTCGAAACCCGAGAAGGCCTCGTAGCGGTCAGGCCCGCCCTAGCTGACGGTCTTCATGTACTCGCGCAGAGGGCCGGCAAGGTCTGGCCGTTGAAGCGCGAAGTACAGCACGGCCTTCAGAAAACCCAATTTATTCCCCGTGTCGTGCCGGACGCCGGTGACCTCGCACGCGTACACGGGCCGGTCCTTGAGCAACCGCTTCAGCCCGTTCGTCAGCTGAATCTCGCCGCTGCGGTCTTCCCGGGTGGCGCGCAAGGCGCCGAAGATGTCGGGCGTGAGGATGTAGCGCCCGATAATGGCCAGGTCTGACGGCGCCTGTTCGCGCGGTGGCTTTTCCACCATGTCGGTCACCTGGTAGACGCCCGGCCGCATCGTCTCTGCCGCGATCACGCCGTAGTTCGAGATGTCTTCCGGCCGCACGCGTTCCACCAGAATCACCGGGCCATCCACCTCGTCGAACACCTTGATCATCTGCGCCAAGGCCGGCGGCGTTCCATCAATGACGTCGTCGGCCAGGATCACGGCAAAGGCCTCGTCACCCACCAGAGGCTCGGCCATCAGCACGGCGTGGCCCAGGCCCAGCGGTTCGCCCTGCCGGACGTACGAGACATTGATCAGGTCCGAGACCTTCCTGATCTCCGCCACCAACTCGGTCTTGCCGCGGGCGGTGAGGAAAGCTTCAAGCTCGAACGCGACATCGAAGTGATCTTCAATCGCGTTTTTGCCGCGGCCGGTGATGATGATGATGTTCTCGACGCCGGAGGCCAGTGCCTCTTCTACCCCGTACTGGATGATGGGCTTGTCGACGAGCGGCAGCATTTCCTTGGGCTGCGCCTTGGTGGCCGGCAGGAAGCGAGTGCCCAGCCCAGCGGCCGGGAAGACGGCTTTACGAACACGGGACGGCATTGTCAGCATCGTATCGCACCGGCGCGACAGGGCGGTATAGCATGACTGGATGCTGGACCCCGCGTTTGTCCGAGACAATCCCGAGCTGGTGGCATCTGGTCTGCGCACCCGGGGCCTGGATCCCACCGCCGACCTTGCCACCCTCGGTGGTCTTGAGTCCGCGCGTCGGCGTCTCTTGCCTGAGGTGGAGGGACTCAAGCGCGACCAGAACGCTTCCGGAGAGGCGGTGGCGCGCGCGAAGAAGGCCGGGGAGGATCCGAGCGCGGTGTTTGCCGCGAACAAGGCCCGCGGCGGCCGCATCAAAGAGCTGGAAGCCGAACTCGCGACCATCCAGACGCAGCGGGATGCACTGCTGTTGACGTTGCCGAACCTGCCGCACGAGAGTGTGCCGGTTGGCGCGTCGGCTGATGACAATGTGGAGGTGAGGCGGTGGGGCACGGCGCCTGCGTTCACGTTCACGCCGAAGCCGCACTGGGACCTGGGTGTGGACCTGGGCATTCTGGATTTTGAGCGCGCCACGCGGATGTCTGGCGCGCGGTTTGCCGTCCTGATGGGCGCCGGGGCCAGGCTTGAGCGGGCTCTTATCAATTTCATGATCGACCTGCACACCGAGGAGCACGGCTATCGTGAGGTGGAGCCCCCGTTCATGGTCAACCGTCAGGCGCTGACGGGCACAGGCAACCTCCCGAAGTTTGAGCAGGACCTCTTCAAGATCGCGGGTGACTGGGACTTGTTCCTGATTCCGACGGCCGAGGTGCCGCTCACGAACCTGCACCGAGAAGAGATTCTTGACGGGCGACTGCTCCCATTGAAATACACGGCCTACACGCCGTGCTTTCGCAGCGAGGCCGGGTCGTATGGCGCCGACGTGCGCGGCCTGATCCGCCAGCATCAATTCGACAAGGTCGAGCTCGTGAAGTTCGCAACGCCCGAGCAGTCACATGATGAACTGGAAGCGCTGACGCGCAACGCCGAGACCGTGCTGGAGCGACTCGGGCTTTGTTATCGGCGCATGCTGCTTTGTACGGCAGACATGGGCTTTGCCTCTGCGAAGACGTATGACATCGAAGTGTGGCTGCCCAGCCAGAACGCGTTCCGCGAAATTTCTTCTTGTTCAAACACCGAAAGCTTCCAGGCGCGACGCGCCCAGATTCGCTTCCGGCCCGACGGCACAGGCAAGGCCCAACTCGCGCACACGCTCAATGGCTCGGGCCTCGCGGTGGGGCGAACGCTCATCGCGATTCTTGAGAATTACCAGCAGGCCGACGGGTCGGTCGTCGTGCCCGATGCGCTGCGCCCGTACATGCGCGGCCTCCAGGCGATTACGCCTGAGTGAGTCTTGGCGTCGCTTTCATCCGCTTGACCGACTGTTGGATGAGTTTCTTCAGCGTCGGCATGTGGATATCCGAGAGTCGCTTGACGTAGAGACACGACTGTCCCGTCGAATGTTTCCCGAGTTTCTCCATCAGCTCAGGAAACGGTTCGTAGCCTGACATCAAATACAACGTCAGGTTCTGCTTGCGCGGCGAGAAGCCGGCCAGGAACCACTCCATTTCTTTGCCGTCTCGGTAGCGATACTGGAACTGGCCGTAGCCCACGATGGTTGGACCCCACATGCGGGGCTGGCTTCCAGTCACCTGCTTGAACAGTGCCTGCAGCGCCTTGCAGTCCTTGCGCCGGTCTTCATCCTTGATGCCCGCAATGAACGCGCTGACGCTGGCGCCGGTCTTGTGTGTCTTGAGCTCAGCCATGGCCGGAGTCTACCTGATTACCAACAGTCGATAGTTGGCTGCGTGCAGGAACTGGATGCCGTCCTCCATGACAATGGCGCTGTCTTCGATGGGGATGCGAAGCTTCTTGCCACCCCATTCCACAATCGGCGAGTAGGCGAAGTACTCAAACGAGAACATGTGCTGCCGATGCAGAGTGAACGTCTGTTGAAACGGCTGCCAGGTGGTCATGGATGGCCCGACATCATGGCCGGCATTGCCGACCGGATGAAAACCGTAGGCCACATCGGTCTTACTGTCCGCGTTTGGGCGATTGAACGCGATGGTGCCGAACCCGGCTGCGACCAGAGCCGCATCCATCGCCTTCATGGTGTCGGTGGCTGTTCGACCAGGCTGAAGCGCGGGTTTGATGGCATCGCGGACCGTGATGGCCTTGTCGAACGCCGACTGGATGCTGGCGGGCGGGCGCGTCTCTCCGGGCTTGAGCACGTAGGCCACGCGCTTCACATCGGTCGCCATGTTCATCAACACGACGCCCCAGTCAATCATGACCACATCACCCGGCTGGACGATGTACGAGCTGGACGTGGCCACAATGCCTTCAGGGCCGGTGACGTAAACGGATGGCATGTCGAACGACGATCCCAGTCCGCGTTCCAGCAGGCGGTCCTGCAACCACCACGCCGCTTCCTCCAAGGAGGTCTTGCCCGGCGTGATCACCTCGTTCGAAAGCGCACGTTCGGCGAGCTGCACAGCCAGCCCCGCCGCTTCACCATAGGCGACAATTTCGCTGGCGACGCGGTGCGACCGGAAGTCGCTCACCACCCGCTCAGCGCTGACCAGCCGTGACGCGTACGGTTCGCCCAGCGTTGCGATCAGGTGCTGGTGCATCGCGTGCGAGAGCCCATCGGCCGTGCCCATCTCCTGAGAGATGTTCACGCCGATCCGCTTCGGATCACGCGCACGCACGAACTGCAACAGCATCGACGACGGCCCGACGATGTCGTAGGCGCCTGACTGCTGAAGCATGTAACCAGAGGGACCCAGCGCGGCTCGTTCGATTCTCGCAGTGCCTCGATCGGTGAAGACGTAGTAGCCCACCCCGGTCACGTACCCACGGCCGAGGTCTTCCCACAGCGGGTCTGTGTGGTTCTCCTTCACCGCCACGATCCACATGTCGATGCCGTGCGCCCGCATCGCCTTCGGCAGGATCTGCTCGAACTTGTCGAGACGAATCTGCCGCTGCAGCTCCCACCGCCGCCGGGCCTCCTGGGCGGACAGGGATGAACCGGCAACGACGACGATCAGCATCAGCAGCAGGGGCCGTACGAATAAGGAAGGTCGCATCGTGGCAGCATTCTAAGGCTTTCCAGCGTCGCCGCCCAAGGCTCTTGAACCATCGGCGCGCGTAGTAGACACTTATCCCCGCCATGACCTGTGGGCCCCTACGACTCCTCGCGACCTTCACGGTTGCCGCTGCCACAGTCAGCGCGTGCGGCGGTTCGTCTTCGGTCGAACCCGCCGCTGAACCGGCGCCCGTGCCGACGGTGTTTGTCGCCCGCGCGTTGCGCGACATCATCGTGCCACGAACGCCGGAGCGGGTCTCGCGCGGCAAGTACCTCACCGAGGGCCTGCTTCAGTGTTTTGTCTGCCACTCCGAGCGAGATTGGACCAAGCCGGGCGCTCCGCCAATTCCGGCCACGAAGGGCGCGGGCGCGGTCTGGCCTGGCCGGCCCTGGCTTGTGGCGGCCAACCTGACGCCGGACACTGAAACGGGCATCGGCCGCTGGACCGACGACATGCTGCTGCGCGCCATTCGCGAGGGCATCGGCCACGACGGCCGCACGCTGCATCCGCAAATGTGGTCCTCGTCGTTCCGCGCACTGTCGGACCCGGACGCCGAAGCGGTTGTGGCCTACCTGCGATCGCTGAAGCCCATTCGCCGCGCTCTGGCGCAGACGACCATTCCAGCAGATGAAGCGACAGGCCTCGCCGTACCAGAGCCGCTGATGGCACCGGTGCCTCCTGTGACATCGCACGACGTCGTCCAGAAGGGCCGACACCTTGCGCTGCTGGCCGACTGTGCGGGTTGCCACACGTCCTGGTACACCCCGAAGAATCCCGGCCTGTTTGGCGGTGGCAACCTGGTCACACGGGCCGAGCGCACCTCGTACAGTTCCAACCTCACGAGTGATCCGTCTGGGCTGGCGCACTATGACGAGAACATCTTCCGCGAGGTCATGCGCACGGGTCGCGCGAAAGGGCGGGAACTGAGTTCGATCATGCCGTGGACCGTGTTCAAGAACCTCAGCGACGACGACCTGAACGCGATCTTTGCGTATCTGCGCGCGGTGACGCCCGCCAAACACGTGATCGACAATATCGATGCGCCGTCCGCGTGCGCCATCTGCGGCGGGGTGCACCCGCTTGGCAAATACAATCGACCGCGGGAACGGATGCTCATTGACTATCCGCTGCCGCTGGTCGCGGACACGGTGGGGATATATCGCTTCGATGACGGCTTTCGCCTCACCATGGCGATTGAGCAGGGGAAGTTCCGCCTCAAGTTCAACGACGGCAAGAGTTGCAACCTGGTCACTGAGAATCGAGACACCTTCTTCTGCGAAGGTGATATCGACCACTTCGAGTTCATTCGCGACGGCCGCGGTGCCGTGACACACGTCTTGAACAACCGGACGGATATCGGCATTCGCATGACGAATCGATAGTTGATGACCTGCCCCAACTGCCGTGCAGGGATGACGTCGGTCACGCTCGAGGGCCACTACGGACGTCCTGTGCCCATCGACTATTGCGAATCGTGTCAGGCATTCTGGTTCGATGGACACGAAAGCCTGCAACTGTCGCCAGCCTCGGTCCTGCGCCTGTTTCGTATTGTGGGTGACGCCGGTGGTCGCGCCCGGGCGCCGCTGTCGAACCTTGCGGCATGCCCACGGTGTCATCGGCCGCTGCTGGTTACACACGACCAGCAACGCCAGTCGACATTCGACTACCGCCGTTGCCCCGAGGAACATGGCCGCCTGATCACCTTCTTCAACTTTCTGCGGGAGAAGGACTTCATCCGGCCGATGTCCAGCGCGCAGCTCGACGAACTTCGCAAGAACCTGCAGACGGTGAACTGCTCGAATTGTGGGGCGCCAATCGATCTGGCAACGGCCACCGTGTGTGCCCATTGCGGGTCGCCACTGTCGATTCTGGATGTGGGTCAGGCAGAGGCGTTGGTGGCCAGGCTTCGCGGAGCGTCCGATCAGGCCCGCACGGTCGACCCTGCGTTGCCGCTGAATCGCGAGCGGGCCAAACGCGATGTAGAAGCCGCGTTTGCCGCCTTCGAACGGCAGCCGGGCTGGTACGGTACGGCGTCAAGCCAGGGACTCGTGAATGCGGCGATCGGCGCCTTCACACGCTGGCTGCAATAGAAGACGTAAAGGCCTATCGCCGCAGGTCGAACAGCGCCATCTCCTTCAGATTGCGCACGAGCAGCCGACCGTCGGAGAACGCCGGGTGGTTCCATGTCTTGCCATCGAGCACCGGGAATCGTGTGACTTCCACGTGCCGCTCCGGGGTGGCGCGCACGAGGGCCAGATCCCCGTCTTCGGTCAGCACAATGATGTGGCCACTGGCCAGCGCGATCTGGCCGTAGCCATAGCGGCCGCCTTTCCATTTCACGGTGCCTGTCTCAACATCGAGGCACGCGAGGATGCTTTCATCGAGCCCGTAGATGTGACCTTCGAAGAGCACCGAGCTGCTGAACTGGTTCTTCATCCGGTTGTTCTTCCAGACTTCGCGAACGGTACCCTGTCCACCGGCCATCGTGACCTCGATGACGGCCGCGCCTTTGTCGTAGCCCGAGGACACGAACACCCGGTTGCGCCCAATCACGATGGGCTGTCCCGCGTTGACGTCGTACATCGTGACCCACGGATATTCCCAGAGCACCGACCCGTCAGCGGTGGCAAGCCCCATGAGGCGCGCGGCACTCACTACAAGAATCTGGCGCACGTCATCGATGGTGACGAGCATCGGCGACGCATACGCCTGGCGATCGCTCAGCGCAGACCAAAGGGGCTTACCGGTGCGATGGTCATACGCCGCCACACTATGGTTCCTGGTCCCACCGGGTAGGACGACAAGCGCGTCGTCAACGATGAGCGGCGATGCGGACATGCCCCACTGCACATTGGTCGCGCCCGCGTCGGTGAGCATGTTCGTGCGCCAGATCATGCGGCCGGTGGACGCGTCGAGCGCGCGCAGTTCGCCTTGCGCGCCTTGCGCGTAGACGAACCCATCGAAGTACGTGGGCGTGGCGCGCGGGCCGTCGCCCCCCATGAACTCTTTGAACTCGGCAGACCACTTGGAGGTCCACCGCTCGCGCCCGGTGGCCACGTCGTAGGCGGCCACCACTTCCTGGTTCCCGCGTTGCTCAATGGTGAACGCGAGGTCCAGTCCGTTGACCCTCGCCGTGACGAAGGACGCATATCCGCCGCCGACAGGCTGTTTCCAGACTGGTGTCAGCGTGCCGTTGGGCCAGGACGTCTGAATCGGGCGGGCCGTGTAGTGGCCGTCGCGGGCCGGGCCCCGAAAGTCGGACCAGTCGGGCGCCGCCGTTGTGGCCGACCTGACCGGTGAATCGGGCGTCGCCACGTCTGGTGCCGCCGGAGCGACGGCTCCTGCCGGCGTCGCCGGGGCCTGAGCGACGCGATGGCGTTCGATGGCCCGGGCCTGCGCCAGGGCCGGCGTGACAAAAGCGAGTCGCGGAGTGCCGCCACCGTAGACCACCACGCGGAGGCCGAAGAACTGGTACAGCACGGCGCCCGTGACGCTGATCAGCGCGGCCGCGATGCCGACCACCCTGAGGATTCGCATGCGTGTGAACATCGGCCTGAGCGTACTACGGGAAAACCCGTGGGCTACACTGGTACGAGCGCGGAGGGATGGCCGAGTGGTTGAAGGCGGCGGTCTTGAAAACCGTTGTGCGGGAAACCGTACCGGGGGTTCGAATCCCTCTCCCTCCGCCATCCTTCGCGAAGCGCTCGCTATTTATCCGCCGTCACCAGGAGCGAAGCGACTGTCAGGCGAAGGCGGCCGGCTCCGCCTCGCCGGGCTTCAAGGAAGGCTATACGCTCGCCACTCCCATGCCCATGCACACTGGTTCACGCCTTGGTCCCTATCACATCGTCGCGCCCATCGGTGCCGGCGGAATGGGTGAGGTATACCGCGCGCGCGATACCAAGCTCAATCGTGACGTGGCCATCAAGGTACTGCCGGCGCACCTGGCGGCAGACGATGCGGCGCGCGCGCGCTTTGAGCGCGAGGCGCAGGCCGTGGCCGCCCTGTCGCACCCCAACATCCTGGCGCTGCACGATTTCGGATCCGATCAGGGCATTGCGTACGCCGTCACCGAACTGCTCGAAGGCAGCACATTGCGTGAGCGCATGGTCTCAAGCCCGCTGCCGCCGCGCAAGGCTGTCGAGTATGGCCTGCAGATCGTGCGCGGCATCGCCGCCGCGCACCAGAAGGGCATCATCCACCGCGACCTGAAGCCCGAGAACATCTTCATTACCAACGACGGCGTCGTGAAGATTCTCGACTTCGGTCTCGCCAAGACAGGCGGAAGTGGGACGTCAGGCGGCCCGGATGTGGGCGAGACGCAGATTGCATCAGGCACCATGCCGGGCACGGTGCTCGGCACCGTCGGCTACATGTCGCCTGAACAAGTGCGCGGACAGGCCCTTGACCACCGCACGGACATCTTCTCGTTCGGCGCTGTCCTCTACGAGATGCTGACCGGCCGGCGCGCGTTCCGCGGTGATTCGCATGTGGAAACGATGAACGCGATCCTCAAGGAGGATCCGCCGGAGTTCAGTGAGATTAATCCGAATCTGCCAGGCTCGCTCGATCGCATCATCCGCCGTTGCGTCGAGAAGATGCCCAACGACCGGTTTCACTCTGCGCACGACCTGGGTATTTCACTCGAAGCGATCTCGGGGGGATCGTCGCAGAGCTCCTCATCGATCAGTGCAATCTCCGGCGTAGGCCTGGTGCCGGCCGCAACGGCGAAGCGCGGGATCTCTCCACTGGTCGCCGTCGCCGCCGTCGTCATCGCAGTGGCCGGATCTCTGTTCGCGGGACGAGCGCTGTGGAGCGCTGGGCCTTCAATGGTCGCTGATTTCGCAAGGCTGACATACCGGCGTGGACCCGTCTTGTCCGCCCGCACGGGCATCAGCGGCTACGCGCGACCCGGGACGCTGGCACGCGCGCCGCTGTCGGGCGGCGCGTCCCGAGACGTCCTCGAGGGCGTGCAGGATGCCGACTGGCTGCCCGACGGCTCCGACCTTGTGGTGTCGCATCTGGTCAATGGCAAGTATCAGCTGGAGTTCCCGATCGGCAAGGTCATCTACGAGACCACCGGATGGATCAGCCATGTGCGCGTCTCACCCGACGGCCAACGAGTGGCGTTTCTTGATCAACCAATCGTTGGCGATGACCGAGGCAGTCCGGCCGTGATTGATGCGTCGGGCAAGAAGCAGAACTTCCCCGTCGAGTGCGAGAGCACGCAGGGCATTGCGTGGACCCCGTCCGGGAAGGAAGTATGGTTCACGTGCGCGTCGAAGGGATTGTGGCGCGCGTTGCTGGCCGCAACGCTCGATGGCCGAGTGCGCTCGGTGCTGCAGGTGCCGGGCAGCCTTTTTCTGGCGGATATCGGCGCGGACGGCGCCGTGCTGCTGACCCACGACAACGCGCGCCGCGGCATGGTGGGGCTGGCGCCCGGCGAGACCACGGAGCAGGATCTGTCGTGGCTCGATTGGTCGCAACCAGCGATGTTATCCGACGATGGACGGACATTGCTCTTTACCGAGGAGGGCGAGGGGGGCGGCGCCGGCTACGGCGTGTTTCTTCGGAAGACCGATGGATCGCCGGCCGTGCGGCTGGCGACAGGCGAAGGGCTGGCGCTTTCGCAGGACGGCCGCTGGGTGATCACGCAGAAGCTCGATCCGTCACCGGCACAGTTATGGCTCACCCCGACCGGCGCAGGCCAGGCACGTGCATTGACCAACGATGACTTCACGCATGTGAACGCGCGATTCCATCCGGACGGCAAACGTTTTGTCTTCGTGGGATTCAAACCGAACGAGTCACCGCGAACCTGGATTCAGGCGATCGATGGCGGCGCGCCAGCGCCGGTCACTCCGGAGGGTGTTGCGGGTCTGCTCGTCACACCTGATGGCACGAAGATCCTCGCGCGTGACAAGGACGGGCAACGCAAGCTCTTTCCGATCGATCCAAAGACCGGGGCCCCCGTGTCCGTGCCGGTCCTTGAGCCTGCCGATGCCATAATTCGCTTCACCGCCGACGGCCGCAGCATCATGGCCCGTCGCGCCGCCGGCGGCGGTGCCGTGCAGGTCTTCAAGATCGACTTCGCCACTGGCGCTCGCACGCCAGTGCGCACGATCTCTCCTTTGGTGGAATCGGTCGGCCAGGGCGGCATCGGTCAACTCCTGATGAACGGCGACGGCAGCGCGTACGTGTACGGCTATGGCGTCACGCACTCCGACCTGTTTCTGGTGAAGGGATTGAAGTAGGGCGCTACCGCTTCTTCTCGAGTGCGGCGCGCCAGTTCCTGACGATGGTGATGGCACCTGGGCCAGAGCGCTCAGGGACAATCGCCAGAAACCGCTGCCGGTCAGGCATCGCGTCCATCCAGACGATATTGGGCGGAAGTGTGGCGAGTTGTATGGGCGTCCCGGGTCGCAGTGTGTCGCCGGGCTCGAGGTCTGCGCGCCAGAGGCTGCGCACATGGTCGTCAAGAAACAACAGACGCCGTCCGTCGCGCGTCCGCCACGCAAGCGAGCCGCCCTCCTGCGAGACCTGCACTTTGTGGCCCGGTGCGGGGAACGACTGCACATAGACTTCGAAGCGGCCGGTCACGTCGGACGTGTACGCCAGCCAGCGCCCGTCCGGGGACGGCGGCCCGCCATTGTCGCGCGTTGGTCCACGCAGATAGGGGGTGAGGTTCCCTTTGCCCGATGCGGGCAGCAGCCAGATGTTCTGTGCGGAACCAGCGTCGAGCTGGGTGACCTGGATCCACTGGTCGTCGGGTGACCACCCGCTCGGGCCCTTGAACGGCACCTCGCTGCGAAAGAAGGCCGACTCCGGCGCGGGGTCGGCAACCGACTTCATGAAGAGATCCTGAAACCCGTCCCGGTCAGACGAGAAGATGACGCGCGTGCCATCTGGCGACCAGATCGGTGTGTCGTTCCGACCGTGGCCGGACGAGAGAGGCAATGCGCCGCCGCGCGACAGGTCCACGAGCCAGATGCTCGATTCAGACGGAGACGTAGAGCGGACGAGCGCCGCGTACATGCCGTCCGGCGAAATGGTGGCCGTTTCGTAGTGACCGGGCGGTACATTGAGCGTGCCCGTGATGCGGCCGGTGGCATCCATCCACATCGGCGTGGTGTTTGTGGACGGCGCCGAGAAATACGCGAGTGATCCCGACAGAGAAACGGACGCCGATCGGCCCGCCGTAAAGGAGAACTGCGGATCAAGAATATTGGTCGGTTCGTCGTCCTGTGACACCGGGTCGCCTGTGAGCTTCAGCGTCTTCGGGTCAAACGGCTGCGCGACCAGCACGCCCTCCCGCGCGTAGAGAAGCCAACCAGGGTCCGCGTACACCGGCGCACCTTCCATCGATCCCACAAGGGTCCGCGTCTCGTCCTTCAGCGAACCCGCAAAGATATCGAACTTGCCGTTCTTGCCAGGAAGCGAGGCATAAAGAAAGTGCTCGCCGTCAGGTAGAAACACCGGGAAGCGGTGACCGAATTCCTTCCGTGACGCATCGAGCTTTGTCGCGGGTGCAACCGTTCCACCACTGGCCGACACGCGAGAGAGCGGTCCGCCGGCGTCGGCCGCAAAGACGATCACGTTCGATGGGCTCCAGGTCGCGCCGCGCGCGCCAGGCGCCTCGCCCAGAACCTCCGGACGTCCGCCCGAGGCGGCGATGGTTTTCAGTTTAGTGCTGGTGAAGAATCCAATGCGCCGGCTGTCGGGCGACCAGAAAGGCAGCGCCGCGCCATCACCACCCTCGAGACGACGCGCGGACATCGAATCGAGCGACCGGACCCAGAGCTGAGACTCCGACTGGGTCGCGCTGCCGACGACAAACGCGACCATCGTGCCGTCTGGCGAAATGGCCACGCCATTCGAATCGGGATAGAGGGCCGCGCCCGCGGGAGCGAGGACGGACAGGCGCAGGACCTCGGCACTGCCGGCGGCCCCTGCCGACGGCCACAACAGCGCGGCTACTCCCGCTGTCAGCACCACGCCGCCGAGCGCGGGCCAGACGCGCGCCCACACGGACGGGCGGACCGGCGTCAGCGCCGGCGGGCTGACGGCGCCGTCCAACTCGATCCGCGCATCGCCAATGTCGCGCAGCCGCTGTCGCGGATCCTTGACGAGACACCGCGCCAGGAGCGCGCGCACATGCGGCGGCGTGTCCGCCGGAAGCGCCTTGAGTTCCGGATCGCGCGTGAGCACGGCCGCAAGCACGTCCGAGACTTCTTCGCCGGCGAACGCGCGTTGGCCGGTCAGCATTTCGTAGAGGACAACACCGAATGCCCAAATGTCCGCACGGCGATCGACCGATTTCCCGCGCGCTTGCTCCGGCGCCATGTAGGCCGCCGTACCGATGATCGTGCCCATCTGAGTTGCACGGGCCGTGAGCGTCGGAGAGTTGGAGATGTTCGTGCCTGATGTCCCGGCCGGATCCATCGCCTTGGCGAGCCCGAAGTCGAGCACCTTCACTGTGCCGTCGGCGCGCACCTTTACGTTGGCCGGCTTCAAATCGCGATGGACGATGCCTTGTTCGTGAGCGGCCTCAAGCGCGTCGGCGATCTGGCGCGCGATGGGCAGGGCGTCGGAGAGTGGGACCGGCCCTCGTGCGATCTGCGCGGACAAGTCTTCGCCTTCAACGAGTTCCATCACCAGCGCGCGCACGCCAGCCTGCCCTGGGCCTGTTGAAGGGGCTTCTTCGAGGCCGTGGATGTGCGCGATGTTGGGGTGATTCAACGCCGCCAGCGTCTGCGCTTCGCGCGTGAATCGCGCGAGTCGCTCGGGATCATCCGCGAACAGATCCGGCAGCACTTTGATCGCCACGTCGCGATTGAGCTTCGTATCGCGGGCGCGGTACACCTCACCCATCCCTCCCGCACCAAGCGGACCGACGATCTCATAGGGGCCGAGGCGAGCACCTGGGATCAGGGGCATGCGGACGAGGCGATTATAGCCGCCGGGCGTCATCTGCGCTTCGCGCCTGATCCGACCCGGGGCCGATCACCTGGCGCTACGGCTTCCGTGAGAGTCCGGCCATCCAGTTAAGGACACCGACGAGCGGTGATGCACCGGGCGCCACGATCGACGAGATCACGAGGAACCGCTGGCCGTCCGCTGATGCAGCATAGGTGTTTCTGAGCACGCGACCCAGTTCGGCGTTGGTGGCGAACAGTGCCTGCGCGGCGCCCACGTGGAGGCTGGCACCGCTCGGGTGCACGTCCACCGACATCAGCGTGTTGTCGGGCGCCAGGTAGAAGATTTCGTTGCCATCGCGCCGCCATTCCGGGGCATCACCGCCGGCCGTCGAGATCGGGATTTTCGTCGCGCCGTCGGAGAACGACCGGACGTACACCTGCGCGGTCTGCGCCTCGTCCGACACGTAGGCGACCCACCGGCCATCGGGCGAGAACCGCGCCCGGGATTCATTGAAAGGCGACGCGATCAATGCCCTGGAAGACTTCTGCTCGACGTCGTAGACCCACACGTCCTGTCGCGTTGCCCCGCCGGAAGCCATGTAGAGCAGGTATCTGCCGTCGCGCGACCAATCCGTCGGAAACGACCGCCCCTCCACCAGTTTCTCTTCCGCCCCGGTGCCATTCGCGCTTTTCACCCAGATCCCTGGTCGCTGTTGCTGATCGGACGCGAACGCGATGCGGCGCCCGTCGGGCGACCACGTGGCCGTACTCTCGAACCCCGGTGCCGATGTCAGGCGCGAAAAGGCACTGCGTGCCAGGTTCACGGTCCAGAGGTCGGTCGCCCCGCGGGCGCCGTCGCGTTTCTCAACAACCAGGTTCGTGCCGTCAAGTGAGAGCGCGGAGTCGTAGTACACGTCAGGGTCGCCGACGGTGCCGACCGGCCGACCTGCGCGGTTGAACCACGTCATCTGGGTGCTGCGGTACTTGCCGGTGGTATACACAAGCATGCCGGCCGAGGCAGAGGCGAGAGGCGCTCCAGAGAACCAGAAGTAGTCCACGTTGTCGTCGTCGACGACGGCGACCGGGCGGCCTTCGAGCGGCAGCGAATCGGCGTTGAAGGCCTGAGCCAGCAGTCTCGATGGCAGGTCGCGCACATAGATGAAGTAGTGTCCAGCGACGATGGCCGCCGACTCGGACTCGAACAGTGCCTTCGGCGGCGCGCCGTCGAGCGACCCGAGTTGAATCATTCGTGTGGTCGTGCCGAGACTCCACGGCATGAAAATGAAGTGCCGGCCATCGGGCAGGAACTGCGGCCAGCGGTGAGCCTCTTCATGATGGGCCGCATCGAGGGTCGTCGCGGGCTTCGCGTCGCCGCCCCTGGCGTTGACGCGCAGGAGCGGTGTTCGCTCGTCCGGTGAGAAGAGAATCGTCCCGTCGGGTCCCCACGCGCCGCCGTAGCAGGACGGAGCGCTCGCGATCTCTTCGACCTTCTCCGAAGACAACTCTATCGTCTTCAGCTTTCCGCCGGCGCAGAAGCCGAGCGACTGCCCGTCCGGCGCCCAGAACAGGCTCCCCGCTCGCGCCCCCAGGGTGCCCTTGATCGATTGCGCATCCATCGCATCCAGGCGGCGGACCGCAATCGTCTCGCCCGTCCGGCCCTCGGAGACGAACGCGATCCGACTGCCGTCAGGTGAGACGGACGGCGATGTCAGCGTCGAGTCCCGCATCGGCAGCGTCGGAGAAAAGACGACTGGCGACGCGGATGTGGAGGCCGCAGACCATGGCCACAGGGACAGTGCAGCGAGCGCGAGACCCAGCAGCGCGACGAGCACCCACGCCATGGACTCACGCCGAGGGACCGGCGGTCTGGCCGCGGTCTCAAGGCTGACTGGTGCAACGCCCGAGCCGCTCGCGTCGCCGACAGCCTGCAGTGCGAACGCGAAATCCCTCGCCGACTGAAAACGATTCCCCGGGTCCTTTTCCAGCGCGTGACGGACGATGCGGGAGATGGCCGGTGGAAGGCTGGCCGTGACCGCCTCGGGTGGATCCTCGCGCAGAATCGCGGTCATCGTCTCGGCCGCGGTTGGCCGCGAGAACGCGCGCTGACCCGACGCCAGCTCATGGAGCACCGCGCCGAGCGCAAATAAATCCGCGCGCGGATCGACGGCCTCGCCGCGGACCTGCTCGGGTGCCATGTACCCGACGGTGCCCAGCACCGTGCCCGCGTCGGTCGCCGCCAAGGTCTGCTGCTCGGCCGATCCCATGGCCGGCGTCGATTGCTTCGCGAGACCGAAGTCGAGGATCTTCACCTGTCCGTCACGGAGGAGCACGAGGTTCTCGGGCTTCAGATCACGATGCACGATGCCGCGATCGTGCGCGGCGGCCAGACCGCGTGCGACCTGCATCGCAATATCGGCGCTCTTGCGCGCCGAGAGCGGTCCGTTCGCGAGGCACGCCCGGAGCGTGTCGCCGTCGAGCAGTTCGGTGATCAGATAGGTGGCGCGAACCATGCTCTGGCTCGGGCCGGGGACATCGGCGCTGCCGATGTCATAGACCGAGACGATGTTTGGATGGTTGATGGCGGCGACCGCGCGCGCCTCGCGGTCGAATCGCGCCAGCCGATCCGGATCGGCGGCGAAGATCGGCGGCAGGACCTTGACCGCCACCTCGCGACCGAGTCGCGTATCGCGGGCCCGATAGACCACGCCCATCGCGCCGGCCCCGACGTACCCGACGATCTCGTATGGACCGAGTTTCGTGCCGACCATCAGCTCCATGGGCGGGCCGAGTGTATCAAGACTCGCAAATCGGCGTGGCTGAAGCAGTCCGAGACGTGGTCAATATGCAGTATGGTTGACGCCGAACTGGCGGCCATCCGGGACGCGCGCCGCGCCAGCGGACGCCGGCGCGTGTCGTGACCGTCCACATCGATACATCCGCCCTCATCGACGCACTGACCGGTCCGCGCCGATCCCTCACGCGACTGGTGACGATTTCACAAGCCTGGTGCTGTACGAGTGGCTCAGGGGCCCGCGCACACTCTACGGCAAGGCCACGCGGCCGCGAAATCAACCTCGCCATCGCCGCGTGCGCCATCAGCCGCGATGCCACGCTGTGGACCCTACCAGATCTTGACGCGCTTGGCCGGCTCTCTGAAGAGCTTGTCGCCGGCCTTCACGCCAAACGCGTCGTAGAAACCCGGAATGTTGCCAAGCGGGGCGTTCGCGCGAAACTCCGCCGGCGCGTGTGGATCGGCCATCACCTGCTGCCGCAAGTACTGCTCGCGCGCCTTCAATCGCCAGGCCTGCGCCCAGCCCAGGAACACGCGCTGGTCGCCCGTGAAACCGTCCAGCACCGGCGACGCCTTTCCTTTGAGCGACAGCTTCCATGCCTTGTAGGCAATCGACAGCCCGCCCAGGTCTCCGATGTTTTCGCCGAGCGTCAGCTCGCCGTTCACCATCAGGCCCGGGGCAGGACTCAGCACATTGAATTGCTCGACCAGCAGTTTCGTGCGCTTCTGGAACTCGGCTTCGTCGGCCGGTGTCCACCAGTCGCGCAGGGCGCCGGTGCCGTCAAAGCGCCGGCCCTGATCGTCAAACCCGTGCCCGATCTCATGGCCAATCACCGCACCGATCGCGCCGTAGTTCACGGCGTCATCGGCGTCGAAATCAAAAAACGGCGCCTGCAGGATGGCCGCCGGAAACACGATCTCGTTCTTGACGGGGTTGTAATACGCGTTGACCGTCTGGGGAGACATCAGCCATTCCTCGTGATCGACGGGACGCCAGAGCTTGCCCACTTGGTACCGGTGCTCCACCTGCGCGGCGCGCTCCATGTTGCCCAACAGGTCGTCAGCGGCGACCGAGAGTGACGAGTAGTCGCGCCACTGATTCGGATAGCCAATCTTTGCCCTGAACTTCGACAGCTTCTCCAGCGCCTCCTTCTTGGTCGCTGGCGTCATCCAGTCAAGGTCGTTGATCGATTGCCGATAAGCCTCGATCAGATTGGCAATCATCACGTCCATGCGCGCCTTGGCCGTGGCCGGGAAATGTTTCGCGACATACAACTGGCCGAGCGCTTCGCCCATCGATCCGTTGACCGCCTGCACGCCGCGCTTCCACCGCTGCCGCTGCTCCTGCTGCCCGCTCAACGCCTTGCCGAAAAACTCAAACCGCGCGTCAACAAACGGCTGGCTCAGGTAGGGGCCGGCCGTCGTAATGTACTGCGCCGTCAGCCAGGCCTTCCAGCTGGCCATTGGCACGATCGGCACCATCGCCGCGAAACTCTTGAAGAAAGACGGCTGGCCGATCACCATCTCAGGCGTCTTGTCGATGCCCTGTGCGGTGGCCCACCCGATCCAGTCGAAGCCCGGCATGTCTACGGGCAACTTCGCCGTGGCCACCTTGTTGTAGGTCTTGACGGCATCCCGGCTCTCCACCTGCGTCCACTGAATCTTCGCGAGATCCGTTTCGAGCGCCATCACGGACTTCGCCGCCTCCGCCGCGTCTGCCCGACCAGCCAACGTGAAGATCTTCTCGAGATACGCAACGAACTTGCCGCGAATCTCCACAAACTGCGGCTCGTTCAGCAGGTAATAGTCCCGGTCGGGCAGCGTGGTGCCGCCCTGGCCCAGATAGAGCGCCACCTTTGTCGGGTCGCCCGCGTCGGCATCAATGAAACCGCCCACCGGACCCGGCACACCGACAATCGACAGCTCGCCGATGACGCGCGCCAACTCGGCCGGCGTCGTGATCGCATCAATTCGCCCAAGCGTGGGATTGAGCGGCTCCGCGCCAAGCCGGTTGATGCGCGCTTCATTCGTGAAGCTCCCATACAGGTCGCCCACCTGCTGTGCCACGCTGCCGGGCTTGCGATTCGGATTGCCAGACAACTCTTCGATCAGCGCGTACAGGTCGGCTTCGGCCTTGTCCGAGAGCAGAATAAACGTACCAGTGACCGGACGGTCGGCAGGGATCTCGGTGTTCTTGAGCCAGGTGCCATTCACGAACCGGAACAGGTCGTCCTGTGGACGCACGCTCCTGTCGAAAGCGTTCAGGTCGAGGCCAGACTTCAGCGCGGGCTGCCGCGCGGCCACCGCCGAAGCGGCACATGCCAGCCCGGCAACAATCACAAAACGGCGGATATCCATGCCGTCGATCTTATCCGACGAACCGCACCCGCACCTCGCGCGCGCCGTGGCCGGAGACAGCCAGCACCGTGAACTCAAAACGGTCGTATTCGACCACGTCTCCCACCGCGGGTGGGCGATCCAGCAACGCCATCACCAACCCGCTGACGCTGTCCACTTCGTCGTGCTGAAGCTCCCTGTTGAAGTGCTGGCCCACTTCGTCCAGCCGGAGCGTCCCGGACACGTTCACCGCTCCATCCGCCAGCACGACCAGTCGAGGCGCCTGCGGCGTGCCCTCGTCGAGTTCGCCCACAACCTCTTCGGCCAGGTCTTCCAGGCTCAGCACTCCGGCCGTGCCCCCGTGTTCATCAATCACCACCGCCATATGCGCCCGCGTCCGCTCCATCGTCGTCAACACGGCGTCGAGCGACGACGTTTCGGGCACCACAGGCAGCGGACGAACATCGGCCGCGGCAATGTGTTCGTTGGAGATGAGGCGCCGCAGCAGGTCTTTCACGTGGAGCATGCCCACGATGTGATCGAGATCGCCGTCGTAGACCGGGTACCGGGTGTGACGGTGGGTCAGGAGCAGGCGACGAAGGTCGTCCGACGAAGCACCGACCGGAATGCCCACCACTCGCACGCGCGGCACCATCGCCTCGCCTGCCGTCAGGTCTCCGAATTCAAAGAGTTCGCGCATAAGCCGGCCCGACTCCGAACGCAACGCGCCACCGGCCTCACTCTCTTCGACGATGAGCTGCAGTTCTTCGGGCGAGTAGGACTCTTCGTGTGTGTCCTTCTGCCGGCGGATGCCCACCAGTCGCAGGCACAGCGCGCCGATGCCGTCGAGGCCGACCACGATCGGGTACAACGCGAAGAGCAGCACGCGCATCGGCCAGAACACGGCGCGCGCCGTGGCTTCGGCGCGGCTGAGGGCCAGGCCTTTCGGAATCATCTCGCCCAGGAAGATGTGCAGGTATGTGAGCAGTGTGATGGCGACCAGGCTCGCGGCCGTGTGCGACGTGATGAAGCTGGCCCCTCCCACCAGACGATCGAGCCGGGGTTCAAGCCACACCGCGAGGGTATGCTCACCGTACATGCCCAGACCGAGGCTGGCCACGCTGATGCCGAACTGCGCTGTGGCGATGAACCGATCGCGCTGGCGCGGCGATGACAACAGCGCGAGCAAACGTACTGAAAGTCCCTCGCCTGCGCTCGCACGGTGTTCCACCACCGTGCGCGGCACCGCAACGATCGCAAACTCCGCCGCCACGAACAGGGCATTCGCCAGCAGGAGGAGCAGGACGATGAGGACGACGGTCACGGGCGCGCCTCTTCCACGCGAGTCGGCCCGGTGACGAGGAAGGCGCCGATCACATCCTGAATCGTGAGCAACCCGATGGCTGTGTTCGTGGCATCGGTGACCACCGCCTGATGGACGCGCTTGTCGCGCAGCAAGGCAATCACACGGTCGGCCGCCAGGTCGTGTGCCACGTGGACCACGGGCCGGATGAGCCGTTCGAGCGGAGAGCCCACGCCGTCGATCACGTACTGGTAGACCAGGTCCTTCACACGCAAGGTGCCGATGATCTGGTCGGGTGACCCGCGATAGACGGGGATGCGGCTGAACGGGCTGGCGGCCACCACGCGCACCAGGTCTGTCCACGGCGTGTCCACAGGCAGCATCGTCAGTTTGGTCAGCGGCACCATCAGGTCGCGCGCGCTGCGCAAACCAAGACGAAGCGCGCGGCGCAACCGCTTGTGCTCATCGGGTTCAAGCAAGCCGCCGTCGCGACTTTCCACAATCAGCAGCTCGATTTCGTCGGGCGAGTGGATGTGACGGTGGGGTGACGCTTCGACGCCGAAGAGACGCAGGACGCCCGTGGCAGATCCGTTGAGCAGGCCGATGAACGGCCGGAAGACCGCGAGCGACCAGCGCATGGGCAGGACCGTGGCCAGGGCGACCTGGGTGGGAAACTGCAGCGCGAGTGACTTCGGAATCAGTTCGCCGAGCACGACCTGGACCGCCGTCAGCACGATCAGCACACCGATGGCGGCTGAGGACACGGACGTTCTGGGATCGAGTGAAAACCACCCCGCCAGATGGGGCGCCAGCCAGACCGCGACCGTGGCCTGCGCATACGCGCCAAGGATCAGGCTCGAGAGGGTGATGCCGATTTGCGAGACAGCGACATACCGGTCGAGGCTGGCCGGATCGTTGATGAACGGCATCAGGCTGCGCGCCAGCCAGTTGCCATCTTCGCTCAACCGTTTCACGCGGCTGCGTCGGACGCCGACTGCGCCAAACTCGGCGGCGACGTACAGGGCGTTGATCAGGATGAGGACGAAAATGACCGCCCACACGGTCAGGGACATGAGCCACTAGTGTATCCGGGGTCTGCCGCCTTGCGGGGTCTCGGTCAGTTTGGTAGGCTGGGCAACCATTTCAAGTCTCGATTCGGCGAACCGGGCGACTCTCACAGACCGCGTGGTGCCTTTTACCGCGGCGGATGGACTCGTGTGCAATCTCATCAATGTCCGCGGGGAGGCCGCGCCGCACCGGGGGCCGGTGGTCCTGGTGCATGGCGCGGGGGTTCGCGCCAACATCTTCCGCGCGCCGGTAGACACCACCCTTGTCGATGCGCTCGTGGCACACGGGTACGACGTATGGCTCGAGAATTGGCGCGCCAGTATCGACCTGCCGCCCACAAACTGGAATCTCGATCAGGCGGCGGTGTTCGACCATCCCAAGGCGGTGGAGACCATTGTTCGCGAGACCGGAAGCGCTCAGGTGAAAGCCGTCATTCATTGCCAGGGGTCCACCAGCTTCATGATGTCGGCCGTGGCTGGTCTGCTTCCGCAGGTCAGCACCATCGTCACCAACGCCGTCTCGCTGCATCCGGTTGTGCCCGCCTTGTCGAAGTTGAAACTGCTCGCGGCCGTCCCGATCGTCGGTTTGATGACCGATCACTTGAATCCGCAGTGGGGCCTGCATGCGCCGACGACCGCGGCGCGCCTGGTGTCGGCGCTGGTGAACCTGACCCATCACGAATGCGACAACGCCGTGTGCAAGCAGGTCAGCTTCACGTATGGCTCGGGTTTTCCGGCGCTGTGGCGTCATGAAAACCTGAATGCGCACACCCACGAGTGGCTGAAGCAGGAGTTCGCACGTGTGCCGCTGACGTTTTTCCGTCAAATCACGAAGTGTGTGGCCCAGGGCCATCTGATCTCCGTGGATCGACGGCCGGAACTGCCCGCGAGTTTTGTGGCCGGGCCGCCGAAGACGACCGCCCGGATCGCCTTTTTCGCGGGCGCGAAGAATCGGTGCTTCCTGCCCGAGAGCCAGGAGCGTACGTACGAGTACTTCGTCGGGCATCGCCGGAGCGAATACTCGATGCACGTGCTGCCGACTTACGGGCACCTCGATGTCTTCATGGGGAAGGACGCAGCCCGCGAGGTGTTCCCGACGATCGTTGCGGAGCTGGACAAAAGCCACTGAAAGGCTGACCTGTGGGTAAACCAACAAGGCTCGCGCGCCACAACGGCCGTTATGCCCTCGTGGACGGCATCCCGTTTCACCTGCCGGTCAACTGCGACAAGTCGCCGGCGCTGATTGCCGTCTTTCCAATCAATGCCGACAAGGCCAGGGCCCTGCTTCCCGGCACCGAGCTGCATCCGTTCCGGCTGTGGAACAAGGGACTGCTCGTCATCAGTGTGATGGACTACCGCATCACGGACATCGGCAAGTACATCGAGTTCAGCATCGCCATCGCGTGTACGCATGGCAGCCGACCCGCACCCGCTCTTCTGCCCGCTCTGGCGATGAAGCACTACGAGACCGGCCAGTTCGTGATCGATCTGCCGGTGAGCAGCGAAGTGTCGGTCAAGGGCGGCAAGGGCATCTGGGGCATGCCGAAACACCAGGCCAACCTGAACTACATCATCGGCGAGCGCACGGTGAGCAGCCAGTACGACAAGGACGGCCAGTTCTGCATGCGGATAGAAATCGATCGGCCGGCGAAGGCGTCGATGAAGTTCAGCCTCGGCGCCGCCAACTATTGCCAGTTCCGCGGCATGTTGATGAAGTCGTCGATCTACTTCAGCGGCAAGGTCGGCTTCAAGCTCTTCAAGAAGGGGTCGGCCCGATTGACCATTGGCGACCATCCCAGGATGCGGGTCCTGAAGGATCTTGAGATCGAACCCGATCCGATCATGACGGCGTTCATTCCCGAGGCGAACGGCGTGCTCGATGATCACTGTGAGTCGTGGTTCCTGTCGTACTCGGAACCGCCCGCGGCTCCGCCGGAAGGGCTTGAGAGTGTGGCGACGCTCGGCCGTGGCGAAGACTGGCTGCCGCCCCCGACGGACCAGAAACCCGAGACAGACCGGTCATGACCAGCAAGTTGACGTTCCCAGTTGCGGCGATCGGCGTCATCACCATCCTCAGTGGCGCGGGGCAGATAGTGGCCCCGGGCTTCGTCCTCGGACAACTGGCGGTTGAGACCAACCCCGCGAGCCTGCACTTCTTCGCGATCGTCGGCATGTTCATGGTGTTGTTTGGCGGATTGCTTCTGCACGCCATGTACAGCGTGCCCGCCCAGCCGGTCGGGTTGTTCTGGGCCGGCCTTCAGAAGTTCGGTGCGTCGGCGGCAGTCGGACTGGGTGTGGTGAACGGGGTGTTCTCACCGTTGGCGTGGCTGGTGGCGGGGTTTGATCTGTTGTCCGGCGCCCTGATTCTTGCGTACTGGCGCTCGGTCAAGGACGAACGGTGAGCGGCAGGGTTCACGGCAGCGAACCCGAGGGCTACCGCGGACCCAGACGTTCGCTGATCCTGGCCGGAGGCGGGATGCGCGTGTCGTATCAGGCCGGCGTCGTCCGCGCGCTCATTGAGGCCGGACTGTGTTTTGCGCATGCGGACGGGACGTCGGGCGGCACGATCAACCTGGCGATGCTGTTCTCCGGACTCTCGCCTGAAGAGATGTGCGATCGATGGCGTGCGCTGAACGCGAAAGACTTCGCGTCACTCGTCCCGCTCCACAAGTATCTGAACGCCGCCAACATGATGGCCATGGGCGATGCCGACGGCATTGTCTCGAAGGTGTTTCCGAGCCTGGGCATCGATGTGTCGCGTATCAACGCTGCGACAGGCATGGCCGGCACGTTCAACGTGTGCAACTTCACGCGAAAGACCAACGAGGCGATTCCGCACGACGACGTGGACCTCTCGCTGCTGGTCGCCGGCATCTCGCTGCCGGTAGCCATGCCGCCGGTGGAGAAGAACGGCACGCTCTACCTGGATTCCGTCTGGATCAAGGATGCCAACCTACTTGAGGCCGTCAACCGCGGCTGCGATGAATTGTGGCTGGTGTGGTGCATCGGCAACACCGCCGACTACAAGCCTGGCCTGTTGAATCAGTACGTCCACATGATTGAACTGAGCGCGAATGGCGGTTTGTTCGCGGAGTTCGATCGCATCAACGACATCAACCGGCGAGTTGCGCGCGGCGACGTCGTGGACGGCCGCACCCGTCCGCTGACCCTGCACGTGATCAAACCCGAATATCCACTGCCGCTCGACCCCGACTACTACTTCGGCCGAATCGACGCGGCCACGCTTCTTGCGCTAGGGTACCGTGACGCGCACCGGTACCTCGCGTCCATGCAACCCGGGGGAGTCCCCTTCGAACCAGAGGCCACGTCCATGAAGACGACCAGTGTTGGTATCAGTTTTCGCGAAACAATGAGCGGATCATTTGCCATGGACGCAACAGACCCTCGAGAGGGCGTCGACAAGGGTAAAACCGCCGGAACGCTGTTGACGATGAATGCGGCGATTCTGATTCGGGACCTTGATGAGTTCGTCAAGCATCCCGAACACGCCGGAGAGCTTGTCGGGTCTGTGACATTCGGACCGCTCGGTGAACACCTGCCGGCAAAGAACGGCAAGTTCAATTTGTTCTCGCCTGCCGGCGAACCCAACCTGAAGTTGATGATCTACGAGATGGCGTTCGCGTCCAACGGCGTGGACTACTACCTGGCCGGCAAGAAGGAAGTACGCGACGACCCAGGCTTGGACCTGTGGGCCGACACAACGACACTTCTGACGCGTCTTCACAAGGGGACGGATGCGGGCGGCCCGGTGGTTGGCGCCGGCGTCCTGCGCCTTGGGGCGGTTGATCTGGTGAAGCTGCTGTCGACGGTCACGGTCCCGGGCGCCTCGTCGATTGGTGAGCGCGCGTCGGCGATCGGCACCTTCGGCAAGTTCTTTCTCGGCGAACTGTGGGACACCTACGCGCACCACGTCGCGCCGAGCCCGGAGTAACCGCGATGGATTCGAAGGGTGACGCCGACGCCCCAGGCCGCGTGGGCCTCGATCCACAGCCGATGGTGGACTGGTTCTCGCCTACCGAATTGATGAGGGCGGGAGTCAAGGCGGTGCTCGCCGCCACATTTGGGAACTACGCAGACAAAAGGGAAGTGCAGGCGGCCCTGTTCCCCGGCCGCGCAACGCTTGCGTGGGACGGATCTGAAGGGAAAGAGATCTGGTTCGACTACGCGGCTGACATGGGGGACGGTTTCAACCCGACCTACGCCGTGGCCTGGCTGATGGCGCAGCCGTCGCTGCAGGTTCATCTGCCCGGGAAAGGTGCCACGTCGGTCTCGCTCCCCACCGGCCGCTTCGTCGTCCTCGGCGGCGATCAGGTGTATCCGCTTGCGACGCGCGACGAATACCGCAAGCGCATGGTTGACCCTTACGCAATGGCGTACCGGACGAGTCAGGCCGATGCGCCGCCCGAAGAGGCGCCGCGTCTGTTCGTGGTACCGGGCAACCATGATTGGTACGACGGCCTGACGTCGTTCATCCGGCTGTTTTGCCAGGGCCGTTCGCTGGGTCCGCTTCAAACATGCCAGCAGCGCAGCTACTTCGCGGTGCGACTGCCCCACGACTGGTGGCTCTGGGGCGTGGACATCCAGTTGGAAGCCGACCTGGACGAGCCGCAGAAGAAGTTCTTCAGCGAAATCCTTGAGACGATGAAAACGGCGTCAGTCGGAAGGACGCCGCAGGTGATTCTCTGCACCGGCCAGCCGGCCTGGGTATCGTGCGGCGCGGGCGACGTTCCGCGCGATGGTATGAGACCTGATCCGAAAAACTTCCTGACGCTTGCGTTCCTTGAGCGCTTCATCCGGGAGGGCGGTGCGCGCGTGGCGGTGGCGATGTCGGGCGACCTCCACCACTATGCGCACTACGCTCCGGAGGATCCGGCGGATCCGCACCGGATCACGGCTGGGGGCGGTGGCGCGTATTTTTATCCCACTCACCACCTGCCCGCGAGGCTCGATGCGCCCCGGCCGAAGCCTGGTGCAGCGTGGCTTCGGAAGAAGCCCGAGAAGACAAACGAAGCGTACACGCGCGCCAACGTCTATCCGGAACCTGACAAATCACGGCACCTGGGTTGGGGCGTGCTCACACTGCCCATCAACAACCGGACGTTTGCGTTCTTTCTGGGCGGCCTCTATCTCCTGTTTACCTGGATCATCCAAAGCGCGAGCAAGGCGTCTAACGGTCCATTCGAGTTCATGAAGGAAGGCGCCACCGGCATGTTGGCGACGGCGCTCAACGATCCCAACGCGTCATTGATGGGTGTGTTGTCGGTGCTCGGCCCTGGTGAGATCGTCGACGCGTTCAGGGCCTGCTGGCATGTGATGCGTCATAGTCCGGCGAGCGTGTTCATCGCAGGCCTCGTTGTATTTGCGTTGTGGAAGTACCGAGCGGCCGATCGCGTCGCCGGCCAGGCGTGGGGTGTGCTTCACGGCCTGCTCCACGTCGTGTTGAGCTTGGCCCTGATCTGGTTCTTCTCAGTAGTGAACCTGGCGTGGCTGCACCTGAACATCGACAAGATCCCCCAGGTGGCGTTGTTCAGCGTGGAGATGTTAGTGGCCGGAGGAATGGCCGGGGGCGTGTTATTTGCGGTGTACCTGCTGGTGTCTGCCCGACTAACGGGTGTGCACTTGAACGATGTGTACTCGTCGCAGGCCATCCAGGACTTCAAGAACTTCGTCAGGTTTCACATCACGCCCGAGGGGAGCCTCGAGATCTTCCCAATCGCCGTGCCCACTGTGCCCAGGAACGACGGGTGGCTGGTGAAAGACGGGACCGGCCTCGTGCCCGCCGAGGGCGACATCAGGGCCGAACTGATCGGTAATGGGCCCATCAAGATCGACGCGCGTTAGGGAAAATGAGCTCGGAGGCGAAGAGGGTGGGTCGAGGCTATTCGCCTCCGAGCGCATTCTTCTTTCCAGCCTCCGTGCCCCCGTCGCGCGGCCTGGGTTTCAAGGCCGCGGCTCTTACAAGTGCGCGTCAGGCGCGACGCCCGTGATGCCCTCGGCGGCCATTTCTGCGAGCGCCGAGATCGTGGCCGTAGGGTTCGCGCCAACCGCGGTGGGGATGATCGCGCCGTCGATGACATACAGGCCGCGATAGCCGAACACCTGACCCAGCGTTGATGGGTCCGCGCTTGTGACGCCGGTGGACGCACTCACGCCAAGAGCGCAGCCGCCCAATGCGTGCACGGTGACGTTCTGACGGAAGGGCCACCACCACGTGGGTGTTGAGAGGAAGTGTCCGCCCACCTTGTCCTTGAACTGCCTGGCCGCGGCGACGATGCCGTCGTACAGCGATCGATTGTCCCTGACCGGCCAGGCGACATCGAGATGGCCGTTCTTATCCAGCGTCATGACGCCGTTGGCCTTGTCGAGTCCCATGCAGAGCAGCACGGAGGTGTTTTGTGACAAATCCCCAGCCAATATTTCACTGAAGGCCGCGCCCACGCTGCCGGTGGTCCAACCCTTCGCCCATCCCCAGAGGCGCTTGATCGCGCGTCGCACCGACCCGAACTTCAGGATGCCGGGTTTGATCCCCTCGGTAAACCAGGCGGTGAAGGCGGGGTATGAAGCGTCCTCCATGATGAACGAGTGTCCCGGTGTGGGGTTGGTGAACAGTCCGTAATCGATGCGCTGCGTGATCACCGGGCCGTAGTTCGGATTGACTTCGCGCTTTCCGTTGATCACAAACGACAGGAAGTCGCCGTTGCCCGAAAACCGTTGTCCGAGCCGGGTGCTCACGCGGGGCAGGGTCTTGTGGATGTCGCGGCATTGAAACAGCAACTCGGTTGAGCCGAGCGCGCCGGCCGAGACGACCACGCGTTTGGCGAGCAGCGAGCCAGAGGCGCGGCTGCCGGGCCGGAGGTCGTCGTAGTACACGCGGTATCCGAACGCACCATCGGCCGACGGATCGTCCTCGTGGTCGGCGTTGACCGGAACGATCTTCTCCACCAGATGTTCGGTGAGGATCTGTGCCCCATAGCGATGCTCTGCCGCGAACAGATAGTTCAGGTCGAGCGTGTTCTTGGACTGTGTGTTGCAGCCGATATCGCACTCCGCGCAATAGACACACGACGTCTGCACGGCGCCGTAGCGATTCTTGTCCTGGTGCCCAATCGCCAGCGGGTCGTTGAAGTCCTTCCCGAAGAAGACGTTGATATCCACGAGTTCCGACTTCTTGCCCATCTCCTTCGCGACAGAGGCAAACAACTCGGTTCTCGTGATGGTGCGTCGGGGATCCTGGTTGCGGGGAATCGGCCGTGCGCCAAGCACCTCCTTGGCGACGCGGTAGTAGGGGGCCAGCGCGGGTTTCTTGACGCTGGCGGGCCAGCGCTCGTCGAACACCGCTTCTGGAGGTTCCATGTAGACGTTGGCGTAGATCAGGGACCCGCCGCCTAGCCCGGCGCAGAGGACCGCGTCGATGCCTTTGTAGTTGCGCAGGTCGAACAGACCGTGGGTCTCATCGGCGGACGCGCCCATGCCTGCCTTGCGGTCTTCCTTCGGCACGTTCCAGAAGTTGCGCGCGAAGTCATGCGGCGTGCGCGGGAAGGACCCCATCGGGTAGCGCTTGCCACGCTCGAGAACCACGACCTCGCCCGGCCACTTCTTGGCCAAACGGCAGGCGCTGATGCTTCCGCCGAAACCGCTGCCGATGATGGCCTCTTCCTTCATTTCGGACATCGTTACCTCCAGTTGTGTGGACCGCGCGGCGACGATATTACAGTGAAAAGCGCACACTCGACGATGGCCTAACGCGGCTAGTCACTTTTCGGGCGGGCATGACGCCGATTCAGGTACAGGGAGTCCATCACATCTCCCTCGTCGGATCCACAAAACGCAGCGCGATCGATTTCTGGCAGGGCGCATCACATGACCGAAGTGCACGTCGCCGATGCGACCGCGGCCCTCATGGCCACCCGCGCGCGGTTGACATCGCAGCCTCGACTACCCGCCGGCGCGATCAAGGTGGGCGACGGCGCCAGGTTCAGGCGGTGGGGAGTCCCATCATGGCTTGATGGGAACAACCAGACCTCCTGCCGCCGGAGGCTGTCCTGGTGCATACTCTCGAATCATGAGAATCAGTCAGCTCGCCCCGCCCGTGGTTTCGCTTGCTCTAGGCCTGTCGGCGCTCGTCATCGGCGGCCCGTCCATCAGCGCACAGGATTGCGCCGCTACTCCCGAGAACGCGTGGCGGCTGGCGCGTGAGGCGGTCGCAACCAAAGACGCCGGCAAGGTGATGGAGCGGCTGTCACCGGCCTATCGCACGCAGAACTCGATCGAAACCGCGGTCGGTGCTTCGATGGTGATCGAGATGACCGGCTTTTCCGCCGACGGCGCCAAGACGCCCGCGGCCAAAGCCAAGATTCAAGCCACCGAGAAGCAGCTGCTGGCCGAACTGGACGCGCTGCTGAAGAAATACAAGGCGTTCACGATCAAGGAAATCGGCACGCCGCGATTCCGGCGCATGGAGGCGCCGGAAGTGGTGGCCAAGTTCGCCCCAATCGATCACGTCGCATTTGCCCGCGAGATGGAGACGTTGTTCGCCAAGGTCGAGGCTGCGTCAAAGGCCGCCGGCGGCGACTCGGAGCCGGTGAAGCTCGACGAACTCGTTGTCGGCGGCGGCGATCTCAACGCCACGCTCAGCGGTCTGAAGAACACGGGCGATACGGCCGCGGCTGCGGCCGGCAAGGTGACGATGAAGTTTCGCAAGATCGGCGGCTGCTGGCTCATCGACGGCAGGGAAGGCTAGATCGCAACGCCGACCCGCCATGAGCGAGCCCTGAGCGAAAACCGAAGGGCGAGTCGAATGGCGGTGAGGCAGGGATTCGAACCCTGGGTACAGGTTTAAGCCCGTACAACGGTTTAGCAAACCGCCGCTTTCGGCCACTCAGCCACCTCACCGGCGTGCGGGACGAATAGAGAGGATACCGTACTGGCGGCCTTGAGACCCAGGCCGCCCTACGCAAACTTCCCCAAGTGCTTCAGAGCTTGCAGCAGTCGCTGGCAGCGTCACTGAGGACCCGCAGCGGAATCGAGACCAGCCGGCTCAGCTTCTTCCGGTCGGACCCGGCTGCAGGTACCGCGCCAATCGCCTCGAGCGCGGCCTTCAGTACCTTGGCCGATGCGGGATCGGACGGCATTTCCAGTCGATAGTGCATCCAGAGCCCATCGCGGCGGGCCGCCGCCAGGCCCGACTTGCGCAGGTACGCCAGATGCCTCGACACCGCCGGCTGCGGCAGGTCCAGCGCCCCATGGATGTTGCACACGCACACCTCGCCAGCCGCGAGCAGGCCAAGAATCCTCAGTCGTGTGTCGTCGGCCAGGGCGCGAAACAACTGCTCCAGAGCCGGTAATGCGGGGGTCAACCTATTCGCCTTGACGAATATAACACGGCCCTATATATTCGCCTCAACGCATATGACTCACACTCCTGACCCACTCTCAGCAACCATCACCCCCCAGTCGGGCGACGCGCTCACATCGTCTGTGCAGGCGCGCTACGGCAAAATCGCACGCACCGTCTCTGAAGGCGGCACACAAGGCTGTTGCGGCCCCACCGAGTGCGGCTGCGGGGACCCCATCAGCAGCAACCTCTACGACGCGTCACAGACCGCCGGCTTGCCCGCGCACGCCGTGGTGGCGTCACTGGGCTGCGGCAACCCTACGGCTCTTGCCACCCTCAACGAAGGCGACGTCGTGCTCGACCTCGGCTCGGGTGGCGGCATCGATGTGCTGCTTTCCGCAAAACGCGTCGGCCCCACCGGCAAGGCGTACGGGCTCGACATGACCGACGACATGCTGGCCCTCGCACGCGAGAATCAGCGCAAGGCCGGCGCCACGAACGTGGAGTTCCTTAAAGGCCACATCGAGCACATCCCGCTCCCCGATAACTGCGTGGACGTCATCATCTCCAACTGCGTCATCAACCTCTCGGGTGACAAGGACACCGTGCTGGCCGAGGCGTTCCGTGTGCTCAAACCCGGCGGTCGCTTTGCCGTCTCCGACGTCGTCAGCCGGCGCCGCGACGTGCCCGACGAAATCCGGCGAAGCGTCGAGTTGTGGATCGGCTGCGTGGCCGGTGCGCTCCACGGGGATGACTTCAAGGCCAAACTCGCCACGGCCGGATTCGAGAATATCGACATCGAAATCGTCCGGCAGTACCGGGCGGCGGACGCTCGCCAGTTTCTGAGCGACGCGGGCCTGGACGCAGACGCCATGGCGCCGATGGTTGACGGCGCATTCGGCAGCGCGTTTGTGCGAGCGTCAAAACCCGCACAACCGCGGCCTTGAGACCCAGGCCGCGCTACGAGAGGCGCGCACCGGCCGCGCTACGAGAGGCGCGCACCGGCCGCGCTACGAGAGGCGCGCACCGGCCGCACTACGAGATGCGGCCGACAGCGGGCAGCAGGGTTTTGGAGGTTACCTCCGGGCCTCCCTGTGATCCGTCGTACGTCGTGACGTGTCAGAATCTGTCGAATGCCGCCGCGTGTGCGTTTCGCCCCGTCCCCGACGGGATACCTGCACGTGGGCGGCGCCCGAACCGCGCTCTTCAACTGGCTCTATGCGCGCCGGCACGGCGGCACATTCATCCTCCGCATCGAAGATACGGACGTGGAGCGCTCATCGGCTGACATGATCAGCGGCATCCTCAGCAGCATGACCTGGCTCGGGATGACATGGGACGAAGGCCCTGGCGTGGGCGGGCCCCACGCGCCGTACTTCCAGACCGAACGACTCGGCCGCTACCGTGCGGCTGCCGCGCGGCTTGTCGCATCCGGCGCCGCGTACTTCTGCTATTGCCGGCCCGAGGACCTGGCCGCGAAACGCGCCGCGGCCGAGGCTGCGGGGTCGGTGTGGACGTACGATCGCACCTGCCACTCGCTCTCAAGTGAGGAAATCGCGCGACGCGAGTCAGCCGGGCAGCCCCGTGCGGTTCGATTCCTGGTGCCTCCCGGTGTCACCACCTTCACAGACCTCGTGCGCGGCCACATCGAGTTTGCGCGCGAGCACATCGAAGACTTCGTCATCCTCCGTTCAGACGGCTACCCGACCTACCACCTCTCGGTCGTGGTAGACGACGTGGAGATGGAGATCACACAGGTGGTGCGGGGCGACGACCACATTTCGAACACGCCGAAACAGGTGCTGCTCTACGAAGCCATGGGCGCAGCTGTGCCCGACTTCGCGCATGTACCGCTCATCCTTGGTCCCGATAAGAAACGCCTGAGCAAACGTCATGGCGCGACCTCGGTGGGCGAATACGAAACCCAGGATTACCTTCCCGAAGCGATGATCAACTTTCTGGCATTGCTCGGCTGGTCGCCCGGCGGTAATCAGGAAGTGTTCTCACGCGAGGCACTCGTCGAACGCTTCACGCTCGACGGCATCAGCGGCGGCAACGCCGTGTTCAACTCTGAAAAGCTCGACTGGTTCAACCAGCAGCACATCATGCGCCTGGCCCCCGACGAGATACTGCGTCGTCTCAAGCCGGCCATCAGCGCCGCCGGCCTGTGGCGCGATTCGTTCCTCTCCATCGAAGAGGCCTGGATCGCCCGGGTCATCGAACTGCTGAAGCCGCGCGCGCGCAAACTGCACGACATCGTGCCGGCGCTGGCGCCGTTTGTGGCCGACACCGTGGTGTACGACGAAGCCGCCGTGACAAAACATCTGAAAGGCGACGGCGTCGCCGGACACCTGGCCGCATGGCGGGCCGTTGTGGACGGCCTGCCGGCGCTTGAACCGGTGGCGACCGAGGCCGCTTTGCGGGCACTCGCAGCCGAACGAGGCATCAAACCCGGCGTGCTGATCCACGCCACCCGCGTGGCGGTTGTGGGCCAGGCCGTCAGTCCCGGCTTGTTCGAGGTGCTGGAGTTGGTCGGGCGCGATCGCGTGGCTGAAAGACTCAGAGCGCACGCGTCGTAGAGCACTCAGCCATTGTGACCAACACCGATCCCCGCGCTACGTTCGAACGCGCCCGGCGTGCGCTGATGGCGTCCGACCCTCGGCTTGCAGAGGTCATTCGGCGAACCGGCCGGGCTCGTCCCGACTTCGAACCGCGCGATCCGCTCGCCGCGCTCGTGCGCGCGCTTGTGTCGCAGCAACTATCGACCAAGGCCGCCGCCACCATTCACGGCCGCGTGATCGGGCTGCTGCCGACGCTGTCGGCCACCCATCTGCTCGAGGTCAGCGCCGCGGATCTGCGCGCGGCGGGCCTGAGCGGCCAGAAGGTGGCCTACCTCAAAGACCTCGCTCAACACGTCTCCGACGCCCGGCTCGATCTCTTATCCCTTCGTGAGAAGACAGACGATGAGGTGATTGAGGCGATTGTGGCGGTCAAGGGTTTCGGCGTCTGGTCGGCCCAGATGTTCCTGATGTTCTGCCTGCACCGCCCAGACGTCCTCCCCACCGGCGACCTCGGTATCGTCAAGGGCATGCAACGCGTGCTTGGGATGAAGAACCGCCCCGCAGAGAGGACGATGCGGCGGGCGGCGGAGCCGTGGAGGCCGTATCGGTCGATCGCGTGCTGGTATGTCTGGCGCAGCCTGGAATAGGTGTCTATGCTCATCCGCCGTTTGATCGTGATCAGCCTCTTGCTGGCGATGGCGTTTGCCGCCGCGGCGTCGTGGGGCATCGAACATGTACGTGCCCGCGACCGCGTCGTGGCCATCGAGCGCTACGCGTCGTCGTTCGCCACAGAATTGGTCCGCGCGCGGTGCGAGGCCAATGCAAACTGGTTTCTGGCGGGGCCGCGGGAGGCTGCACCCACGGCCGCGGTGCTCGCGTTGCCTGACGGCGATGTACTGGCGCACCGGCCTGATGCGGTGGCAAGGCCGGTGGAGTTCTTTGCGTACGACGTCGAGTATGTCGGCCAGAGCACGGCCGCGCCGAAACTGCCGACCACGATGCGTGCCGCGCTGCGCGGGGGCGACACCGCGGTGACCGAGCCGTTCAAGAGTGGGGAAGGCACCGGTGTGCAAACGGTGTTTGCCACTGGATGGAGCGGTCCGTGTGCCGTGCTGTTTTTCCGTATGCATCCGCCGCCAGGACAATTGGCCGAACGCGCGCGCATTTTCGGCTTCCTGATGGTGGGCGCGTTTGCGGTGCTGATGGTTGTGGGCTGGCCGATCGAGCGTCGTATCCGCACCATTGGTTCGTTGATGCGGGCCTCGGCTCGTACCGAGTACCGCGACCCAGCGGCCGTGAGCGGTCGGGACGAACTCAGCAGCCTCGGGTTTGCGTTCAACGAGGCGACGGTAGATATTCGCCGGCTGCAGACCGACGTGCGCGATCGCGAAGCGGATCTGCGCCGCTTCGTGGCGTACGTGGCGTCCGAGGCCGACGAGCCCATGCGAGCCGCGCTCGCGAGTGGAGACATCGCGCAGGCCACCGAAGTGGCGCTGCACCTCAGCAATCTGGTGACGGGGGCGAGGTTCCGCGACCCTGCGGACCGCGTGCAGGGCGCCGCCGATGTGTCGGCGGCCGCGCAGGTGGCGCAGCGCGAGTTTGAACCCGCCATGCATCGCAGGGGCGTGCGCCTGGATGTGACCCGGCTTGATGCGGGCATCATCCTCAACGGCGACGCCGCGTTCCTGACTCAGGCCGTGCGCAACCTGCTGTCGAATGCGCTGCTCCGATCGGGCGACGGTGGACGAATCACGCTTGATGCGGAGCGGGCCGGTGGCGCATGGACGCTTCGTGTGACCGATACGGGTCCGGACCCCGGTGCAGGCGAACTGCGTGCGTTGAACGCGGTACGAAGGTTTCGCGGCGACGAGGGACGCGGAGCAGGCCTTCGCGGCGACATTGGTCTGAGCCTCGCGGTGGTCCATGAAGTGTGCCACCGGTTCGGGCTCACGCTGGAATTCCGGCGTTCGGCCGCCGGCGGCCTTGAAGCAGAGATCGCCGGAAACATACAGCCGTAGGGCGTGGCTTGAGCCGCGCCACATTCCGCCGTGTTACGGTGTAAATGACGTCGGGTGTCTTTTTCGCCGAAAAAGACACCCGACGTCATTTATTGTGCATGGGCATGGGAAACGCGCGTTCACGTCGGGATTTTCTGCGGGATTCACTGATGATCGCGGGCGCGTCAGCCTTGATTCCGCGCGCGGTGCGTGGAGACGACGAGTTTGACTTTGTCGTGATTGGCGCCGGGTCGAGTGGGTGTGTGGTCGTCAATCGACTCACTGCGGATCCGCAGACGCGCGTGCTGCTGCTCGAGGCGGGTGGACCCGATACCAATCCGTTGATTCCGGCGATCGGGCAGTGGACCTCACTCAGCGGATCGGACGTCGACTGGAACTACTCCACCGAGCCTGAGCCTGGTCTGGATGGGCGATCGATCACGTGGCCTCGCGGGAAGACCTACGGCGGATCGAGTGCGATCGGCGCTGCGGCGTACGTACGTGGCCATCAACTTGACTTCGATGGGTGGGCGAAGGAGGCCGGGCCGGCGTGGTCGTACCGCGAGGTGCTGCCGTACTTCAGAAAGTCCGAAGACAACGTACGCGGCGCGTCGCCCTATCACGGCGCTGGTGGTGAGATGGCCGTGGCCGACACCACCGATCCTCATGCGGGCCATCTGGCCTTTCTCGAAGGGGCGCGCGAGCTGGGGTTTGCGGCTGATCCCCAATGGAACTTCAATGGGCCGCAGCAGGAGAATGGCGCGGGGTTTTATCAGAAGAACCTGCGCGCTGGTCGTCGCCACTCTGCGGCCGCTGGCTTCCTCACGCCGATTCTCAGCCGACCCAATCTGACGGTTCGACCACAGTCGCAGGTACGCCGTCTGCTCTTCAGCGGGAACCGTGTCACCGGCGTCGAATACCTTCGGGGCGGAGCGGTTGGCGCGAAGCCAGTGGTGGAACGAGTGCACGTGCGCCGCGAAGTGATCCTGTCGGCCGGCGTGATCGAGTCGCCGAAGATTCTGATGCTCTCAGGCATCGGACCGGCCGATCATCTGCGGACGCACGGCATTGCGGTGGTGCGCGACCTTCCCGGTGTGGGTGCGAATCTGCACGACCATCCGCGCATCGGGTTTCGTTGGGCCGGCCTCACAACCTTGCCAGGTTCCTCGGTATCTGCTGGCTTGCTGACGCACTCGGTGCGGGGCGCGAACCCGGGTGCGCCGGATCTGCAGTTTTATGTGGGTCGCGGATTGAGTGCGCCTGATCCCGCGATCGCGTTCTCAGTCACCATGTGTCGGCCGCACAGCCGGGGATCGATCTCCTTGCGGTCCAACGATCCGCTCACCGCACCTGTGATTCGCGCCGGGTACTTCACGGACGGCCGCGATATCGACGCCGCACTCGAGGCCGTGCGCCTGGCGCGCGCCATCGCATCGTCTCGCGCGTACGACCGCCTCAAAGGCGCCGCCGCCGATCCGCTCGACACCGAGACGACTCCGGACCAGATTCGCGCGTTTGTCCGGCGGACGTGCTCCACCATTTATCACCCCGGCGGCACCTGCCGGATGGGCCGTGGAACCGACTCCGTGGTGGACCCGCAGCTCAAGGTCCACGGCATTGAAGGCCTGCGCGTGGCTGACGCGTCGATCATGCCGACGGTCGTGAATGCCCAGACCAACGCCGCGTGCTGGCTGATCGGCGAAAAGGCCGCCGAGTTTCTCCGCGACTGATAGGCGGTTGCGCGCCGCAGGGCATGGCTTGCCCGGTCGGGTGTTTTACTGGTAACTTTGATGGGTTCTCACCGCGCGTGTCACCCATTGCTGGGACGTCGTTCAACGGTAGGACAGCAGACTCTGACTCTGCTTATTGGGGTTCGAATCCCTGCGTCCCAGCCAATTCCAACCTCGATCAGTTCAACGGCTTAGCGGGATGCTCCGCTTCGGCGTCTTCAACCGGTTCGGCGCCGTGTGCGAATGGTGTGCGAATAACGCCTTCCATGCGGGCAAGTGCGCGGGCAAGCCGGACGGGGGTGCTCGCCACGTAGCGGCTCGTGGTAGTGATGTTGGCGTGGCCGGGGAAGTCGCGCACGTCGTGTGACTCGGCACCGGACTCGAGCAGCCGACAGGCGAACTCGCGACGCAGATCGTGGAACCGTAGTCCGGTGATGCCCGCACGCCTGCAGGTGGCACGCCATACCGTATGAGACGTGCCCACCTGCTCGCCGACTTCGTTGCCAAACACGTACGCGGCTGGAGGAAGGTCGGCGCCGTCGGGTGCGTGCTGCCGCATGGCCAGCTCGGCGCGCAACCTGGGGCCGATCGGGATCGCTCGGCGCGTGTCTCCATCTTGACCACGGTCACGCTGTGCGTACCCGAACCCTCGGAAGTACGCAGAAATTGCCATCGCGGCGGGCTTTCGATGTCGTCGTCGCTCAGCTATCGTCCGCGTCACCCGGAGCAGGGAGTCCTGTCACAGATTGTGCGCGATCACTACGAGACGTTTCGCGCGCACGTGGAACAGGCGCGCGACGGGCACGGTCTGCCGCGGTTCGTCGCGTTCTTGTGCGAAGGCAGAGGGTTCTGTTCCAGTTGTGGTGGACGCCGTATGACCGAGCGCGCGGCGCATCTGGTGGACTATGTCTTTCCGGATGTACCGGTACGACAGTGGGTGCTGACGTTGCCATCGCGGGTGCGGTACGTCCTGGCGTGGGACCATGCCCTGTGTCGGGCAGTCATTGCGGTGTATGTGCGGGCGGTCCTTGGCTGGTACCGTCGGCAGGCTCGGATGCGCGGCATCGCGGATGGTCGGGGTGGGGCTGTCGTGATCGTGCAGCGTTTTGGATCCGCGTTGAACCTCAACGTGCAGGTGCACGCGATGGTGCTCGACGGCGTATTCGCGCGCGATGTGGCCGGCGTCGTGCGGTTTCACGCGGTGTCGCCGGATGCACCGCCAGACCTGTCGACGCTGCTGGTGACCATAGCGCGACGGATTCAGCAGCTATTGGTACGACGCGGGATCGCGGACGACAGCGATGGCGGGGATGTCGATCCGTTTGCGGACGATGCGCCCACGCTGGCCGGGTTGGCGGCGTCGTCGGTGCGCGGCGTGGCGGCATTGGGGCCTCGGGCCGGACGACCGGTGCGGCGGTGGGGCAGGATCGTGTGCGCCTGTCCTCGGACGGCCAGGTGGTTCTGGACTTGCGCCGGCGGTGGGCGGATGGGACGACGCAGTTGGTGTTTGATCCGGTCGAGTTCCTGGAGCGCCTGGCGGCGTTGGTGCCCCGGCCCCGCATCAATTTGATTCTGTACTACGGGGTCCTGGCACCGCGCGCGGCGTGGCGCGAGGCGGTGGTACCGGCGACGGTGGATGACGACGTGAGCGCGCCGGATGCGGCGCGGATGACGCTGGTGGCGCTGATTCGTGATGCGGCGGTCGTCTCGCGCATCCTGATAATTCGGGGTTATGTCACCGAAACACCCACTTCATACGGACTATCGGCCTGATACCGTGCGGGCCCTCAGCGGTTTTCCGTTTGCTGTCAATGGCCGCGTTGCCTCACTTGGGACGATGACATTCACGCGCCGATAGCGATTTGCTGATCGCACCCCGCGGTCTCTGACGCCGGCAGCCGGACGCGCACAAGGCACCCGCGGCCGTTCGGACCATCTGTAATGTCAATGGTGCCGCTGTGGCGTTCGACGATGGTCTGGGCAATCGAGAGGCCCAGACCGCTGCCATCGGGCGCCAACTGCCTGGCGTGGGCCCCACGATAGAACCGATCGAACACACGGTGCCGTTCGTCGGCAGGGATACCTGGGCCCGAATTGATGACCTCCAGCAGGACGGCCAGGCCGGCGGCCGGCGTCTCGGCATCGATGGCGAGACGAATGCGGATCGCGCCGCCGCAGGGTGTGTATTTTATGGCGTTGTCAATCAGGATGACGGCGAGACGTCGGAGTGATTCTCGGCTGCCTCTGATCAGCACTGGTGTGTCGGGACGGTCACGTTGCAGATCTAATCTCTGTTGACGCGCCAGCACGCTCACGTCTCGAATAGCGTCCTCAATCGTCGGGCGCAGGTCGACGAGTGAGGAGTCTGGCTCCTCCACGCCGGCGTCCGCACGAGCCAGGACAAGCAGGTCGCCTACGAGTGTCGTCATACGCTCGGTCTGGGCCAACACGACGGTCAACGCGTCGCGGTATTCGTCGGCGGTCCTCGGTCGGCCGAGCGCCAGTTCGGCCGTCGTGCGAGCCAGCGACACGGGCGTGCGCAGTTCGTGTGACGCGTCGGCCGTGAACCGGACCATGTCGTCGAAAGCCCGTTGCAGTCGCGTCAGCATGTCATTGAAGGTCACCGCCAATCGCCGCAATTCGTCGTCGGCCGGCGGCACATCAACTCGCCTGTCAAGGTGGCGAAGCGAGATCAGTCGGGCGTCGCGTGTCATGCGATCGACCGGCGACAGTGCCCGTCCGCTCAGCCAGAATCCACCCAATCCGGCGAGCGCCATCACCGTTGGGACCAAGCCGGCCAGCAGCCACCCGAATCGGCTCAGTGCGGCGTACTCGGTGCCCATCGGCAGGGCAGCGGTGATCCGATACCGATGCCCGCCGACCTCGACGTCGGTTGCCAGGGCGCGATACGGCTGATGGCCAACAGTGCGTGCCACCACCTGCAATGCGGTGGCGGTTGAAAGGGGAGGCGTCATTTCGGCCCACCCGGTGATTGCCGGGCGGCATAACACGCGGCCCGTCTCGTCCAGAACTTCAAGCAGCGCGTCACCGCCTGTCAGATCGGCGAACTCGCGAAATTCGTCATGCAGTTCTTCGGTGGGCAGTTCGCGTTGTATGGCTTCAATGAAGTGTCGCGTGCCATCGATCCGGGCGGCCAACGCTTCGTCGGCCGCACGGACGACGCTTGCAGAGAACAGCCACCACGCGCCTGCGGCCAGCGTCAGCGTGGCAAGGGCGAGGACGCCGAGGTAGCCCGCAGTCAGTCTGGCTCGGATCGACAGGGGCCTCATGGTTCGGCCTCTTCGCGCAGGCAGTATCCAATGCCGCGGATGGTGTGAATCAGCCGCGGATGTCCTCCAGCGTCGGTCTTGTGGCGCAAGGACTTGACGAATGCGTCCAGCCGATTACTGTTCACATCGTCTTCAGATCCCCACAGCCGGTCCATCAAGCGATCGCGCGTCACCACGCGCCCGGTGTGACGTATCAGGTACTCAAGCAGACTGAATTCAGTGCGGGTCAGGTGTACTGGCACCCCGCCACGACTGACACCGCGGGTCGAGGCGTCGAGGTGGAGATCGGCGACGCGGAGCGTCTGGTCACGGGTCGCGGGATGGCGACGCCCCAGTGCGCGCAGACGCGCGAGCAGCACCTTGAAGGCAAACGGCTTGGTGAGATAGTCGTCGGCGCCCGCGTCCAGGCCCATGACGATGTCCCCGGCGGCGTCGAGTGCGGTCAACAGCAGAACCGGGGTGTGATCGCCGTCGGTACGGAGGCGTCGAACAAGGTCGATCCCGCTCGGGCCCGGCAGCATTACATCGAAGACCATGACGGCATAGGCGGCGCCTCTGGCGAGCGTGAGCGCCGACGCGGTGTCGCCGGCGGCATCCACGAGGTGGCCTTCTTCGGTCAGGCCCCGCTGCACCAGCTCCCTCATGCGCACATCGTCTTCGACCAACAGAATCTGCACACCAGCCATCCTAATGCCTGCAACCCGACATTCAGGTGATCTTCAGGTGCGTGTGCTGCAATCAGATGAGGAGTGTTTATGACCAATCTGATCCGAACCGTGACTGCTATCGCCTTTGTGCTCTGTCTGTTGAATGCCGCACCCACGTTGGATGCCCAGTCGTCTGCCGCCAAGCCGACTGCGGCCCCGAAAGCGCAGGCCGCGCCGGCGAAAGTGACGTTGCCCCCAGCCGTTGACGCCGCGTTCAAGAAGGCGTACCCGAACGCCACCATCAAGAATGTGTCGAAAGAAACTGAAGACGGCAAGATGGTCTACGAGATCGAAAGCATGGACAACGGCATGGCGCGTGACCTGGTGTACCTGGCCGACGGGACCGTCGTGTCGTATGAGGAAGGCATCACCGTGGCCAGCGTTCCCGCCGCTGTGAGCGCGTCGGTCAAGGCACGTTACCCGACGTCCACGATCACGGTGGCCGAGAAGCTGTTTGAAAAGGGCGCCATGAACTACGAACTCACCCTGAAGGGGGCCGCCGTGGCGTCTGTGACCCTTGCGCCTGATGGCACCTGGATCTCACCGGCGATCAAGAAGTAGCCCTCAAAGGAAAACGCTCATGCGTATACCCGCGTTGCTGGTCCTCGTGCTGGTCGGCAACGTCGGACTGCTGGCGCAAGTGCGACCCGAGGGGCTGACCCTTGACGCGGCCATTGCGCGCGCGATGGCCGCCAACCCCACGATCGCGGCGGCGCGTTTGCAGCGGGCCGTGGACGTCGCGGGCCTGGCGGTCGCGGCCGAACGGCCGAACCCAGAAATCGCCTATGAGTGGTCGAAGGAAACGCCCCGGCAATCAGTCAGTGCGGCCATACCCATCGAACTCGGGGGGAAGCGCCGGCGCCGCATCGACGTCGCGACGGCGGGGATCGCCGCCGGAGCAGCGGATGTAGCCCGGGTCGTCAGTGACGTGCGCAACGACGTACGCCGCGCGTACTTTGCTGCAGTGGCGGCCGAGCGCCTCGTGCAGATTGCCGATGACGTCCTTGCGCTGGCCACTCGGGCGCGCGATGCCGCGGCTGAACTGTGACAATGAGAAACTGGCCTGTCAAGGTGCATGCTACGAGGTGTCAACGCGCGGTAGAAATGTCCCCCTTCTTCGCGCAATAGAAATGTCCCCTTTCCTCAAGTAGTGGCCTGTGGGCGCGGTGGGAAACTCGCCCTGGAGTGTTCCACCGCGTCCACAGGTCTCTTCAACGATTTGCGGCGCGGCAGCGCGCCCGTTCGCGTTCCTCGGCGCGCGTGTCGCGGCGCCACGGATGTTCCGCGTTGGGCCGAAACACCGATCGGGCGTTCGGCAATAGGGCCCGCGGCGGCCGCGCCGCCTTGGGCAGCGGCGGGGCAATCTCCGTCCAGGCCAGTCGGCGGTCGCGATAGCGGATCTCAATCGTCCCGGCGGCGTTCTCCCGCACCAGGACGGTACTCCGCGCCGGCGCGTAGGCGCTTTGGCGACCGAGCTGGAAGTGCCGCGCGTGATACTGCACGACCCAGTCGTTGGAGACCACGCGCGTGGTCTCGATCTGAAAGACCGCATCAAGGGCCGCGCGGCTCGGCGCGCGGCGATGGAAGTTCTCGGACGAGGCGGGCGCCTCGGCAAACCGCGCATTGTGATCGGCCCAATGGGTTGTCTCGAGAAAGACATTGGCCGGCGACGCCCCGCTGATCGCGAGGCGGCGGAGTGTCTTCACGAGTCGATCTTGTTGCGTCCCGTGATTGCGCTCCACACGCCCCTTCGCCTGCGGCGAGTTCGCCGCGATGATCTGAATGTCGAGTGCGCCGCACATCCGACCAAACTGCGTCACCGGCACCACGCCCGCCGCCTGTTCTCCGGGCGTGGGAGCCCGCACATACACATTCTTCCAATCGGTGTAGAGCGCCAGTGGCACCCCGTGCTGCGTAATCCAGCCGCGCAAGACCGCCACGGCCGCCCAGATCGTTTCCTGGTCGCCCAGACGCCCCCACGTCCGACTCGTCGCATCGTCGACCAACGTCATCAAACAACCCTGCGGGGCGCGATCCTCGTACCACAGATGAAAACTGCCATCGAGCTGCACCAATTCGCCAAAGTGCGCGTTGCGCTCACGCCGCTGGCGATGCGGCGCCCCCTTCCGCGCGCGACTCCACAGCCCCGCGGCCAGCATCCAGCGCCGCACCGTGTCGACCGAGACGACCTCGCCGTCTTCGCTCGCCAGGTGCTCGGTCGCCAGCGTCGGCCCGAACCGCACGCCCACCGCGCCGCTATATTTCTCGCGAATCAACGCGACGACCCGACGGCGCTGCGCCTCGGGGCACGCGCGATTGGATCGGCGGCCGACACCGCCATGGCGCAACCCCTTGGCCCCGCGCGCCCGATAGCGCCGCACCAACCGCTTCGCGTGTCGATAGCCGACGCGCAGCAGCACCGCCGCCGACGTCACCGTCAGCGTGCCCGCTTTCACGCGCGCCAACACTTCCACTCGCGTCAATTCCCTCGCACTCATCGCTGTCCGTCCCAATCTGCGACCTCCTCAGAGATCGCCAGCGTAGGGGACATTTCTATTGCGTTAGCGAGGGGACATTACTACTGCGCTACAACATCCAGATGGTAGAGTTTCCTGTGGCTCTGCTGCAGTTTCTGTTCTGGTCGGCCCTCCTGCTGTTTGTCGTATCGGTAGCCGTGGCGTGGAAGCGGTCCGCGTACCGGTGGATTTCGGTGAACGTGGCGGCAGCGGCGCTGGCAGCGTCGCTGTTCTTCGGCTACCAGTTTCTGAAGTACCGAATGACCGAAGAGTTTGAGCCTAAGGTGTGGTCCGAGCCGCACGACATCCTGGGGGATCTGACGCGACCGAATCAGACCCTCCACTGGACGCGGAAGACTGGATTCAGGAACACCTTCGACATCATCGTGACCACCAATGGTCATGGCTTCAGAGTGACGCCGCCGGCACCAGGCGCGACGAAGAGCATCGTGTTTTTCGGGTGCTCCTATACTTTCGGCCCCGGTGTCGAGGACCGAGAGACGTATCCATACCTCGTTGGCGAAGCACTTGGCGGTTCGGTCGCCACCTACAACATCTCATTCAATGGCTGGGGGCCGCATGAAATGCTGGCGGCGTTGCAGAGCGGCCTTGTGGAGACGATGGTGAAGGAACCTCCGGAACTCGTGATGTTCCTGACCATTACCGATCATGTGCGCCGAGTGATCGGGCGTGAGGCGCAGCCCTGGATGGCCCGTTCTCCCCGTTTTGTCCTGGAAGACGGCATGGCGATCCGCAAAGGCACGTTCGCAGATGACCCGCTTCGCAAGCAACATTCCAACAGTGATCCGGGCTATTGGTCGTCGTTTACTCCGGAAGACTTTCAGCTCTACGGTGCGGTGGTCGGTGCCGCCCGTGACGAGGTGGCGCGGAAGTTTCCGGGGGCAAGGTTCGAGGTGGTGCTCTGGGAGACAGACCGCAACCCCGCGCGTGGTCCCGTTGTCGAGGCCCTGCGGGCGAACGGCATCACCGCCCATGTGAGCGATGAGTTTCTGGCTGACAATGCCGACGGGCCGTTCCGATACATGATCTCGGAGCAGGAGCGCCATCCGAACCCCGAGGGGCTTCGCCTGCTCGCGCGGTTCGTGGAGACCAGGCTGTTCAATAAGGACTGAGGGGCCGGTCGGTCATAATGTCGCTGTGAAAGTGCGCTCCCTCTGGGCTGTGGCTACCGGAACCGTCCGGCGGCTGTTGGGGAGCCTGAGGCAGTTGTTCGAGTTTCTGGTACGGTGGCAGATTCGCGTCGTTGTGGCGCTGCTGCGGGTGCGGCTCCGCGCAGAATCGCGGTTCAGTTCGTGGCGCCCCAAGGGCCAACCGCGAGTGCTGGCCACGGCGTGCGGCCCGTTTCCCATCTACTCGCAGACGTTCGTTTACCAGGAAGTGTACGCTCTGGCTGAGCGTGGATTCAACGTGCGTTTTTCGTACTCGGCACTCGAGGACCGCAGTGGTCTGGGACCCCGCTACGCGCGCCTGTGGCGAGTCAAGCGGCGGTTGCTACTGACATCCCGCCTTCGCCATGACGACTATCGGTTCTACCAGAAACGAATGCCGGCGAAGGTCGAGGCCCTGACTCGGGCCATTTGCGAGGCGTCCGGCCTGTCGCGCGCGACCGTCCTCGAACACGATCACTTTCTTCAGGCATTTTCGTTCGCGCGGATGGCGGCCGCGTGGCGGCCCGACTATCTCCACAGCTATTTCTTCTACGAGCAAACGCTGTTCTCACTAGTGGCGGCATCGCTACTTGACATCCCGAGGGGCGTAACTTGTTATGCCGACCACATGCTCGACGACTACCCGTTAAAGCTTGTGGCCTTGAACGTTACGACCTGCGATGTTGTTGTGGCGACGTCACGCCGAATCAAAGCCGAGCTCGAAGCGATCGCTGGTGGAGTGTCCCGTCCCAATGTCCTCGTCAAGCCCAACGCCATCGATACGAGAGTGTTCGAGTCCGCGCCCCGTGACCGCGCTCAGACCGGTCTCAGACCGTACCTGGTGTCGGTCTGCCGGGTGGAGCCCAAGAAGGGCCTGAGTTACCTGGTGGAGGCGGTCAGCCTTCTGCGGAAGGCCGGGGTGGACGTAGAGCTGCACCACGTGGGTGCCCCCGATGCGCACATGCCGGCGCGCCGGGCCTGCGCCAAAGAGCTTGAGGCACAAGTGGCCAGGCTGGGTCTCGGCTCGGCGGTGTATTTCGAAGGCCGACGAACGGGCGAGGAGGTGCGGCAGTTTCTGGCGCGCGCCGACGTCTTCGTGGCGCCGTTCGTCGAGCTGGAAAACGGTGACAAGGACGGAATTTCGACCGCCGTCCTTGAAGCCATGGCCGCCCAGTGCGCGATTGTTGCCACCGACGCCGGCTCCACGACCGAAGCGATCGATTCTGGTGAAAACGGGCTGATTGTGGCGCAGCGCAACGCCGAACAGCTGGCGTCGGCCATTCGTACGATCCTGTCAGATCCAGAGTTGGCGACCAGACTGGGCCGGAGCGCACGGGACAAGGCCGTTCGGGAGTTCGATGTGGCGCACTGTGAAGAGAGGTTCCACGAGCGGATCCGCCATGCGATCGCCAGGCGGGCGTCGTGAAGATTGCCTTGCTCTCGTTTGAGTACCCGCCTGAGACCGGATTCGGCGGCATTGGCACCTACACGTGGTACCACGCACGCGCGTTGGTGCGCCTGGGCCACGAGGTTCACGTTTTGGCCGGTGCCACCACGCCGACGCTGCTCCGCACCTCGGATCACGATGGGGTCGTCGTGCACCGGTTTCACGCCACTGGTGGGCTCATGCGCGCGTTCAAGGGGGTGGGGAAGGTGCGCCTCTGGTGGACCCGACAACGCCTCGAAAACGCGCTCAGCATGCACCGTGGTCTGAAGCAGTTGATGCGCGATCACACGTTTGACGTGCTTGAGATGCCTGAGTGCGGCGCCGAGGGGGCGCTGCTGAACGCCCTCACCCGGACACCAACTGTCGTGCGTTTGCATTCGCCGTCGCAATTGATCATGCCGTTCTACGACGTTAGCGCGCTCGATACGGTCCTCTGTTCGCGACTGGAACAACGGGCAATTCGTTCGGCCACGGCCATCAGCTCGTGCTCACAGTTCCTCGCGGACGCCGCAGCGTCCGAGCTGCAGCTTCCCGGTCCGGCGAGGGTCATTCCAAATGGCCTCGATCTGTTGCTGTTCGACCGAGCCGCCTCCGAGGCCAGGTCTCCGATCGAGATGCCTCGCGACCGGTTGACCATCCTGTTCGCGGGCCGCATGGAGCGTCGAAAGGGGATCCACCTGTGCCCGGAGATTGCCGCTTCGATCCTTGAGCGCTTCGATGTTTCATTCGTCTTCGCGGGCAGCGACTTGTTCCACTACGTCGATCAGACACTGCGGCCGTATCTGGCTTCGCGCACGCTCAAAGGATCGGTCCAATTCGTCGGACAGCAGTCGCTCGAGCAGATGCGCGCGCTCGTTTCCCGAGCGGACATTTTCCTGCTCCCGAGCCTTTGGGAGAATTGTCCCTACTCCTGCCTTGAAGCCATGGCTGCCGGGCGTGCGATCGTCAGTTCGGACCAGGGCGGGATGCCGGAGTTGATCCGGCATGAGCAGAATGGATTGTTGGCCGCTTCCGGGGACGCCGACTCGTTCATTGAGCAGCTGGAGCGCCTCATTGCCGGCGAAGCGCTGCGGCTGCGGTTGGGGGCGGCGGCACGGCAGACGGTGCAGGAGTCGTTTACGGACGATCGCGTGGCGCACATGTCGGTGGAGTACTACCGGGAACTAAACGGGGGTATGCTTGGCGACGACAGTCGGACATGAAAACGCTCCAGGTGTCGCGTCAGTTGGTACTCGCGTCGATCCTGCTGGGTGTCGCTTGCGACGGTTCCCGTTCGGCGACGCACGAACAACCTACATCGTCGCCCACGGGGGCAGCCGCCCAGGCGCCGAGTCAGGCGAGCGCCACCGGTCATGCGATGCCTGGGCACGAGATGCCCGCGGCGGGCGCGGGCCAGGCAGGCACCGGCGCACCCGGGGATAAAGACGATCTGGGCTGGGCGGCATTGCAGGCGCTCACCCGAAACTGGCAGCATGTGGCGCCGCCACAGATTCCCCACTCACAGCTTGAGCCCGGCGTCCGGGCCGAGTTGGTCCGCCAACTCAATCTCACCGGGGAGGTCGTTCGGCGGTATCCGACGGTTAAGTCCGCCGAAGCGGCAGGCTTCCGCCGGTTTGGTGCCTTCATCCCAGGGTTGGGCGTCCACTACATGGGACCAGGCGCCGTCAACACGGGGGGGGGCGACTACCGACCAACAGATCCTTAACCCGACGGCGTTGCTCTACGCCGGCATCCACCCTGATTCTCTATTTGCCGGAATCATGTACGGCGCCACCGTGCCGAATCCCGCAGGATTCGCTGGCCCGAACGATCATTGGCACAGTCATATAGGGGTGTGCGGCAAGCCCCGCGCTGGCGGCGGCGGTGAGACACTCGGATCTGACGGACACATTTCGAAGGCCGAGTGTGAGGCCCTCGGTTTCGTCTATACCGAAACCACCCTCACGATGCTGCACGTTTGGACGGCCCCAAGCTACGCCAGCTCCGAAGGCGCATTCAGCCACGAGAACCGCTCATTGACGTGCAAGGACGGCACGTACTTCGTCAATATGGATTGGGCCGACATGAGATACCTCACCAACCGATGCCGGTCGCAATAGAGTTCTCTACCGTGGTCGCCGCTCAGGCGTCGCCAGAGCCAGCGCTCCAGTCGCCCAGAGCTGATTCATCATTTTGTTCACGATGATGTCGGCAGCCTGGGCCGATGTGTGGATGTAATCGTGCCAGTACTGATCGGTCGGTTCGAGCGACTCGGCCAGGTCGAGATAACCCACGCCGGGCCGGGCCCCTGGTGAGGCATAGTGGGCGGCGATGCGGGCGCGGAGGCGGGCATAGAAGACACCCAGGTGCGGCTCACCGAGGGCCTCGAGCGCGCCCGGCGGCAGGTCGTCAATGCGAGGCATCGGGATCGCCGGGTTCGAGTGCCTGAACGGCTGCACGACGTGGAGGACCGGGACGTGGAATTCGCCGGCGACGGCATCGATGAGTCGCGAGTACCGGAGGTACTCCTCAATCCCAAACCTGACCGCGGCATCCGCCGACCGACTCGGGATCACGTCCTCGGCCTGCGGCGGTGCAGCCGGCGGCGACGCAGTCGCGCGCACCATGTTCGCCAGACGACGGCGTTCGGATAGGGTGTATCGAATCCATGTGTAGACCGCCGATCGCTCGGCGTATCATCCGGGATTCCAGCTGGTATCGGCTTGGAGTTGGGCGTATCGCGCAAGCGTCAGGCTGCCCGATGGCCGGGCGAGCGTCGAAAAATACAGTGGGAAGTCTGGCGGAACCGACGGAGTTTCGCCGAGCGTATTGCGCAGTGGGATGAACAGATCGTTAAACCCATCGTAGGTAATGACCAAGTCCAAACGCGCGATGAACCTGGACACGACCACAAACTGCTGTGGGTAGTGCCATCCTCCCACGGCGAGATTCAGCACGACCCAGCGCCTCCGCGGGAAGTCCGTGTTCAGCCGTGCCTCGAGCTTTGCCTGAATCGTATCCGCCGCGCGCGCAATGCCATAACCTGCCGCAGCTGATCCGCCGGTAAAACCGACAATCATCGTGTCGGCCAGCGGGCTGAGCCAGTTCATATCGTGTGTATTGCGGAATCCGTAACGATCGATTCCCGGCAGGTGTGGTGATCCCGTATAGCCGTAGAAAGGATGCAGTCGGACTCTGTCGGTGAGTTCCGAGCTGGGGCCCTGCAACAAATGCACAGCTTCGGTCTTTCGCTGCGCCAGTGCGTCGGTATAGTGGCGAATGCCGGCAGCCTCGAACAGTCGCAGGTAGGCTTCCCACCCGGCAAGCGGCAGGGTCAGGGCCACCAGGGTAATCGCGGAGTTCATCAGCCTGAGCCTGAGAGTGGACGTCATGTCGTTCGTTCGCTAGTCCAGCCTCGCCGAGAAGTTCACGTTGTATCGCTCGTCCTTGATGAACTTCAGTTCCAGCCAGTCGGTCGGGTTGAACTCGGGAAACCCGCCAAAAATATTGATGCCGTTGCGCTCCTCAAATTGCGCACGCACGCGGATGTCGATCTCGAAGCCTGGCGGCTTGATGACGTCAATCCTGAACCCCACTTTGCGCGCCGCCCTCAGCACCTGGTGCAGGTCGAGCGTGTTGTAGGCGTAACTCTGATCGATGTTGGTGGTGACCGCCGAGACTTTGCGGCGCCCGTCGGGATCGTCGGTTTCCCTGGCGAAGAAGTCCTTGATGTACAGGAACCCTCCTGGCTTCAGCACGGTCCAGACGTTCCTGATGACATGGTCCGGGCGCTCGGCATGGCCTAGAGCTTCAAGGAACATCACGCCGTCAAAGGACGCAGGCGGATAAAGACTTGGCAGGTCGTCGTAGTTGCCCTTACGAACCGACACGCGGTCGGCGACGCCGGCCTCTGCGATGAGCTGCCGCGCGACCTCTACCTGGACCTGCGAAACGGTGAGGGCCTCGATTGTCACCGGCAGGTGCGTGGCAAAAAAGACCGCCGGCCCGCACACGCCGCAGCCGGCGTCGAGCAGGTGCTGCCCTGGGCGTAAGCCAATACTGGTGACGTAATAACTCAGCAGGTCTTCAGTGCGGGCGGGGCGACAGGCTTCGATCAGGTTTTCGCCCACCTCCAGATAACGCTGGGTCCACTCGTCGTAGTAGCGCTCGACGTCGGCGGCCGACACCCGGGTCCGGGCGGTCATCCGGCCTGTCTGGTCAGCACGTCCGGATTCTGGGGACTGACGCGCTTCAGCAGTTCGCCTTCCGAGACCTGGGAGTATTCGAAGGGGATGGACTTGATGTACGGCAGCCCCTGCGGCTCAGCCTTGCAGTTGAACTTGAAGAAAAAATCCTTGTCCACGGTGTACAGGTCCAACCGCGGCTGCTCACCCGAGGTGTTGTAGTAGTAGTAGATATGGTCCGGCTTCCTGGGCACCATGATCAACTGCACGGCGAGCCGAACCGACTCCGACATATTGGGGTATGACCAGTGAATGACGCTGTCGTCGAGCACCACGGCCTGCCCTCGCTTGAGCTCAAGGGGTTCGAAATACTGCGTCGTCAACTTGAGCGCGATGTCTTCGAACACGTCCGGCATGTTCGCGGCCCGCATGGTGTCGAAGGCGTTGTGACTGCCGCGAAGGACGCCGAGTGTGCCGTTGTCCTTCCGGACGTCAATCATCGGAATCCAGATGGTGACCGACTTGTGTTCAGGTTCTTCGACAAACGACGGGTTCTGGTGGATGCCCAGCGAGGTGTTGGCGCCGGGTGGCTTGTCGTGGATGTTGATCACCAGCGGCTCATAATCCACGAGGAGACGATCCACGATGTCCTTGGTGAACGCATGGATTTCGTCGTAGATCCGCTGTTTCCACACCGGGTCGTTGTGAAACGCGCTGAGATGAAAGGGCGTCTTGATGTGGACGTCTTTGTGGTCGGCGTCAGCTTCGAGCTGTTCCACAATCGCGTTCAGGCCGGCGATTTGTTCCGCGGAAAACAACGTGGTGATGGCGACACCGGTGCGGGTGAGTTCCGCCTGGAGTGCCGGATCCCGCAGGATGGGTTGTACGGTTGTCGCTGCACTCGTCATCAGTCGTTCCCTCCGGCAGGATTGTAGCGCGGATCGCTTATCATTCCGAGGGGCCAGATGACCGAAATCACGTATTCCGCTGAACCCCAGATGGCTCGGCCCAGGCAATTTTTCTCGCTCATGCGGGCGGACCTGTTTTCGGGTTCCCGGCTCGGATGGCGGCTGGCCGTCCGCAATATCCGCAGCAGGTACCGGCGATCGGTGCTCGGCTACGTGTGGGCCGCGCTGCCCATTCTCACCACGACCCTCATCTGGGTGGTCCTGAATTCGTCGGGACTGCTGGCCGTACGGGATACGGGAATCTCCTATGCGGCATTCGTGCTGATCAACCTCACGATGTGGCAGGGCTTTGTGGATGCACTGTTGAGCCCGCTCCAGCAGATGGAGGCCGCGCGATCCATGTTGACGAAAGCCAACTTCGCGCGCGAGTCCCTGATCATTGCCGGCCTCGTTGAAGTCGCCTTTACCTTTGCCATCCGCATCGGGCTGCTGATGGTGGCGCTCCTCTGGTTTCGAGTGCCGTTGGCGCCAACGCTGGTGCTGGCCCCGCTGGCTGTCCTCGCGCTCGTGCTGCTGGGGACCACTGTCGGACTGCTGTTGCTGCCGTTGAGTCTGCTGTATGAGGACATACACCGGGGGCTGCTGGTCGCGTGCAGTCTCTGGGTGTTTGCCACGCCCGTGTTTTATCCGCCGCCCAGCCAGTGGCCCTATACCCTGACTGCGTACGTCAATCCGGTCACGCCCCTGCTGACCACGGCGCGCGAGTGGGTGACCACAGGCGTAGTGTCGCATCCGCTCGGGTTCGTGCTGGTCACCGCCGCTGCGCTCGTCGCCGGTATTGGCGCCTGGGTCGTCTACCGGCTGGCGATGCCGCACTTGATTGCACGGATTTCAAGTTGAGCCTGGCCGTGGCTCCGCTCATCGAGGTTCGCGACCTCTCAAAACGTTTCTGCCGCGACCTGCACCGGTCGCTCCGCTACGGTGTCCAGGACATCGCCCGGGAAATATTCCCCGGGATCGGGGGCACCAATGTCCTCCGCCCCGGCGAGTTCTGGGGTCTGCACGACATCAGTTTTGATCTGCACCCCGGCGAGTCGCTGGCCATCGTGGGTGCCAACGGCTCGGGCAAGAGCACGCTGCTCAAGCTGCTGAATGGATTGTTGAAGCCGGACACGGGCTCGGTGACGGTGCGCGGAAAGATGAGTGCGCTCATTGAATTGGGAACCGGGTTCAGCCAGGTCTTGACCGGCCGAGAGAACATCCACGCGAACGCCGCAGTCCTGGGAATGTCGGCCGAGGAGGTGGCCGGCGCGATCGAAGAAATCATCGATTTCTCCGGAGTCCGGGACTTCATCGACGCGCCGCTGCAGTACTACAGCAAGGGCATGGCGATGCGCCTGGCGTTTTCGGTCGCCGTTCACCTGAAGCCGGATGTGTTGCTGCTCGATGAGGTGCTGGCCGTCGGTGACCTGGCGTTCCAGCGCAAGTGCGTCAACCACATCACGCGTTATCTCGCGTCTGGCGGTTCGGTCGTCTTTGTTGGGCATAGTCCGCATCAGTCCCAGGCGATTTGCCAACGCGGCATGTTGCTCGAGCACGGGCGCATGTCGTACGCGGGGGGGATTACCGAGACACTCGATCAGTACCTCACGCTGCTCCAGGACGAGGCGCTCAAGGCGACTCCTGGAGAAACGGACGTGGTCAGGCTGGATGACGCAGCCGGTTCGTCCGCCGATGTCGCCTCACGCCGCCTGGTGCCAGTGTCAGCCGAACACCCCGTCGCCATTGATGCCATCGCCGTTCGACCGGTCACTGGCGCCGTACTCCGGTCGGGCGAGGAGGCCCAGATCGTGATGCACTACCGGAGCCATGTCCGCCTGGACAACATGCTGTGCGGCTGCTTCATCTTCAGCGGCGATCAGTGGATTTGCATCACGGTCATCATCAGTCCGCCGGTCACGCTTCATGCCGGAGGTGGAGCGGTGACCGCCCGTGTCCGGCTGCCGATGCTTCCCGCCAACTACGTGGTGAAGGCATGCATCTCGCATGGCGACACACTGGATACCGTGGCGTATCTGGGTTGGCAGGACACTCCGCAGTTGTTTCGCATCGCAGGCGACCGTGACCGGTTGCAAGTGAACTTGTCCAGTCAGAGTCCCCTGATCGCGATCGAGTCGGCCTGGAGCCAGTTTCCCGACTCACCTGACCAATGAGCGAGCAGAAAGGCCACGAGTCCGTCGCTCCGCTGACCTTCGTGATGGGGGTTGAACGGTCGGGCACCACCGCGTTGTTCCGCTCGCTTGGCGCCGATCGGAGACTCACGACTTTCAGCGAGGGGGAAGGCCCGCTGTATGACGCCAGGATGTACCTGCGCCCTGAGGCGGCATCACGTGCGTTCCTGCAGGGCAGTCCCGGCCCCATTCTTACCAAGCCGCTGAACGAAACGACCACCCGTGACGTCACGGCTGTGCTGAACGAGTTCGAGGCGTATCGGCCCCGACTGATTTGGATCTATCGCGACCCCGTGAATGTGTATCACTCGTGGATGGTGGAACGATGGGCCGCCGGCGCGTTCGTCAGCTTCTTCCTGCATCAGTGGAACGCACGGCACCGGCGTCTGCTGGCGGCCCTGGGCACTCACGGCGAGCACATCACCCTCGTTCGGTACGAAGACCTCATTCTGGACCCCCATGTGTGGGTGGAGACGAGTGAGCGTGTCTGCATCGACGGGCAATCGCTGTTCAGGCCCGACAGCCGGGCCGGGCGGGCACAGATCCCGCTGCCGCTGCAGGACCGCATTGATGCTGAAACGCTGGATGTGTGGGACAGACTCGAGGAAGCGCGCACCTTTCGACCCCGGATGCTGAGGACGCTGACGCAAAGATACGGTCACGCGCTGAGACGGGACGAAGCCCGTCGTCAGGCCCTTGGCCGCGCGGCCGCCCTGGACGTTTCAGAGCCAGCGCCGGAGCACACGGCAGTGCTCCCGTGTTCGCCATTTGAGCTTCCGGGACTCGTGGTCTGGCTCGACGCCGGGGCGATCCCCGCCACTGCAGAGGGGCCGGAAGTGACGGTCTGGCCCGCGAATCGTGGGCCCAACGCCGTGGCTGGCCCAGGGCGGCGTGGTGCATTGCGGTCGATACCATTCGCAAACGGCCATTCGGCCGTGTCTTTCCCGTCAGGTCCTCCCGATGCTCCTGACGACACAAAAGCAGGATTTGTCTGCGGCGCCGAGGGAGACTGGCGGTTTCTGTACGACGGCAGCCCCTGGACGATTGTCACCGTGTATCGATGGCGACGCCGCCGCAGTTCGTTCGGCGGGCACGCGATCCTTCAGGTGGGCGACGGAGCCGGCGGCGAGTTTGGCCTCGGCGTCACCTTGATGAATGGCCAGGTGTGCGCCATTCTGCACGGCGACATCCCGTCCGAGGGTCCGCCGACCTTCACGCCGATTGTGATGGCCGTGCCTCAATATCCCGACGATGGCGCAGAAGACTTGAGGCTGGTGACGTGCGTGCACCATCCGGTCGACGGACGATCGGCGGACCGAATGGCGGTCAGCAGTTACCTGGGAGAGCGGCTGATGACTGTGGCCGAGCAGGAGCCGCAATGTGCCTATCCAGGCGGGACACTCTCGACCGCCCTGCACATCGGCTATTCGGCAGGCCCCACGGCGGGAGGATTCTCGGGTGAAATCGCCGACGTGGCCATCTTCGCCACCGCTCTCGACGACGCGTCGAGGCTGGCGGTCGTCCGATACCTCTCAAACAAACACGGTCTGGGGCGGTCGTATACTGAAGCGGGGGAGCGACCATGAACCAGATGTTCAAAGACCCGGCCGCACAAGGAGAGTTTGAGGAGACCGGTTTCATCAAACTCCCGTGGCTCAGCGCCGAAGAAGTGGCAACGCTCATCGCGATGTATGCCAGAGTCACGCCCAAGACACCCGATGGATTTTTTTTCACCATGGCCGTCGCCGACACCGGTGTCAAGACTGCGGTGCGCGACGGCATCCTCGATGTCTTCGGCCCAAAACTGAACGCCACATTCATCGACCCGCTTCCGCTGCTTTGCCTGTTCATTACCAAGACCAGGGGAGACGGGAAGGCGCAGTACACCCCCTCGCACCAGGACTGGACGTTTGTGGACGAGACCCGGGGGCATGGGTCCATCCACATCTGGTGTCCGCTTGAAGAGACGGGCGATCAGAATGGCAACTTGTGTCTCGTGCCAGGGAGTAACCGGCTCCGTCGGTATCCGCGCCTCGCGGAAGTCTCCCCCAGCGCATACAAGCCGTATTGGCATGCACTGAGGCAGGCGGAACGAGCCGTACCAACGGCGCTGGGCGAAGCGATCTTCTTTGACAGCGCCGTCGTGCACGCCTCGTCGATCAACAGGACAGACTCCCTGCGTCTGGTGGCGTCGGCCATTGTGGTGCCTCGATCGGCCACGCCGGTGTTGTACTTCCAGAACGCTGCGGACGACTCCTTGGTCGATGAATATCGGGCGGGCGTTGACCACTTCCTTCAGAAGCCCTTTGGCGCCAGGCCCGATGCGCTTGTCCGCAGTATCCCGAAGACCCCTGTTCCGGACGTTGAAGAGGAGCTGCACCGGTTCTATCCAGACGTCAACCTCAGCGAAGAGTACCGATAGGTCTTGGCCATGAAACAGATGTTCAGGGACGCGCAAGTCCAGGCGGAATTTGAAGCCAACGGCTTCGTGAAACTTCCCTGGTTGAGCGAAGAGGACGTTGCCGAACTGCGCGCGTTATATCTCCAGGTCGCTGCCCAGACTCCCGATGGATTCTTTACGTCCTATGCGGTTCCTGACGCCGCCATGAAGACTGCAGTCCGCGATGGCATCCTGAAGCTATTCGAGCTTCGGCTGCGCGCCACCTTTGTCGACCCCCTGCCGCTGTTGTGCTCATTCATTACGAAGACGAGGGGCGACGGCAAGGCGGAATATATCTCGGCGCATCAGGACTGGACCTTCGTGGACGAAACCGAAGGGTTCGTCTCGATCAATATCTGGTGTCCGCTTGAGCCCACGAGCGATCACAACGGCAACCTGTGTCTGGTTCCGGGGAGCAACCACCTGCGCCGTTACCCGCGGCTGGCCGAGCCTGGCGATAATCCCTACAAGGCCTACTATGACCTGCTCAAGCAGGCGTCGGTTGCGGTGCCGACCTCGCTTGGGGAGGCGTTGCTGTTTGACAACGCCGTGATTCATTTCTCCACCCGCAACCAGACCGAGTCCCAGCGTCTGGTGGCTGGAGCGATGGTGGTCGATCAATCCGCGAAGCAGGTGCTGTACTACCAGAATGCCGACGATGGCGGCATGGTTGATGAATACCGCTCGAACATCGACTACTTCATCCAGAAGCCGTTTGGCGCGCGGCCGGACACCTTTCTTCGGAGTATCCCCAAGACTCCCGTGCCGGCAGTCGCCGATGAGATTCGCACCTTGTTTCCGCAGATCAGAATGCCCGACATCACGGCCTCGGTGCCTCCGCCGGCATCCTCACAGGTGCCACTGAGCCCTGCCCTGCAGAACACCCGCTCGTTCTTCGGGCGCGCCGTGAAGCGCTTGTTCGGATAGCCCGACTTCAGCTCCGGGCGGCGCCGACTTCGGCGCAGTGCCGCTGCAGTTCCTCTGCCGAGAGCACAGGTGCCTGATACTTCGGGATGGTGTCCTTGACCGGATAGTCCGGTCGCGCCCCTAGGAGATGCCGCAGGTAGAAGCGGTCATCGACCTCGAAGAACTCGATATCGCCGGTGGCCTGGTCCAGATGGTAGTGAATGGGTGGCGCCTCGCGAGGAATCATGTTGAGGCTGGAGACCACTCTGGCCTCGTCCGATTGATTGGCGGACGATGCGTGCACCAGAGCGCTGTTGTGTATGACCGCGTGACCCGGCGGCACTTCAACGGGATGCAGGTATTTCTGCCGTACCACATCCCGATGCGGGTCTAGAGAACTTGGATAGAAGAGACTCGGCCGAAGGCCGTCGATGAATCGATGGCTTCCGGGCAGCACGTACAGCGACCCGTTCTCTCCGGTCAGCGGTGTCACCGGTGCCCACACGTTGATCGACGTGAATCGCTGCTCGTCCACGATATTCCAGTCCTGATGGGCGGCGAGTTCGCTCTGTGGCCCCGGGATCTTTACCATGAAGCCTCCTGCCAGTGCGCGATAATCCGACAACAGGTCAGTCACGGCCGGCAACAGCACTGCTTCCACACCTTCGCTGGCCCGGTCGCGGTAGTCAAAGTCGCCGCTGAACATGCTGCTGTAGAAACCGGCGTCGATGCCCGAGGACAGCGAGCGATAGAGATCCGACAACGCGGCAAGGTTATTAGCCGACAGCAGAGGCACGATCACATAACCGCGATTCGCAAATTCCTGTTGCCGGGCGTCATCGCGAAAGGTGGCGCGAGGGCGCAGGCTCGCACGATGGATTGGATGCTGCATCGCGGATATTATGACAGGTGTGAACTGGCCCTTGGCATCCGCCAATATTCGTGAGGCGTTTCTCGATCCCGGTCTTCAGGAGCGAGTTGATCGCGATGGATTCGTCGTGGTGCCGTTTATTGACCATGAACGAATTGATCAATTGCGGGAGTTGTTCGCCTCCATGGACTCCGGGATCAAATCCGGGTTTTACGTCAGCATGCACAGCCGACAGGCCGAGCACCGGGTGGCCGTCGGAGAGGGACTGGCGAGGATCTGTGGCGAACTCCCGGGCCGCTACCTCAGGGACTACGAACTGCTGCTGGGCACCTACGCAGTCAAGATCCCCGGGCCCGACAGCACACAGGGCGTGCATCAGGACCTGTCGTTTGTTGATGAGACGAAGTTTGTTTCGGTGAACTGCTGGTTCCCGTTGGCTCGCGTCGGTCCGGAAGACGGACGCCTGATGGTGATGAAGGGTAGCCATCGGCTGTTTCCGTCAGTGAGGGGCCCGGTACAGCCGCTGTTTCAGGCGCCAGGGTTGCGCGATGTGATTGTGGATCGCTACCTCACGACACTCGACGTGGCACCCGGCGAGGCGGTGATGTTCAGCAGCCGCCTGGTGCACTACTCGCCGCCAAACCGTGGGGCGCATCCTCGCCTGGCCGTGTCGCTGACCACGATTCCTGCCGAAGCCACGCCGCGGTTCTACTGTCCGCACCCCGAAGGGGGGATGGAACTACTTGAGGTCGCATCCGACTTCTTCTACCGCTTCGATCCCACCACCAGGCCAACGTCCGGCACGAGTCTCGGACGAGTGCCGTTCGACCCATCCGAGATCTCGTCGGCAGACATCGAACGCTTTTATGATCAGAATCCTGAACTCAGGTAAGTGATCGGCGGAGGGCCTCCAGGGCGGAGCCATCCTCGGGTACCTGAATACTGCGAGCGCGGCACGCCAGGCCGGCAGCTCGTTCGCGTGCGGCAAGGGGAACGGGCATCGCATGCAGTGGCACGTCGGCCGGAGACCACCCAAGCTTGCGGCATGCGCCCTGAACTGCCGACTCGATTTCATCGCGCGCGAGCAGCAAGTACGTCAAGCCCAAGTGGGCACCAGCCGCTTCCGGGCACGGGTCGTTTCGCAGCGCGGCGTCCGCCAGCCCGTCCGACATGAAAATACGAAGCGCGTCGGACCCCGAATGCACGGGGTCGAGTGTCCGCGCAAGTCCTACGGCGTTGCCGCCCGAGCCGTCCACCAGGCCGAGTGTCAGAGTCGCGATGCGCGCCCCATCGAGCATGCGGCACGGCCATTCCTCGACCAGATAGTCCGGAAGCGATGCCTCGAATTGCCGCAACGCAAAAGGGTCGGCTCCCGCAGCAACCGACTCCTTGAGGGCCTTGTGCCTGCCGAAGCGAGCCATCGCAGCCCGCACGTTTCAAAATCCACGTCCAAATCGGGCCAAAGTTCCGGCCGGGACGCGAGTCGCAGTAAATCCGCAGCGGTCCTGAGCGGGCCCTGTCGATGACACGCGCAGGTTCTGAGGCCATAAATGACCTCACCGTCGGCGTCAGTCACAAAGAAGATGCCGAACGCCATCCGGCTCGGGGGCGACGCATCAAACAGGCGCCGGATCTCTCGGCCAACGCGGCGGTTGGTGGGGATTTCCTGAGTGCTGCAATCCAGATGCACAAAACGAGTATCTACGGGAAGCACATCCCTGAGGCGAGTATCGGTCAGCACGCGCGACCGCGCGTGTTCGAAGCCCCGTCAATGCTCGGTGTAAACGGGCGAGCCATCCAGCCGGCTGGATGGCTGGACGACGACAGGCGCTCCAGTCTGCGCGGCGGCTGCGCAGGCCTCGTCCAGGGTCGCATCGAATTTGCTGAACGGCTCTGAAGCCGCTGCTGGTCCAGACGGGTCACAGGCGACGGTGCTCGGCATTGTCCCAGCAAAATACCACACCAGCCGCGTTGTATAGTAGCCATCCACCCGTGAAAAGACGGCTCGAACCATGTGCGGCATAGCCGCAATCGTGACGCCCGAAAACAGGCCGTCCTCGGCCACCGTCGTCACGCGAATGGTGGGAGCATTGCGCCATCGGGGCCCCGATCGCCAGGCCGTCCACAGCTTCGGCCGCTGCACCCTCGGGAGCGCGCGCCTCAGCATTGTGGATATCGACGGCGGAGACCAACCAATCCTGTCCGCTGACGGCCATGTGGGGGTGACCTTCAACGGCGCCGTCTACGGATTCAGGCAAATCAAGACCACACTGGCCGGCTACCCATTCAAGACCGCCACCGACACCGAGGTGATCCTGGCGTTGTACGACCGGCACGGCGACGACCTCCTGTCACACCTGCCCGGCATGTTCGCGTTCGCCTTGTGGGACGACCGCCGTCAGACGCTTATCTGCGCGCGGGACCGTTTCGGTGAGAAGCCCCTGTACTACGCCCACGGCGCGCAGGGCGAGTTCCTGGTGGCGTCGGAGATCAAGGCGCTCCTTGCGTCGGGGCTGATCGAACCTGTCCTGAACCGACAGGCGCTCAGCCACTACCTGCAGCGCCTGCACGTCCACCCGACCCAGACGATCTACGCCAACATCCACGTCCTGCCGCCGGCCCATGTCCTGCGTTTTGACGAGGGCCGGCCGGAGGTGGCGCGCTACTGGGAGCCGCCGGACGTTGCCGAAGGCATGACGATGCCTGAGGCCGCGGAGCGATTTCGTGAGTTGTTCGACGCGGCCGTCCGGACGCAATTGGTGGCCGACGTCCCGGTCGGCGTGTTCCTGAGCGGCGGTGTAGATTCGAGTACCGTTGCGGCCGTCGCCAGCCGCCACACGCAGGGATTGAAGACCTTCTCGTTTGGGTTCCGGGAGGGTGTCGAGAATGAGTTGCCCTTTGCCCGCGGGATGGCAGAGCGCTACGGCACGCAGCACTGTGAACTCACCGATGACGATGTGGACGTGTCGGCCATGCTCTGGCGTATGCAGGACATCTATGACGAGCCGTTTGGAGACTCGTCCAGCATCCCGACGTTTCTTATCAGCGAGCTCGCGCGGCGCCACGTGACCGTCGTGTTGGGTGGCGACGGTGCAGACGAGTTGCTCGGCGGATATCTGTACTGGTCGCGTGACCTGCTCGAGGCGTCTGGGAACGCCGATTCACTCGTTCATCGGTATGCGCACCAATACCGTGTTTACTTCTCGGCCGAAGAGCAGCGGCAGTTGGGACAGACCGTCGAGACAGAGTCGCTCACCGACTACCGACGTTATCGAGACGGCGCGATAGGGGACCTGCTGCGTTTCGACCTGGAGCTCTACCTGCCTGGCGACGTGCTCGTGAAGACCGACCGCGCGTCCATGGCCGGCAGCCTCGAACTGCGGGCGCCTTTCCTTGATGTGGACCTCGCCAGTTTTTGTCTGTCGCTGCCCGACGATCTGAAGGTGGATGAGAAGCGGGAGAAGCTGGTGCTGCGCGAGGCCTACGAGGACACGTGGACGCCGGAGATCCGGAACCGGGCCAAGCAGGGGTTCGGGAGCCCCATGACCCAGTGGCTGGCCTCCCCAGGCCTTGCCGAGTTGAAGAACGACTACCTGGGCGATCGCAACCAGTCTGTCTTCGGTATCCTGGATTTTAATGGCGTGCAGCCATTCGTTGATCGCAACAACCAGCAGACCTGGAGCCTGCTGGTGCTCGCCCTCTGGATGTCCAGGCACCCATGCAGTCTGCCGGCAAACTGATCAAGGCCGAGAAATGGTGGAACGACAAAGCACCGCCCGTATTGGGCCTGGCGTTTTTCCTTCTGGCCACACGTGACAGTGAGATTTCACTCGTTCGCAGCGTACTGACGCTCCTCGCATTCATGGTCACGTTCATCGGTGTTGCGGGTTATGGCCATGTCATCAACGACATCTGTGACGTCGACCCCGATCGCGCGGCCGGCAAGCACAACACCATGGCGGGTCGTCCGCGTGCGCAGGTGGCCGCGATTCTCGTCCTGCTGCTCGCCGTCGCCTGGTTGCCCTGGCTGTTTCTGCCGGCAAACCGCTGGAACCTCTCACTGATCGGGCTGCAGTTGTTGCTGCTCACCGTGTACGCAGCTCCACCGTTCCGGTTCAAGGCGCGCGCAGTCCCTGGCGTCGTCACCGACGCGCTGTACGCCTACACGGTTCCCGCGCTCATCACATGGACGACGTTTGCCGACATGGCAGGTGAGCCGACGCCGCGCGCCCTGCTGCTCGCGACGGTCGTACCCTGGTCGTTTCTCGCCGGACTCCGGGGCATTCTCAATCACCAGTATCTCGACGCCGACAACGATCTGCAGACCGGTGTGACCACGTTCGCCACCCGCTACGGCCGGGCGAAGACGCTCAACCTGCTCAGCGCGATTGTGCTGCCGGCCGAGGCCCTGTGTTTCGCGGCCGTGACGATGGCGTTTGGCGCCGACTTGCGCTTCTACGTGGCGGGCGTGGCCGCATTCATCGTCTGGCGGACATTCCAGTTGGTCTATCTGTGGGACGCGTCGCTGGGTCTCCCGTGGCGGCTGGGCCGCGAACGCGCCGTCACACTGTATGGCTACCAGTTCCTCGGCGAGTTCTACACCAATTGGTTTCCCCTCTTCATGCTGGCGGCACTCGCGTGGCGCTGGCCGGAGTACCTCGCGCTCGCGGCGGCCTATGTCGCAGTGTTCCAGAACGGCCTGGTGAATGTGTTCAAGTACGATCTCAGATACATTGCAGCAGGAATCGCCAAGATGACGAAACGCCATGGCTGACAGTCGCGCCTTTGTGTACGTCGTATGCGGCGCGGCCAGCCACATACGTACGTTGCACCGCTCGCTTGAATACCTGCGTCCACGGACCGCATCTCCGATCATCGTCGTAACCGACGGCCGTCGGAACGAGGTGGCGATCGAGCACGACGCAGTCGTAGACGTCGAGACCCCGCGCGAGTTCGACCATCATCAGGCGAGCATCTTCCTCAAGACCCGCCTGCATCGACTATTGCCTGACGACCATCAGTATGTGTATCTCGATGCGGACGTCGTTGCGATACACGATGGCGTCGATGCGATCTTCGACCATGCGCACGGCCCGGTCACCTTTGCGCACGACCTGACACGGCTTGAGAATCGAGTGGCGACGTTCAGCCCGTGGGCGGTGCACTGTGCGTGTCCCGAGGACCGCGGCGTTGCGTGCGGTCACCTCGCTGATGCCATCGACGAAAAATTTGACGTCCGCGTGCCCAGCGACTGGATGCACTGGAACGGCGGCGTCTTCTTGTTCGGCCCAGGCTCGGCGGCGTTCATGGACACCTGGCATCGCCTGACACTCGAGATCTTCGACGACCCGTACTGGAAAACCCGAGACCAGGGCACGCTGATTGCGACCGTCTGGAAGCTGGGTCTGCAGGACCAGCGCTGCCTGCCGCCGCAATTCGACTTCATCGTTGACGACAACAACCCGGACCTGTGCTTCGACAGAACGACCGGATACTCACTTCACGAGTCGATCCCGGGCATCCATCCGTCTTTCCTTCACCTGTACCACGCGGATCTGGATCGTCCGGGATGGAACCTTGCTGGCGATGTCGAGGATGCCCTCGAGGTACGCACCCGCGTGCGTGCGAACCACGCCTGGCTCGCTGTGCCGCCGGTGCCGCCGGTGCCGCCCGGGCCGTCCGCGCGGGACACGGCGCCCGACGTCCGGCTCCACGGTGCTGTCAGTTCCGTGACCGGGTCGGACTACGAAGTGATCGTCGGAGTTCCGCGCTGGTCCGACGACGAGCACAGTGAGCATGCGGAAACACTGGTCCGTGGAGTGCGTGCCCGTGGGATGGACGCGCATGTGCTGCTGACCGAGCAGGACATTGCACACGTAAAGGACGCCAGCCCGCTGCGGCCGCGCGCCGCGGGCGTGCCGTTCGCCGAGTTGCCCGCTGATCGGGACGCAAGCTGGGGCACGCGCTGGGGGACACTTGTCCGCTACCTTGAGGACCGTGCGCCCTGCATCTACGTGCCGGTGGGCGATTGGCGGCACTCCCACGTCAGTCCGCACCTGTCCAATCGCGTCGGGATCGTCGGGGTCGTTCCCGGCGACGACCCTCGAGACCTCGACCAGGTCGATCGGCTCGGTCGGTACTGGAACGCGGTCGCCTGCCCGACCGCGGCAATCGCCGCGCTCGTGGCTGAGCGGCATCCCGCGTTGGCCGATCGCATCGTCGTGACAGGAGCCGGTGATTCCAGCGCCGAGGACAGGGTTGGGGCCTATGCGGAGCTCTTCGACCAGATGGTGGGGCCGCACCCGGCACGGGTGTTTCACCGCCCGAAGGGGCTCTTGCGCAAGCCGCCATACAGCGTCGCCGGCAAAGAGGTACTTCCGATCCTCTATTTCCGAGGCGTGGCCGGCGTCGGCGTGTTTCCTTCCTACCACGAGGACTACGATGACTATCGCCAAGCGGTCGGAAAGTCCTATGCGAAGGCGTTGCCGGAGTGGCGGCCGGAGGTCGCACAGGTGTACCCGGTCATCATTGCGGCTCCTGCCCACGAAGATCGAGTCGCGGATCGGTTCGTGCGTTCACTTGCTCTGGGGTTGAAGAAGGTCGATCACCCAGGTCACGTGCTCGTTGCGTCGGGTGCCCGATCGGCGCTCGCTTCGCGCCGCTTCGGCGAGGGTGTGCCGGTGTGTGACCTGCGAGCGGGGGCGGCCTTATGGCGGCCGAGCCGGCGCGCACTGCTGAAGCATCTGAAGCGCCACGCGCCCTGCCTCTATCTGCCGGGCGGCGAAAACCTGTACTCGGACATCCTGCCGCGGCTCTCGAAGGAGATCGGCGTGATTGCGCGACTCGATGATCTCGGTCCACAGGCCCTGGAGCGCGTTCGCACGACGAGCTGCTACTGGAACGCCGTGGTCGCGGGGAGCGCTGCGATCGCTGCGGGCCTGCTGAAGATCGACCCGGCGCTTTCGCCGCGGGTCGTCACGATTCCGCTGGCGATCGACGTGCCCGATCGATTGGCTGAGCGTCCGCTCCTGTGGGACGCGCCGCTGAAGGTGGTGCTCGGGACGGGCGCAGTTCTCGTCGATTTCGAGGCCGCGCTGGCGGCTGCGGGTGTGCTCGCCGAGGTTATCACCGCGGAAGACGAATCGCCTGCGACCTTCGAGGGCCGCGATGTGTTCGTGGTGCTGGGCGATGCGGAAGCGCACAGGGCGCAACTGCAGCAGGCGATGGGGCGCGGGTGCCTTCCGCTGCTTGCAAGCCGCGGCGGTACGATCACGGATCTGGTCAGAGACCATGAGACAGGCTACCAATGCGGGCACGCCGACATGACTGCCGTGGTCGCGCGGCTGGGCGCGCTGCAGAAGAACCCGGCCCTCTGCCGGGGCATGGCGATTCGCGCCTTCCGCGCCGTGGCCGATGACATGGTCGTGCGCTACATGATGCTGTTCGAACGGGTGTTGCGCGAGATCGAATTCGCACCGACGACAGAAAAAGGCCGCCGTGGCATACACAGGTAACCGCCTGCCGTCGGTGTGTGTGGTGACGAGTGAAATCGTCGGCCCGCCAGGAAGTGGGGGCATAGGCACCGCCATGACCGGCCTGGCCGAACACCTCGCCACCTCAGGCTGCCGGGTCACCATCCTGTATACCGGGAGCATCGCCGCGCCGGACTTCCCACTCGCCAAGTGGAAGGCGCCGTATGCGGAGCGCGGCATCGAACTGGTGGCGCTGGCCATCAAGGACTTGAAATCGCTTGCCGGCCCGGTGAGGGACCATGGTTTCGGCACGCCGTGCCTGGTCTATCAATTTTTGACCAGCAGGCACTTTGATGTCGTTCACTTCAACGACTATGGAGGCGAGGGCAGCCTCTGCCTTGCCGCCCGGAAGCTCGGCCTGGCGTTCCGCGACACGCTGCTGGTTGTAGCCATGCACGGCCCGTCAGAGTGGGCCCTGGAACTGAACCAGGCCCGGCCGATCACACTGGTGCAGTGTGCCCACAGCTACGCCGAGCGCTTGAGTGTGAAATGCGCCGACGTCCTCTGGAGTCCCAGTCACTACCTGCTCGACTGGACTCGTCAGAACGGATTCGCGTTCCCGCCGCAAGTGCTGGTTCAGCAGTACTGCCTGCCGTCCTTGCCGGCGGCGTCGGCGCCGCGCGGCCGCGCCGAACGCGTGAAGGACATTGTGTTCTTCGGGCGGCTCGAGGCCAGAAAAGGCCTGCCGCTGTTTTGCGACTCGATTGAGCAACTGGACCGCACGCTGGTCGACGGCCAGGTCTCGGTGACATTTCTCGGGAAGCCGGGCCTGTGCGAGGGCATGGATGGCCTGGCCTACGTGGCCTGGCGGGCAAAGGCGTGGCGGTGCGCCGTGAAGGCCGTCACCCATCTCGGCCAGGCTGACGCGATTGCGTACCTGCGGTCGGGAGGCAAGCTGGCCGTCATGGCCTCGCCCGCAGACAATTCTCCCTGCACCGTCTACGAAGCCCTGTCGTGGGGCATCCCGTTTCTGGCCGCCAATGTGGGTGGCGTCCCGGAATTGGTGCACCCCGACGACCACAGCCGGGTGTTGTTCGACTCCACGACCGACGGGCTCAGCGCCTCGTTGCGTGGCGCGCTTGACCAGGGCGGGTGGGTGGCCGCTCCGGCCGTGCCTCAGGAAGACACCCGTCGTCACTGGTCCGACTTTCACGCGAACTGGCACCGGCACCTCACTCCGGTGGCGAGCCCCGTCCCCCCCGGCCGCGTTGTCGCCATCGTCGACGGCACCTCCGCCGCCGGGATTCAGCGGACGCTTGAATCTCTGGCCGTCCTCGATGCCGTCCATCGCGTCATCGTCCTCACCGGTGCCGGTGCCGCCGCGACCTCGACAACAAGATCGTTCTCAGTCTGCAATATTGGCCTGTCCCAAAGCGACACGCGTGTACTCGATGACGAACTTGCAGCAATCGCCGACAAGACGGTGTTGCTGATTTGTGCCGGTATCGCGATTCACGCCGGCGCGTTCACGCAGATGCTGTCGGCGCTGACGACGGCCGACATGGATGGCCTCCAGCCGGCAGGGGAGGTCCCATCAGGACGGGCCCGAAGAATTATTGTGCCCCTCGGCGGGGATCCGGTTTTCACCCTATTTGAGGGTGCAACGTTCACCGGCGGGCTCCTGGTCCGCGGTTCGGCGTTTGCCCGCATGCTCCGTGGGCGCGCCTACTACTCCGACCTCATCGCGACAGAGGGGCTTGAGATTTGGCCCTACCCACAGCCCGTTTTCGAGGGATCCGCCCGGTGGGCGCCGGCGCCTGTGACGTCGTTGCCGTCACGAGTCCGGGCCCTTGCTGGGGGATCAGAGGCCAATCGACGCCTCGCGGCAAAGGTAAGGGGCGTCGCCGACACCGACCATCGACCGCGAAGAGGCCGAGTGGTGTGGGCCCTGTGGCTAATCGACCTTGGCCTTGCGCCGTTGGTCCGCGTTGCCGCCTCAACCCGTCGTCGCTTGCGCGCGGTTCGCTCACGCCGGTGGCTCAATCGCCTCGACGGGTGACGGGGTTTGTGCCAGACTTTGTCACGGTTCATGCTCAGTATTTGCATCTGCACCAGAAATCGGCCGCTTGACGTCGAGCGGTGCGTGGTTTCGCTCGTGCGGTCGCGCGGATCGGAGTCAGGCGATGAGATTGTCATCATCGACGACGGTGACCTGACCGATGGATTTGTTGCCCGGCTTCAGGAACTCTCGAGGGAAGCGGGATTCGGTTTTTCCTATCATCGCAAGCAAGTGCAGGACGGTCTGTACGCCTCACGAACAATCACGCCGTCCATCGTAAACGGTGACGTTATCGTTTTCCTTGACGACGATGTCGAGGTCCCGGAGGGCTTTCTGGGCCGAGTGCGCTCCCACTACGAGCGGGATCCACAGTTGATGGGTCTTGGCGGCGTGGACGTGGCTCCCGGAGGTACGCTCGCGGGTTATCTGTTTCGCCGTATCTTCCTCATCGCGAGCGGCAAGCCCGGCCGTTTGAGTGTGACCGGCATGGCCGGGTCGGCGTACAAGTGGCCCCAGGAAGGCCGGCCGTTCGAAACGGAGTTCATGTGCGGCTTCTGCATGACCTACCGCCGTGCAGCCATCAGCCAGTTGTTGCCCCTGCCGTGGCTCGTGGGTTACTCACCGGGTGAGGATCTGCTGGTGTCAAAACAGGCGGCGAGCCAGGGGCGTTTGTTGATCGACCCGGCTCTGCAGGTGGTGCACCACCATTCGCAAACAAACCGATGGGACAGTGTGAAGCTGCGGTCACAGCTCATTCTGCTGGCCATCCCGAGCATGCGGATTCTGAGGCCGACGACAGCCGCCCGGTGGTTCATCCACTGGTCGATCCTTGGCAGCCTGATCCATCCGCTGCTGGCCCTTCGCGGGAAAGAGTTCGTCAAGACCCTGAACGCCGTCATGACCCCGACACCACTTCCGCCGGCTCGGGTTGGCCTCCGCCAACACGCCCGCCGCCCGTGAAGGCGTCCACACGCTCGGGGCGCTCAGAGTAGCCGCACCCCTCACACCCTTATGGCCGTTCGTATCGTCAGGAACTGGCGCGGCCGGAGTGCCGCGATGGATGATTGCCCGGCTCGTGGTCTGGTTCGCGCTGGTCTTCGCGACAGTCGATATCCTCCAGTTCGCGATCAGGAGCCTGCTCCTGGAGCAGCTCCTGTTTATCAGCCCGCTGTATGTCTGGATGGCGCCTGCGGCCAACCTGTCCATCTTGTCGATGGCAGGCATCGCGCCGGCAGTGCTGTCCGCTTGGCGCCCGAGGCTCGTGACCATCAATCACGGTGTCGTGGTCTTTTCTTTTCTGTGCTGGTCGGGCTTGTTGATTTCGGCTGGCAGCGGCGTGCATCACCTCGCGCTGTTCATTCTGGCTGCAGGACTAGCCGTGTCATCGGCCAGGCTCGTCAGCGCCCGGCCGCGTGGATTCCAGACGCTGGTTCGTCACAGTTCCCGGTGGATGTGCGCAGGGATCGCGCTGGCAACTGTGGGTGTGCACGGGTCAAGTTGGCTCGGCGAGCGAGGGCGGATCGCGCAGTTACCCGAGCCACCTCCCGGGGCACCGAATGTCCTGTTGATCGTCCTGGACACCGTCAGGGCAGACCGACTGAGCACCTATGGGTATCCCGAAGCCACCTCGCCGCAGCTCACGGAACTTGCCGCAGGCGGCGCGGTGTTCGAGCGCGCCATGGCGACGGCGCCGTGGACACTGCCGTCACATGCCACCATGTTGACGGGCCTGTATCCGAAGGACTGGTCCGCGGACTGGAAGACGCCACTCGACGATGCGGCGCCGACGGTAGCCGAAGTCCTGAGCCGCCAGCTCTTCAGTGACGAACTGTTTGGCCGGAAGAGCGCTGCGACAATTAACCGGGACGTGTTGGCGTGGCACACGTCTGTTGGCCAGCGGCCCGCCAATCCGACCGCGCCGGCCGCCGAGGATTCTGCCGTGTTGTCCACGGTCTCGCAAGGCGTCAATTCTCCGGCGACCGTGCCGGTGTCCAGAGGCGACATGGTGTCGATCGTGGCCGACGGGTGGCACTGCATCCGGGATGGCAAGGGGACCGAGGAACTGTACGGCTTCGACTCCGACGTCGCCGAGGCGAATAACGCCGCCGAATCCCCGGAGGCCGCCGACGCGCTCGTGCGGATTCGCGAGCGGCTTCGTCGCATCCGATAGGGTATTCTCTCTCGCATGGGTCAAGATCCTGAACGGCCTGCTCCAGAACATCCCGACGACGAGATTAGCGACGAGATCTTGAACTGGATCTCGGGCGGAAAAGACGCCCACGGATGTCCGGCATGTCCGCACAGTGCCCTGGGACCGTCGTACCAGGACGGCGCTCATATCCTGGTGGACGGCTCGATCTTCCAGGACGGCGCCTTCACGCGGAAGTTGTAGCGCGTCGGGCCGTTCAGCGCTTGACCACCGGAGTCAGGCTTTATGCGAGTTGTGCGCGATGCGCTTCACGCCCGCCAGTCAGGAGCCGCTATCGTGACCTTTTTCTTGAACGTCGGTCGAACATTTGTCAGGGCCCTGGTCGCATGGTGGGAGGACAACGCGCTGCGCCTGGGCGCGTCGGTGTCGTACTACACGCTGTTTGCGATTGCGCCGATGCTGCTGGTCGTGATTGCCGTCGCGGGCAGCATTTTTGGCGCCGAGGCCGTGCGGGGCCAGGTGGCCTCTCAGATCGAGGGGCTGGTTGGGCCCGAAGGCGCGCTGGCCGTCCAGGCCCTCCTCAAGGGCGCCAGTCAGCCGTCATCAAATGCCCTGGCGATGGTGGTGGGTGGTGTGGCGTTCGTGCTGGCCGCCTGCGGCGCGTTTCTTGAACTGCGAGCAGCCCTCAACACCATCTGGCGTGTGCAGCCGTCACCGGTGTCCGGCGTTCGCGACTTCTTCGTCAATCGTCTGCGATCGTTCGGACTCGTGGTCGCCATCGGGTTCCTGCTGCTGATCTCACTGGTGATCAGCGCGGCGCTCGCCGCACTGCATGAGTGGTTGTCCGGCCTCGCGCTCGTCCTGCCGACGATCCTGCAGGTGCTCAACGTGATCGTCTCCCTGCTCGTCACCGCCATGTTGTTCGCGCTGATGTTCAGGGTGTTACCCGATGTGCGGTTGCGGCATCGCGATGTGGCCGTGGGCGCGATGGTGACGGCCATCCTGTTCACCGTCGGCAAGCAGCTCATCGGGTTCTACCTGGGCCGAAGTGCCACCACGTCCAGTTATGGCCCGGCGGGCGCCGTGATCGTCCTGCTGTTGTGGGTGTACTACTCCTCGCAGATCGTCCTGATTGGGGCGGAGTTCACGCGCCTCTGGTCCGAACGGTTTGAACGCCTCTCACCACCGCCGCCGAAGGAGCCCGCATGAGCGCAACCGACTCCAGCTCGTATTGGGGGCCACACGGCGCAACGGCCGTGTTTCCAGCCGTCGAGGCCGACCTCTTCGTGGATGCCGTGGTGATTGGTGGCGGGATGACCGGCGCCACGACGGCCTACCTCCTGAAGAAGGCCGGCCTGACCGTGGCGCTGGTCGAGCGGGATCGGTGCGGCCATGGCGACACCGGTCACACCTCCGCGCACTTGACCGCGATCACCGATGGCCGGTTCCCCGAACTGGTCCGTTCGTTTGGTCGCGATCACGCCGAAGCGATCTGGGACGCCGGGTTTGCCGCCATCGCCGAAATCGCGCGCATCGTCGAGGAGGAGCACATTGACTGTGACTTCACCTGGGTGCCCGGCTACCTGACTGAGCGCTTTGACGCCACGGACGAGCGTGGCGCCGCCGAGCTGCAGGACATAGCCGAGGTGACCGCGCAGTCGGGATTTGACGCCGCGTTCGTGCCCGCTGTGCCGACGCTGGAACTGGCGGGCGTGCGGTTCGACGGCCAGGCGCGGTTCAATCCAATCACGTACCTGTCGGCCCTGCTGCAGCTTGTGGCTGGCAACGGGTCTCATGTCTTCGAACAGAGTCCGGTTGACGCGGTGACCGATGACCCCCTGACTGTAAAAGTGGGGGCGCACACCATTTCGACGTCATTCGTGGTGGTCGCCACACACGTGCCCATCATTGGCAAGACGAACGTGCTGAAGGCCACGCTCCTGCAGACGGACCTGTATCCCTATTCGTCGTATGTGCTGGCCGCACGGATCGAAAAAGGCGCGTGGCCCGACGCGCTGATCTGGGATCTGTCAGAGCCCTATCACTACATCCGCCTGGAGCCCCATTCCGCTCACGATGTGGTGATTTTCGGCGGGGAGGACCACAAGACCGGGCAGGTGAAAGATACCGCCGAGCGGCCCGACCGTCTCGAGTCACTGCTGCATCGATTCCTGCCTGAGGCGGTGGTCACTCGCGCGTGGTCGGGCCAGGTCATTGAAACCCGCGACGGCATTCCCTACATCGGTGAAACATCGCCCCGCCAGTTCGTCATCACGGGGTTTGGCGGAAATGGCATCACCTTCGGCACGCTCGGAGCCCTGATGGCACGCGATGCCGCCATGGGGAGCCCGAACCCCTGGGCGGCGTTGTTTGACGTCGGCCGGACCCGCGTGGTCCAGGGGCTGTGGGACTACCTCAAAGAGAACAAGGACTACCCCTACTACATGATTCGCGACCGCTTCGCGGGCGCCCAGGGGCGAAGTCTGCGGGCCGTGCCCGCCGGAGAAGGACGAATTATCGACCTTCGAGGCGATCGCGTCGCAGCCTCGCGCGACGCCAAGGGCAGGTTGTCTGTGCTCTCGCCCGTCTGTCCTCATATGGGGTGCATGGTGGCCTGGAACACCGCCGAGTCCACGTGGGATTGCCCGTGCCACGGGTCGCGATTCTCTGCGACCGGCGACGTGATGAGCGGGCCCGCCGAACAGGGGCTGTCGGTGTATTCTCGGCGCGATGTGGAAGAACGCTCGTGAGCGCAACCAGCACCCACGACTGGTCTGTCCACGATGCCGCTCCGCCGATGATGGTGTGCTGTCGGTCGCATTTCTTGAGGCGGCCGCCGATCGCCTCGTCTGTCCGCGCTGCCACAGCGGGTACCCCGTCATCGATGGCGTGCCCATCGTCCTGAGGAACAGCGACACGTGGACGCCCGAGACGGGCGATGACGCCGCACTGACTCGGATCTTCGGACACCGTGACACGGGTCCGCTTGGGGACCGCGTCGACGCCGTCGTGCGCAGGTGCGACGGTGACATTCTCGACATGGGTTGCGGTGGGGGCGCGCTCTACCAGCGGCGCGATGTGACGGCGATCGACTGGAGTCTCGCGATGGCGCGGGCCCACGGGCCTTCGGCGTGTGTGGCCGACGCCGCCGACCCGCCGTTCGAGCCCGCCCGGTTCGACGCCGTGCTGCTCCTGAACCTGCTCGACACCTGCGCCAATCCGCGACTCGTGCTTGCCCAGGCTGATGCCCTCCTGCGGCGAGGCGGCACGCTCGTCGTGAGCTGCCCATACGCGTGGACGGATCGGGCGCCGGTGCAGGAGCGATTTTCGGCGGATGAATTGCTTGCCGCTCTGGACGGTGACAATGAGGCGATCGGCATTCGCTTGCGGTATCAGATCGAGTCGGTTGAAGACCCGGTGTTGTGGCGGTTGCGGTTGTCGCCCCGACTCGTGCAGGAATACGCATGCCAGCTTGTGGTGGCCCGAAAGGCAGAGGCGTGACCGACGGCATCGATCCGCCGTTCCGGCGCGAGGTCCTGTGCCGAATCAACCGTGATGGCAGCCTGGACCTTCTGGATCTCCTGTTCGATCGCCTGATCCGGGTTGCGCCTGAGCACGCGGCCGCGTGGCGTGCGCGAGACCCCCAGGTGCATCGCGACTTCGACACGCTGCACCTCTTCGAATCCCCTCTGGTTGACGAACTGCGTGCGAAGGTAATCGCCGCGCGGGCGGCTGAACCGTCTGCGCCCCCTCCAGCGCCGCCAATCGCCGAGGTGAATTGGCACGAGGCCCTCAGCTGGCCAGACCTCGTGTCGCCCGCGTGGAAAGACCCGGAGCGGCTTCGGCGGCTCGCTGAAGACCGCGCCGGTGGCCGCCGCTATCTGATGTTGCCTGGCTTTCTCACTCACGAGGCTGCGGCGCAGATCGCACGTGAAGCCGACGGCCTTCCATACCAGCGATTCGACAGCGATGTGGTGCAGGGCGACAAGTGCCTGCTTCAGGGGGACCAATTGCGCGCGTGGCGAGTGCTCCTGCTCGGCGCGCGTACGCGCCGACTCTTTGGAGGCGTGCTGGGCCGGGAACTGCCCGAGGGCCTGGTGATGAACGCCTGGCGGATGGATCCCGGTGACGGCATGGCCATTCACCCCGACGGACGCTTGTACTGGGCCACCGTCTCGCTGGGCCTGTGCAACGGATGGACCGCCGCCGATGGCGGCGCCATCGCCTTCGGGGAGCCCGATGGCCAGACGTTTGTCGTCCGCGAACGGTGGTACCCGCATCTGGGTGACGTGTGCCTGTTCGCGCCCACGCCCACCACGTGGCATCTGGTGGAGCCGTCCGCGCGGCGCCGGCTGACGGCCACCGGCTGGTGGGTCACCCGTTGAGCGACCCGTGGGTGCTGGGCCTCGCGGCCTCCCACAACGGAGCCGCATGCCTGATGCACGGGCACCGCATCGTCGCGGCCATTCAGGAAGAGCGTCTCACGCGCCAGAAATACGCGTCCCTCGTGCCGGCCCGCGAGTTCCTTGCCCTCGACTACCTCCTCGACGCAGCGGGCGTGACCGTGGATGACATCGATCTGGTCGTGCTCTGCCCCCTGCAGCCGCCCACAGCGCCATTCAACAACCTGGCCCTCCATCCCCGACTGGGCGCGCGGCCACGAATCACCATCTCACACCATCTCGGTCACGCCACTGGCGCGTACGCGTGTTCGGGCTTTTCCGATGCCATGGTTCTGGTCGTGGACGCGATGGGTTCCCGCGTGGCAGACCTTCCTGCACGTGAGCGAGAAGCCGTGCGCGGCCCGGCTCGAGGGAGGGAAGTGCTCTCGATCTATCGCGCCTCAGGCGCCACGCTGACGCCGGTCGAGAAACACGTCGCCGAGCACCCCGACGTGGACGAAGGGAAGGACCACCGGCCCCGGATGTTCCCATTCTCCAGTCTCGGGTTCATGTACCAGACGGTTGCCGAACAGGTTTTCGGCAACTGGCACGACTCGGGGAAGCTGATGGGGCTGGCGGCGCATGGCCATGTCACCATCCCTGAAGCCGATTACTTCTCCATCGTCGATGACGAGGTCCGTTTCGAGGACCGGGTGCCGCACCGGTTCCGTCACACCGACCGTTGGCCCGACCGGCGTACCGAGTACGCCGACCTGGCCGCAAGTACTCAGACGGCTCTGGAACGTGGGCTCGGGGTGTTTGTCGAACGTGCGGCCCGCCTCGCCGGCGCGGCTCGGCTCTGCTACGCCGGAGGTGTGGCACTCAATGTCACGGCCAACGAACGCCTGCTCTATCGCGGTGGCCGATTCGACGATGTGTTTGTGATGCCGGCGGCGGAAGATTGCGGCACCGCCATCGGCGCGGCGTTCCACGGCGTCTGGCATCTGATGGGCGAACACCGGCCGCATCGGCTGCACGACGATTTCCTGGGTCGGCCGTACGGCGCTGGTGCGGCGGACGTTGCCGCAGAGGTCGCGGACCTGATCGCGTCTGGCGCCATCGTCGGCTGGTTCGAGGGCGGGTCCGAGTTTGGTCCGCGTGCGCTCGGGCATCGGAGCATCCTTGCCGACCCGCGTCGCCCGGACGTCAAGGCGCGGTTGGACGCCGTCAAGCGCCGAGAGGCCTTCCGGCCGTACGCACCAGCCGTCCTCGAGGAGCGCGCGGCAGAGTGGTGTGATCTCGGAAGGGCCGCTGCGACGAGTCCCTTGATGCTGCGGGCGCCACGTTTCCTGCCGGGGCGTGGCGCGCTCGTGCCCGCTGTCGTCCATGTTGACGGCAGCGGGCGACTGCAGACCGTGCCGCGCGATGCCGGTGGCCTCCGGGCTGTGATCGAAGCGTTCGAAGCCACCACCGGTGTGCCGATTGTGCTGAATACGTCGCTCAACGCCCGCGGTCAACCCATGGTCGAAACGCCTGACGAGGCACTGGCGCTGTGGCAGGAGATTCAGTTGGACGCGTGTGTCGTGGACGGCCGCGTCTACAGGCGCTAGAGCGATGGCGCCCACCCCGCACCTTCATGGACCTTCATGTTCTTCATGGTGTCAACCGGCCTCGACGGGCTCGTCTTCTTCTTCCTTTTCTGCGCGGCGGCTGCGCTCACCTCGATCGCCGCGACTCTCCGGAACAGCCGCCGGCACCGGCGGCGGCGCCGAGAGGTCGCCGGCGTTGAGAAGTTCGTCGGTCACGTACTCGAGTGCCGGCTCGTCGGATCGTGAGAGAAGCGCCTCGAGCGCCGATCGCGGCTGGGCCAGCACTTCGCGCACCTGCATTGATGGCCAGTGACCGTCGGCGCGTTGCGGTACGTACCGGCACCAGAACCCGGTGTGCCATCGCAGGAACTCTCGCACCCGAGTCCTCCCGTGCTCGTCGTCGCCCCAGTGTTCAAGGGCAAGGGCGGTGTAACGGCGATAGATCGTCAGGCGCTCGTCGGCCGTGATGTCCCAATAGCCGGAGGTCAGTTCCCGGAAGAGCCACGGCTTGATCAGGGCCCCTCTGGCGGTCATCACCGCCGCGCATCCAGATGAGGCGAGGCGTTCATGCACTTCGTGCGGGAAGAGCAGGTCGCCATTGCCGATGACCGGCACCGTCAGCGCCGCGGCGATTTCAGTGATGGCGTCCCAGTTCGCGGGAAAGCGATACCGGGCCTCGCGGGTGCGACCGTGCACAAACACGCCGTCGGCGCCGCCATCCACCGCCGCGCGCGCCAGATCCAGATAGTTGAGCTGGTCGGCCTTCCATCCCAGCCGGATCTTCACGGTGACCGGCACCGTGACGGCCGCCTTCATCGTTTCGACAATGCGGCGGACGCGTGGGGGCTGGCGACCCAGTGCGGCGCCCAGGCCCATCCGTGTGAAATGGTCGATGGGGCACCCGAGATTGACATCGACGAAGTCCGCGCCGCGCGACTGGGCCAGCGCGGCCGCCCAGGCCATTTCCTCGGGTTTGTTGCCCGCCAGTTGCACACCGAAACAGGGCTCATCCGGAGCCTTGCGGAGCAGCGCGAACTCACTGCCGCGCCGTTGCTTGAGGCGGCGGGCCACCGCCATCTCGCTGACGAGCACGCGCGCGCCCAGTTCCACACACAGTCGCCGAAACGGCAGGTTGGAACCCTTGGTCATCGGCGCCACGACCAGCGCACCGGAGACGAGATCGCGAAATGACATCCCACGATTATGAATGGCTTATCGATGATTGAGCATTTGTTATTGGCGCTTTCGTCCGCGGGCTTGTTAAAGTGTCCCCGTGGCAAGCCGAGTCACTACGGGTCCCTTGCGCGAAGGACTGCGCGCGTTTGTCGCCGAGCGACATCCGTTCGGGTTGCCAGCGGTACTCTCCGCCTTCGACGTGCTCACCAGTGTCGAGGACCTGGCGTGGGTGCGCGATCGTCTGCGTCGGGTGCTGCCAGACCGGATTCGAATTCACCTGACACACCATGCCTCACCGCCCGTGGCGACGACGCCGGGAGTGGGCAGCGATGAACGGGCCGCACACGCGGTTGCCGAACTCGTCGAGGCGGTGGACGGGTTCCTGGCACGCACGGCCATTGCGCAGTCGTTGACCGACGAAGAGCGCATGGAAATGTTGCGCGGGATGATCCTCACCCGCGCGGTAGACAATCGCCTGAAGCATTTCTTCTCGGGCGGCGAGGTCAAGTACGGTGCCGCCTCGTTCCAGGGGAAGGGCTTCCGGTCGCTTGGGCAGGAAGCCATTTACGCCGGGCCGTTGCGGCTGCGTCGCGGACCCGCATGGCGATCCGACGAGGGCGCCTGGCGGGGCGACGTCGTGGCGCCGCTCATTCGTGACCTGGGCGCGGCGCTGGCCATGAGGAGCGACGCCGACGCCGTGCGGCAGGTGTTGAGCGCGCAAATGGGCAAGGCCGGTCCGCCGATGGGCGGGCGCGACCTGCATCTGGGCGACTTCGACTGGGGCGTGTTGCCGGCGTCGGCGCCCCTGTCCATCAGCACGCTGACCGCCGCTGGCATGGGATGCGCGTTCGCACAGACCCACAGCGGGCGCGTCGCCGTCTCGTTCATCGGCGAAGGCGGGTCGTCACTCGGGGAGTGGCACGAGGCGATCAACGTGTGTGCCGCGCGGCGGTGGCCTGTGCTGTTTTGCCTGCAGAACAACCAGACGGCGCTGTCCACGCCCGTGGCAGAACAGTCGGCCGTGCGTGTGTTCGCTGACAAAGGCATCGGATATGGCGTGCCGGGTGTGACCATCGACGGCACCGACCCCGAGGCGATCGCCGCCACGTTTGCCTGGGCGGCCGAACGGGCCCGCGCGGGCCTGGGCCCTACCCTGATCGAATTGGTCGCCATGCGGATGTGCGGGCACGCCCATCACGACGACATGCTGTACCTGGGCAAGGACCCGCAGCCGGGCTGGGACTACGCGCCGCTCACTGCGCAGGGCTATGCCAATCCCGCACTGTACGCGTTCTGGAAGGAGCGCGACCCCATTCCGACGTACGCGCGCCGGCTCATCGCGCGTGGCCTCATCGATGCGGCCGGTGTGGAGCAGCTGAAACGGGACGCCGAATCGGTCGTGGATGCGGAGGCGCAGGCCGTGATCGCCGCGCCGTGGCCTGACCCCGCCACGGTGACCGTCGGCGTCTTTCGCGACGACCCCGTTGATCGTCGCCGGGTGGAAGTGCTGGACCCAGAAGTCCGTCGCCGGTTCCGGTCGCGCCCTGGGGCGACACTGCAGGTGGAGCCGGCCCCGCCCTTCGACAAGCGCGGCACCACCCTGCTTGATGCCGTGATGATGGGGGTGGGTGACGCACTCGCCGCCGACCCCCGCGTGTTTGTGTTTGGCCAGGACGTGGGCGGCAAATACGGCAACGCCTTCCTGCTGCTGCGGCCGCTGCTTGAGAAGTACGGCGATCGCATCCTCAATTCGCCCCTGGCCGAAGGCGCCGTGCTCGGCACCTGCATTGGCGCGGCACTCGCCGGACTGCGGCCAATCGGCGAAATGCAGTTCAACGATTTTGTGGCCACCGGCTTCAACCAGCTCGTCAACAACGCCGCCAAGATCCGGTATCGGTGGGGCGGTGAGGTGCCGATGGTGGTGCGCATGCCGTGGGGCGGGCTGCGCCATGCGGGCCCCTATCACTCGCAGAACACCGAAGGATGGTTCTACCGCACCCCGGGCCTGAAGATTGTGGTCCCGTCGACGCCCCACGATGCCAGGGCGCTGATGGCCGCCGCCGTGGCCGACCCCGATCCCGTGTTGTTCTACGAACACATCGGGCTGTACCGCGATCCGCGAATCAAGCAGCCGCTCGAAGACGCGCCGCCCGCGCCCCTGCCCATTGGCAAGGCCGCACTCCGGCGGGCCGGCAACGACCTGACGATTATTTCCTACGGCGCCTATGTGCACGTGGCGATGCGGGTGGCCGAGACGCTGCACGCATCGGGCATCGAAGCCGCCGTGCTCGACCTGCGCACGCTGGTGCCGCTCGATCGCGAGGCCGTGCTGGATCTGGCTCGCGCCACGGGTCGCGTGCTGATCGTCCACGAAGATTCCCGCACGGGCGGCATTGGTGAGTCGCTGGCGGCGATTGTTCAGGAAGAAGCGTTTGAGTGGCTCGACGCGCCGGTGCGTATCCTGGGCTCGCTCGACGCACCGGTGCCCTACTCGCCGCCGCTTGAGGACGCGTTTCTGCCCAGCGAAGCCGACGTCGAACGCGCCGCCCGCCTCCTGGTGGCGTACTGACGCGCATGGCGAGCCCCAACGCCGAAGGCTGGCACGGCTGGGATACGTACGCGCCGTTCTACGATTGGGAGAACGCCCGCACGCTGGGCCGGCGCGACGTGCCGTTCTGGGTGAAGACTATTGGCGAGACCCGCGGCCCGGTGCTTGAACTGGGCTGCGGCACCGGACGACTCCTCGCACCAATTGCGCGCAGTTGGCTGCCGTCCGGAACCGACGCGAACCGCCGCTTGCTGGGCATCGACCGGTCGGCACCCATGCTGGCCCGCGCGCGCCGGCGCCTGGCGCGAGTGCCGAACGCCGTACGTCCGTCATTGCTGCGCGGCGACGATGGCGCCGAGTTTCCC
>Ga0163153_10000083_pt1 | contig 151156 bp, 139 predicted proteins | sample OliLakLV19MP6IB1_FD_148629 | JGI IMG/M metagenome (GOLD analysis project Ga0163153, IMG submission 148629) | Freshwater microbial mat bacterial communities from Lake Vanda, McMurdo Dry Valleys, Antarctica - Oligotrophic Lake LV.19.MP6.IB-1 | ecosystem: Environmental > Aquatic > Freshwater >... | reverse complement strand
CCCATACGAGAAAGAGCGGCGTCATCACGATGTAAGGCGTGAGATAAGGCGCCCCGTCCAACGCCAGCTTGATCGTGAGCGCCACAAGACCCGGCACCAGCATGACAAGAAATACGGTCCGATGAATGGCGAGCTGAAACACGAATAGCGTGTTGGCGACGACAATGATGAGCACGAAGTAGTTGTTGTGCGGATTGTCGTGCACCCACAGCATGAAGGGCAGCAGGATCCACATGACGCTGTTCAAGCTGTACAGTGCGATGAGCAGCCTGTCCGCGCGCCTTTGTTCGTCCTCGCTTGCGACGTGGCGCAACACCGTCGCCAAAGCGACCAACGCCGTTGTTCCCCAAGCGAACATCAAAGCGTGCCACGAGACGATCGCGCTCAGGCTGAGCGGCCCCATGCTGTCGGCCGAAAACGCCCAGGCGAGGACGAAGGACCAAACCACCGAACCGCCGGCATGCAGCCATATGGTCTGGCGCAACGTGCGGACCTGCGCAGCTTGCAGGCTGCGATCCGCACTCGCCAGAAATGAGATCCCCAGAGCCATGGCACCCGACAACGCCAACCCAGTCCGGAGAGTGCACCCTCCGCCATTTTCGCTAGCTTAAGGCGGGGCGAGATCAAACGAATGCACGCGGGCAGCGCCGCCGTCGGCCCGGGTTAACGCGCGTTACCCCTAACGCAATGCTAAGATCGCGAACGCGCAAACTGGAGGCCGCCAATGTCTGAGCAAGTATCGCCGTTCAAGAACATTCGCGCTGTCGACTACACCATCATCTTCGTGCGTGACATGACTGCCATGCGCCGCTTCTACGGAGAGGTGCTCGAGTTTCCTCTCGAACGGCAACTCTCCGCGGGCTGGATCGAGTATCGCGTGGGATCCAACATCTTGGCGCTCGCCGATCGCTCGCGGACCGCCCACGACGCCCCCATGCCCACTGGCACGGCAGCGCTTCAACTGGCGTTCCGCGTGCCGCCCGGCGTCGTCAATCAATGCGCCGCAGTGTTTGAGACCAAGCGTGTTCCGATCATCGAGCCGCCAAAGGATCAAGCCTGGGGGCATCGCACGCTCTTCGTGCGCGACCCCGACGGCAACCTCGTCGAGATCTACGCCGAGATCTGACGCGGCGATAAACCAAGCAGGCTGAAACCGAATTGCTTGGGGCCGCTAGTTCCTGTTAGATCGCCCGTGCTGCACCGCAGCGAACGGGACTCATGCGCGACAAACCTTGGATCTTCCGCACTTACGCGGGCCACTCGACGGCGAAAGCCTCGAACGCGCTCTATCGCGAGAACCTGTCGCGCGGCCAAACGGGCCTGTCGGTCGCTTTCGATCTGCCGACCCAGACCGGCTACGACAGCGACGATCCGCGCGCGAGAGGCGAAGTCGGCAAGGTCGGCGTGCCCGTCTCGCACTTGGGCGACATGCGCACACTCTTCGACGGCATCCCGCTCGGCACGATGAACACGTCGATGACGATCAACGCGACTGCGCCCTGGCTGCTAGCGCTCTACATCGCCGTCGCCGACGAAACCGGCGTCGCGCGCAAAGACTTGGCTGGCACGACGCAAAACGACATCATCAAGGAATATCTGTCGCGCGGCACATATATCTATCCACCGAAGCCATCGCTGAAACTCACCGCCGACACGATTGCGTTCACCTACCGCGAACTGCCGAAATGGAATCCGGTGAACGTCTGCTCGTACCATCTGCAGGAAGCCGGCGCGACGCCGCTGCAGGAAATCGCCTACGCCCTCGCCGCCGCAACCGCGATCCTCGACGAAGTCAAACGCAGCGGCCAAGTCCCCGAAGCCGACCTCGGGCGCGTCTACGGCCGCATCTCCTTCTTCGTCAACGCCGGCATCCGCTTCGTGACCGAGATGTGCAAGATGCGCGCCTTCACCGAACTCTGGGACGAAATCGGCCGCACCCGCTACGGCGTGACGAACGAGAAAGACCTGCTGTTCCGCTATGGCGTGCAAGTGAATTCGCTCGGCCTTTCCGAACAGCAGCCGGAAAACAACGTCTACCGCATCCTGCTCGAGATGCTGGCCGTGACGTTGTCGAAGAACGCGCGCGCCAGGTCCGTGCAACTCCCAGCGTGGAACGAAGCCTTGGGCCTTCCGCGCCCGTGGGATCAGCAATGGTCGCTGCGTGCGCAACAAATCCTGGCGCTCGAAACCGACCTCCTCGAATTCGGCGACTTGTTCGACGGCTCGCCGGTGATCAACGCGAAGGTCGAAGAACTGAAACGCGAAGCCCTCGCCGAACTCGCCCACATCGACCAAATGGGCGGCGCGATCAAAGCTGTCGAAACCGGTTACATCAAAGAACGCCTCGTCGAATCGAACGCCTCACGCGTCGCCGCCATCGAATCCGGCGACCAAACCGTGGTCGGCGTGAACGCCTATAAGGAAAGCGCCGAGCCCGGCCTCGCCGGCGGCGCCTCAGCGGTCGTCACCGTCGACGCCTCCGCCGAACGCGGCCAAATCGAACGCCTGCACATCTGGCGCAAACAACGCGACGCGAAGAAGGTCGACGCCACACTCGACGCCCTCCGCCGCGCGGCAGCCGAAGGCCGCAACATCATGGAGCCGTCGATCGCCTGCGCCAAAGCCGGCGTCACGACAGGCGAATGGGCTGGCGCCCTGCGCGCGACCTTCGGCGAATTCCGCGCCCCCACCGGCGTCGCCGCCGAACCACGCCTCTCGAACGACGAAGCTATTGGCGCGCTCCGCGAAAAAGCAAAAGCCGTCGCCAAACGCTTAGGCCGCGCACCAATGCTGCTGGTCGCAAAGCCCGGCCTCGACGGCCACTCGAACGGCGCCGAACAAATCGCCTACCGCGCCCGCGACTGCGGCTTCGCAGTGTCTTACGACGGCATCCGCCTAACCCCCGCCGAAATCGCCAAAGCGGCGAAAGAGAAAAAGCCCCACGTCATCGGCCTCTCCATCCTCTCCGGCAGCCACAAAGAACTCGTCGCCGAGGTCATGCGCGAACTCAAAGCCGCAGGCCTCGAAGGCACACCGGTCATCGTCGGCGGCATCGTCCCCCCCGAAGACGAAGCAGCCCTGAAGGCCCTAGGCGTCACCCGCATCTACACCCCCAAAGACTTCGACCTAAACGCCATCATGGGCGACATGCTGGAAGTCGCGGAAACGAAGCACTGAGGGGATGCCGTGACGATACCGATGAACCGGCGGCACTTCTCACTTAGGGCTGCCTTGGCGTTTGCTGGTTGCGCGTCGTTCGCACTGCGGCAAAGCGGGGCGGCCGAATTCACGATCAAGCCGGGAGGACAAATCGGCCGACCGGCGCGCGCGCTCTGGCTTAAGGGTTACACGCAATCCGAACTCGACGATGCGCAGGCGCGCTTCGACCTCAGGTTTCCGCCCGATCTAGTCGCCCTCTATCGCGAGCGCCGTCCCGCCGACGGGTATGACTGGACACGCCACGACAAGGCGATCCGCGAGATGCTGGCCCGCCCGCTCGAAGGTCTCTTGTTCGACGTCGAGAACAATCACCTGTGGTGGCCGGAATGGGGCGAGAAGCCCAAGACCAAAATCGATAGGCGTGACGTGGTGACCGCTGTCGTCAAGGCCGCGCCGAAGTTGATCCCGCTCCTGTCGCACCGCTACATTCCCGAAGAACCGCACGAGGCGGACAACCCTGTCTTCTCTGTCGTGCAGTCGGACATCATCTACTATGGCGCCAATCTAGCCGACTATTTCGACCGCGAGTTTCTCGGCTACGGCGTGCGCCCCCTGCCGGTGGGCATCAAGAAAACCCGCTTCTGGTCTGAAATGGTCGAACGCAATCGGTAGGCGGCCGCGCCGCCGCTTGCCCTGTGTCGCCCGCACTGCCTAGTCTTGCAGCGAACAGGGACGGCGAGCGTGGCGCTACTGCAAGCAGACGATCTGACAGCAGCATTTCGCGGCCGGACGCACACGATGCGCCACGATGACGGGCGCGAATACTGGACGTTCACGGCCGCGCTCCCGCCTCCGGATCTCAAGCGCTACGTCAATTCATATTGGGAAGTCGAAGGCGCGCTCGCGCACGTGCGCGAAAAGGTCCTGCCGACCGCCGACATCGTTCTGATCTTCAACCTCGGTGACGTGCAGCACCTCGTCGACCGCGACGATCAGTCGAATGAGACCGCGTTCCACAACGCGTTCGTCTCAGGGCTTCACGAACGCTTCCTCATCACGGCCTCGCATCATCGCTCGTGGCTCTGCGGCATGCGCTTGTCGCCGTTCGGTGCGTACAAGCTCTTCCGAACACCGCTCACCGGCGTCGCCAACCGTGTTCTCCATCTGGAAGACCTGCGCGGCAGCGCCTCGCTGCGTTTCGCCGACACGCTGCGCAATGCCGGCTCGCCGCTGTCGCGCTTCGCGATGTTCGACGACTCCCTGCGCGAACGCATCGCAGCCGCCCCCGACGCGGCACCGGAAGTCATGTGGGCCTGGGACCGCCTCATCGCAAGCAACGGCGCGGCCCGCATTCTCGACATTGCCGAGGACATCGGCTGGAGCCGCAAACACTTGCGGGACCGCTTCCTCGATCAGATCGGCCTCGCGCCCAAAACAGTCGGCCGCATCATGCGTTTCCACACCGCGATCAAGACCATTGGCGCCGCCAACAAGATGAACTGGGCCACGCTCGCCGCCGACTGCGGCTACGCCGATCAAGCCCACTTCAACCGCGACTTCCGCGACTTCGCCGGCGCCGCGCCCGAGACCTACCTACGCGCCCGCCTGCCTGACTCCGAGGTCGGCTTCATGGTCGCCGACGAGGCCCGGTAACATTTGTTCAATACCCGCCATCGCTAAACTGGCACACCAGCCCGAGTCGCACTTTGAGGGGAACGTGAATGCCTGAGATCAATTGGTTGGCCGCGATCGTTGCAGGGATCGCCGGCTTCTTCGTCGGCGGCCTGTGGTACTCGCCGCTCCTCTTCGGCAAGATTTGGATGGCCGAAACCGGCATCGACCCGGCAAAGCCCGGCGGCTACCACCCCGCCATCACGTTCGGCCTCGGCGCCGCCATCTCGATCATCGGCGCGATCGTCTTCGCCTTCTTCTTAGGCAAAGCGCCGGCACTCGGCTTCGCCGTCACGGTCGGTGTGCTGACGGGCCTCGTCTGGGTCGGCGGCTCGTTCGCGATCAACGGCTTTTTCGAACGCAAGAGCGCCAAGCTCATCGCGATCAACGCGCTCTATCACACCGTTCAGTTCGCGCTCTTCGGCTTGATCTTGGGCCTATGGCACTGACCGCCCGCCCGGCACGTAGACGTTCTCGACGCCGGGCCCGAACGGAATGCCGAGCATGAACCAGGCGACGAAGAACGCACCCGCCGCGAAGAAATACGCGACGGTGTAAGGCAGCATCAGCGCGATCATCGACCCGATCCCGTAGTCCGGCATGTACTTGCGCGCCATGACCAGGATCAGCGGGAAGTAACTCATGAACGGCGTGATCATGTTGGTCGTTGAATCGCCCACGCGATAAGCCGCCTGCGTCGCCTCCGGCGCGATCCCCAACAGCATCAACATCGGCACCAGAATCGGCGACAAGATCGCCCACTTCGCCGACGCGCTGCCGACCAAAAGATCGCACGCCATCGCAAGCAGGATGACGCTGAACAACAACAGCACCGGCGCCCCGTCTAATCCCGCGCCTTTCAGCCCCTCAGCGCCAGAGATCGCAAGCAAGCTGCCCATATTCGACCAACCGAACAACGCGACGAACACCGACGCGAAGAATACCAGCACCAGATACGCGCTGATTTCGCCGACGCCCTTGCCGGCCAGCGCCACCGCATCCTTGTCCGACTTGATGCTCCCCGCGCCGATCCCGTAACCGAGCCCGCAGGCCAGGAACACAAGGAACATGATCGCGACCATCGACCGGAACAGCGGTTCGAACGACCCGTCATCGCCCCGCAACGGCGACCCCGGCGCCCACGCCAACAACGCGACCAGCACGACAATCGCCAGAAATCCGATGCCTGCATAGCGAAGCCCGCGCGCTTCGCGCTTGTCTTGGGCGTCGTCGATCGGTGGCGGCGCGACATGCACCCAGGGCGTTCCCGCATTCAACCGCGGCTCAACGATGTACTCGCACACCAATGTGCCCGCGATGGTGTAGACGGGCACGATCGCGGCCAGAAAATACCAGTTGGCCGTGATCTCGACCGTGTAGGCCGGATCAATGAGCTGCGCGGCCGCCTGCGTCATGCCGGAGAGAATCCCGTCCCCCGGCGTGATCGCGAGGTTGGCCGCAAAACCACCCGCGACCCCCGCAAACCCGGCTGACAACCCAGCGACCGGATGCCGCCCGCTCGAGGCGAACACGACGGCGGCCAAAGGAATCAGAACCACGTACCCGGCATCGGACGCGATATTCGCCTGCACGCCCGCGAACACGATGGTCAGCGTCATCAGCGGCTTCGGCACCGCGCGCACGAGGCCCTTAAGCGCCGCCGCAAAGAACCCAGCCCTCTCCGCAAGGCCCGAACCGATGATCACGACAAGCACGATGCCCAGCGGTGGAAAGCTCGTCAGCACCTGCGGCAACTCAACGAAGAGCTTCCGGATCTGCGCCGAGTCGAGCAGGCTGACCGCGTCGACCGCCTTGCCCGTCGCCGGGTTGATCGCCGTCGCGCCATGCCCGGCGAGCACCGCCGACAAGACCATCACGATGCCGATGGCGATAAGAAACAGCGTCACCGGATCCGGCAGCTTATTCCCGGCGACCTCGATCGAATTCAGAATGCGCAACAGACGGCTGGGTTTTTCCTGTGCTGCTGCGTCCGTCATCGATCACCCTTGGAAAAGCGCATGGGCCTTGACCGTAGCGGCACAGCACGCCGCCGGTCAAAGGTCGGCGCCAATCAGGGCTTCGGCGTCGGATCCGTGGTCCCCATGTCGTGGGAGAATTTCCAGCTACCGTCCGGCTGCTTCATCCACACGCTCAGATAGCTTCCGTGACTGACCGATGTCTTGCCGGCGGCGTCCTTCGGTGACGTGTAGATCGACCGGCCCCAGGTCACGGCCATCGTCCCGTCGACCGAAGCCCAAGCGCGCGTCGGCGCCCATTCGAGCGTACCGCCGCCCGCGAACGATTTCGCCAGCCGCGCCTTGATGGCCTCGGGTCCACGAAGCGGCTCAGGCCCCGGCACGAACCAATGTGCATCGGGGGCCGCATAGGCCGCGAACGCCTCCGCCACCCCCTTCGCTTGCGCGAGTGCCGCAAAGTCGCGGTCGGCTTTCATGACCTCGTCGCTGGCATCGGCCATTGCATGCGTTGCCGAAAAAACGATCAGCAGCACAACACCAAGAAAGAGTCGCATCGTCGTCTCCACCCCAAACATGCTCGCAAATTCGTACGCGGAGTCTGGGCCACAGCTCAAAGAATATGATCGTGAGCAGCCGCTAAGCGCCGAAAGTCGCGCACAGTTCCACCAGCCGGGACCCTGGCACTCGGGCCAGGCGGCCCACATTCGGCCACATTTTCCGATTGAAACTGCGATGACCAAAGTCACCGCTAACGTTAGCGGGCAAAAAGCGAAGGGCACTGCTGATGGCGAAGCGCGCGGGAATGTCGGGGTTTGATTCAAGCAGAAGCCCGCTCGAAGTCGCATACACGTGGGGCAAGCAAGGCGTCGAAATTTCGACGAGCCTTCTGCAAAGCTGGTTGAACGGTCACTCGAAACAGAATCTCCTGCATCGGCGCGACATTCTCAAACGTCGCATTTCCGGCTCCGGCGCTTGGTTTCAGCACGGCAGCGCGGTGGTGCTGGGCCTCTTCGTTTTCATCACGGCGCTCTACGTCGACTATAATATCATCAGCGAGTTCTGGACGCGCGCGCTCTCCAACGAGTTTGGCGAAGTGCCGCCGAACCTTGCCAACACCATCGCCGCGAAATCGCTGCAGGTGCTGTTTGCGACATTGGCCGTCCACTACCTCGTCACCAACATCGGCCACGGCGGTCGCGTCGCCTACTCGTTGGTGATCTTCCTGATCACCGCGGTGATGGTCATCGGCATCGGCCTCCTCTGGGCGAACAACAGCCTGCCTGCCGGCGCGAAGGTCTTCGGCCTCGACGTCAACCAATCGGCGCAGCAGGTCGATCAGTTCATGAAGGGCTTGGGCATCAAGCCGCCGCGCGCCGCGCCGCAGCCGGCCGAAGTGAAGCTGCTCAAGAAGTACGAACTCATCATCTGGCTCTTCTCGCTCGGCGTGATCTTCCTGGTCGTCGCCTCGATCGGCGCCATGGCGTTGCACACGGCGATGCGCGGCTTCACCGGCTTCACTGGCGGCGCGCTCTACGACAACCACAGCGACGTGCGCCACGGCAACAGCATGCGCGACGAGCTAAAGCGCGCCTATGTCGATCTCCAGCATCTGGACGAAGACGAAGCCAAGTTCCGCCGCGCCAAGGTTTCTGAGTTCCAAACGGCTTACACCGACGGCGTCGTCGCGGGCGGCTTTACGAACGGCCGCAGGCGAAGGCTATTGGAGCTTGCGGACGAAGCGGCCCATTCGGTAGACACCAGCCCACCCGGCGAAGCGTCTTCGGACGACAACGTCGAGGACATCCGAGACCACCGCCGCCGCGCGGCCCATACCTGACGTCACCTAAGTAACTGAGTGGGTAGATAAGTTGAACATCGTGCGTACCTTGCTGCTATTGCCGGCACTTGCTTTCGTCGGCGGTCTCGCCTCCCTCATCTGGCACGCGAACGCCGCCCCGGCCGCCATCCCGGTCAACCCGCCGCGCACGATCGTCATCGGCATCGACCTGTCGAGTTCGAACCCGCTGATCCGCGACGACAGCTTCGCCCAGCGCGTGGCCGCGCGGATCGGCCCCTACATCAGCAACTTGGCGCCGCGCTCGCGCGTCATCCTGCGCTCGTTCGGCTCCTACAACTCAAGCGCCAACAGCCCGTTGACGCTCGACATCCTGATCGCGCCGAAGACCGCGCGCGCCGAAGACATGGCGAACTTGATCTCAAACGTCATCGCCAACGTTCCGCAAATGGTCCGTCAGGGCCGCATTCAAGAACAGTCGTCGACGAACATCGTGCCCTTCCTGATGAACATCTCGAAGGTCGTCAACTGCAAGGCGATGCCGACCAACATCATCTTGGCGACCGACGGCGTCGAAGATTCGCAAGTCGCCGACCTCAGCCGCCGCCGCAACACCCTACCCGCGCCGCAAGGCGCGCCCTTCGCCGGCTGCGAAGAACTGATGATCTTAGGCGTCGGCCGCGGCCTGGGCTCGCCGCAAGACACGGAACGCTTGCGCAACGAATGGGCCAACTGGGCCCGCGCCGCCGGCTTCCTGAACTACGTCGGCCTCAACGACTGGTGAACCCAAGCTGCGTCCGGATCTCCTCCGGACGCACGCCGCTCTCGCGCAAGGTCCGAAGCGCCGTCGCCTGATCGCGTTTGGCCAACCGCCTCCCCGCCGCATCTGTGATCAACCGATGATGCCGATAGCGCGGCACAGGCAAACCCAAAAGCGCCTGCAGCAACCGATGTAGATGCGTCGCCGGCAGTAGATCCAGCCCGCGCGTCACCAGCGTCACGCCTTGGCTCGCATCATCGATCACGACGGCCAGATGATAGCTCGCCGGCGTATCCTTCCGCGCCAAAACGACATCGCCAAAAATCTCCGGCTGCGCCCCGATCGTGCCGCGCTCGGGCACGTCACCGCTCTCCTCAAACGTCAGCGCCCTGCAGGCTGATGCCGCTCGCGCCACATCCAACCGCCACGCATGATCGTCTCCGGCCGTAAGCCGCCGCGCGCGTTCGGCCTGATCGAGGTGACGGCAAGTACCGGGGTAAAGCGGCCCATCAGGCCCTTGAGGCGCGGCCGCGCTCGCCGCAATCTCCGCCGCGATCTCTTTGCGCGTGCAGAAGCAGGGATAGAGCAGATCGCGCTGCTTCAACGCATCCAGCGCCACGCGATAATCCGCAAAGTGTTCGGACTGCCGCCGCGCCGGCCGCTCCCATGTAAGTCCTAGCCAAGCGAGATCTTCGTCGATCGCTTTCTCGAACTCGGGCCGCGCGCGCGCCGTGTCGATGTCTTCGATGCGCAGCAAAAACCGTCCGCCCGTAGCCCGCGCCGCCTCATCGGCGAACAGCGCCGCAAACGCATGCCCCAGATGCAGAAGCCCGGTGGGCGAGGGCGCAAATCGCGTGACGTCGGCGGTCATCGGCCCGCTCTAGCTCAATCCGCCCCGCCCCGGCTAGAGTGCGGCACAACGCCATTCCGGAGTTTCAGCCGATGACGCCGCAACTGAACGGCCCGCGCCTGCCCGCCGCCAGCGGCAAGGCCGACCGCCTGGTGATTTTCTGTCACGGCTACGGCGCCGACGGCAACGACCTCATCGCCCTCGGCCGTCATTGGCAGCGCCTGCTCCCGACGACAGCCTTCGTTTCACCGCACGCACCGGAACGCTGCCCCGGCTCGCCCGGCTATCAGTGGTTCGGCATCACCCGCCTCCAGCCCGACGAGATGCTGCGCGGCGTCGAACGCGCAGCCCCCATCCTGAACGCCTTCATCGACGGCGAGCTCCAACGCCTCGGCCTCGATGCCTCGCGCCTGGCGCTCGTGGGCTTCAGCCAAGGCACGATGATGTCGCTGCACGTGGGCCTCCGCCGTGCGGTCGCGCCGGCCGCGATCGTCGGCTTCTCGGGCATGCTGCCCGGCGCCGAAAAACTCCCGGCCGAAATCGTCTCACGCCCGCCCGTGTTGCTGGTCCATGGCGACGCCGATGACATGATCCCGGTCCAAGCGCTGCATGCCGCCGCCAACGGCCTCGGTGCCGCGGGCGTCGCCGTGCGCTGGCACGTCTCGCGCGGGATCGGCCACGGCATTGCGCCGGACGGCCTCGAGCTCGCAGGAAAATTCCTCGCGGACGGCTTCGCGGGAAAGCTCGCGGTGACGCCCGAAGCAGCCCCCGTCGGCGTCAAGGCGCCCGGCTAACCGTCGCCCGCCCGTCACACCGGCGTCATACCAAAACGTGTAGAATTCAGCCGATTCGGGCCCGTGGTTGCACCGCCGCATCCGCTTAAGCTAGGCTCAAGTGTTAACGGCGCATGGCACGCCGTCGAAACAAGGAGATCGGCCTTCAGGCATCGCGCAAAGAAGAGGTTCGTATCGTGTTAGCCGCCACCGAGCGTGCGCCGGAGGCCTTCCCTGCGTTGGTGTTGAACGCCGACTTCCGGCCGCTTTCCTATTTCCCGCTGTCGCTCTGGTCGTGGCAAGACACGATCAAGGCCGTGTTCATGGACCGCGTGAACATCGTCGAGGAATACGACCGCGTCGTGCACTCGCCAAGTTTCGAGATGCGCCTGCCGTCGGTTGTCTCGCTCAAGGCTTATGTGAAGCCCTCGCGCCACCCGGCGTTCACGCGCTTCAACGTGTTCCTGCGCGACCGCTTCCAGTGCCAGTATTGCAGCGTCACCAAGGTCGCGAACGACCTGACGTTCGACCACGTGATCCCCCGCTCGCGCGGCGGCCGCACCACGTGGGAAAACGTCGTGACGGCGTGCGCCCCGTGCAACCTGTTCAAAGGCGGCAAGCTGCCCCACCAAGCCGGCATGCACCCGCACCACCGCCCGCATCGCCCGACGGTGACGCAACTGCACACCAACGGCCGCCTGTTCCCGCCCAACTACCTGCACCAATCCTGGCAGGACTATCTCTACTGGGACAGCGAACTGGAACCGTAGAGGGGAGACAGATCGTGATCGGTCGCGGTCTTCAAGCGGTGGCAATACTTCTCGCGTGCGCATGGTCGATTCCGGCGCTTTCCGCCAAGAATCTTTGCGAGCCGAAACATGCGGATGCGTCTGCGTCCGCGCCCGTCGGCTCAACCGCGACCTATGTTCTGATCGGCGTACCGCAATCGCCCGAAATCGTCGTCTCCGTGGTGATCAGTCCTTACATCCCCGAATCGCGCACGCTGATCTACGGCGGCAAGAGCGACCCGGATTGCTCGGTGCTGTTCAACATCGACAAAGGAAGCTTTGTTCAAAAGCGTGACGGCCGGGACTACGTCTTCCATTTGGTCGAAGCCGTTCCGCAAACCTACGCCTTCACCAGTTGGTGGGTGCGGTTGGAGAGCACATATCTGATCTGCCTCGCGGACGAGACCTACGCGCTCGACATCAAGCCGGGCCGCATCAACTATATCGGCAAGGTTGCGTTCAAGCCCCTTTCGTCCGAAATCAAGAGCGCCTCGCGCCACGGTCCGGGCTATCGCGCGGTCCAACACGGTGCGCCGTTCGGCATCGCGGGTATCGATCAGAACATCGACGATGTGAGGGCGGATATGGCGAAGTACCCCGGCATTGCGTTGCCGATCGAAAAGGTCGTGTATCGACAGGCGACCTTTGCGACGAAAGAGAACTGGCTGGGGACGCCTCTATGCTATTCCACGACCGAGCGCCCCGCGAGCTGATCAGCGCACTCGCGCCTCACGCCACATGCCCCACAACGGCGGCGCGTCGGGCGTCGGACGGAACTCGTTGATGACCTCGTAGCCGTGCCGCTTGTACAGCGGCACGTTCTTCTCGTTCGACGACTCGAGATAGGTCGGCAACCCCTTCGCATCGATCATGGCCAGGTTCGCGTCCAGCAACGCCGAGCCCAAACCCTGTCCCTGAAAGCGCGGATCGACGCCGATCGTCATCAGATAAAAATGCGGCTTGGTCTTCGGATGATGCTTGTCCGCCGCCTTGCGAAACGCATCGACGCGTCCCAACCCCGACAGGCTGGTGAACGAAATGATGGTCGGAAACAGCATCAGCTCTTCCCACCACGGCAGCTTCAGATCCGCCCGCTCCGGCGGCACCCACAACGCCGCCGCGCTGTAATCGTCGGCCGTCCAAAGTTGCTGCCCCGGCAATCCGATCTTGCCGACCAGGAACGTGAACATCGCCCGCCGCCCGGCGTCGCGCTTCGCGTCGCGCCGCCCGATCCACGACATCACGGGATCGGTCGCAAAGGCCGCCGACAGACAATCGATGACCCGCTCCCGATCGGCCTCGCTCGCCTGCCGCGGCTGCGCGGCGCGCTTGCGCCGTTCGAATGCCTCGTCGCTCAACGCCGCCGACGACATCAAAACCGCTCGGAAAGCTTGATCGCCAGCCGGCATCCGGCCTTGATCGTTTCGGACAGAACGCGATACCCGGGCGCCTCTTCCGCGCCGTGCTCGATCGCGGTTTCGCGATGTTGAATCTCCTCGGCGCGAAACTTCTCGATCGTCGCCTTGAACGCGGCATTCGTTTCGCCGTCAGCCTCAAGCGCCGCCGCCTGCCGCGCATAGTGCTCGTCGATCACCTCTTCGACCGCCGCCGTGCACGCCATCGCAGCCTTCTCGCCCATCAGCGCCGTCACTGCGCCAAGCGCGTAACCCGCAACGTTCCACACGGGCGCCAGCGCCGTCGGCCGCACGTTGTTCTCCGCCACCAGCCGGTCGAACGCCGCCAAATGCTCCTGCTCTTGGTTCTCCATGTGGCGGATCGTGTCGCCCGACGCCGTGTGCCCGAGAATCGCAAGCTGCCCGCGATAGATCTGCACCGCGCCATACTCGCCCGCGTGATCGACGCGGATCATGCGCGCGAGATTCTTGTCGGCCGCATTGAAGCCCGGCAATCGCGGCGACGGCTTGATGGTCACGCTCACCTTCGGCCTCCGTTCCAAATCGTCCAGGCGCCGAACCCGCCAAGCCCGGCCGCCACAAGAGAAAACAGAAAATTGAACCCGGCCATCGAGATGCCGAACAGATCCCACACCACCTCGTCGCAGCGCACGATCTGCCCCGACGACAGCGGCCCGAAGATGCTGCCTGCGCCGGGCAGGTCGGTGCCCGTACAATCCGGCGGTCCCGGCCACCACTTGTATTCGACGCCCGCGTGGAACAGCCCGAGATAGGCGCCCCACAAAGCAACCGCCGCAATGACCGCATAGAGCACCACGACCGCCGGCCGCGGCACGGTCCACACCTGCGCCGCCGTCGCAGCCCCGCCCAGCACGATCAGCACGAACCACGGCACGCGCTGCTCCAGGCACAAGGCGCAGGGCCGATACCCGCCGATATACTGAAACGCGTAAGCGCCGCCGAGGATCAACACGCCCAGCACCGCCACCGCCACGCCCGGAAACAGGACGTGCGAGGTGCCGCGTTGAATCTGAAGAACGAGGGAGGCGCCGTTCATGGGCATAAATCTAGCGCGCCACGGGCCCCTCGCGCACCCCGCCAGCCTGCGGCAAACCGCACAATTTCTCGCGAGATAAACCTTGGTTGACGAAGCGCCCGCGCTCCCTATTATCCGCCCCCTCGCGGAAGGGGCGGCAACTACCGGCCCGCCACCAAAACCTCTCGCGACCGTGCCCCTGTGGCGGAACTGGTAGACGCGGCAGACTCAAAATCTGTTGTTGGTGACAACGTGCTGGTTCGATTCCGGCCAGGGGCACCAAATTTTTCGCTGGGGGGTGGGCGTTAAGGCTCGCAACGCGCTCAGATCTCGGCACCCGGCGACGAACTGCCTCGCATCATCTTGCGGACGCACGCGAGCAACGTGGCGGGATGCACCGGCTTTGGCACCGCGTCGTCCGCTCCAAGGGCGTGGGCAAGTCCAAGGGCCTGAGCGTCGATGTCGACGATAGCCAGAACGCGAACATTCTGTTTGAACCGCTTCTTGATTTCGAGGACCGTCGACAGCCCCTCTTTGGCGGTCATGGCGAGATCGACAATCGCAATCTCGCTGTCGTGATACTCGATAAGTCTTACGGCGTCGTACGCGTTTGAAGCCTCTCGGACTTTGAATCCGTCCAACTCCAGGTGATCGCGCAGCGCTCGCTGCATGTCGCGATCGTCGTCAATGACGCAGATCTCTGTCACGTGTGCTTGTCTCCCACGGCCGCGTTGAATGGCGGGCCGGTTGCGAAACTGGATTTGCTTGAGTGGCGCAACGGAGGAAGCCGGCGGCGCTCGGCGTATGGCTCTTGGCTTTCGACGATCATCGCCGTCCGGGACGCGGGCCGACCTTCAAGCGGCCCGAATCTTGGAAGGTGCAACGAGCCTCTGTCCGATTTGGTTCCAGTCGCTGCGCAAAGTAGTTGAGCGGCATCATGCTTGGTTTGTGAAGCTGCTACTTGAGAGGCGCCGATCGCTACTGTTGCAGGTGGCTTGGATCGGCGCTGAGCGTCCGCGACCAGCCTGTGGGCGTCAACTGGAAGTGGTCGCTATGCGATGGCACAAAGCGACCTTGCGCCTCATTCCAGGTCAGTCTTTCGATCGCAATGCGCGGACGGTCGATCGTGATGATATTGCACGAATTGTGTTCGCCGCGCAGCCGCCCGGACGTCGCCGTTCCGGCTTGCACAAGCAGCATCGACCGGCCGGCGGCCTTGTAGCGTCTGACACTCTCGCCGGCCCCGGCGACGTGTCCGTGGCCGGACGCGATGAGATCCACGCCGCCCTGCACGAAAGCGGCGACGGCCATATGCGCACGCCCGACGACGCCCTTGCGGCCGGCGAAGTCGAAGGGATGGTGCGTGACCACGATGCGCGTCGCGTTCAAGCCCGCGCCGGCGAACCGCTTGCACGCGGTTTCGATTTGCCGCCGGTTGATGCGCCCGCCTTGGACGGTGAACGAGCGAGCCGTATTGATGCCCGCAATCGCCAGTTCGTCGTCGACGTAAACCGGTTCATCCTCGCCGAAGTGGCGTCGATAGGCGGCGAGCGGCGTGCGCCAGCGCGCCCACACATTGTAAAGCGGCACGTCATGATTGCCCGGAACGACGATCGTAGGACACGACAGGCTGTCGAGAAACGCCTTCGCTTCGGCGAATTCGGCGTCGCGTGCGCGCTGTGTCAGATCCCCGGAAACAACAAGCACATCGGGCCCAGCTGCGGCGATGGCGTCCTTCAACGCCGGCAGCGTGGACCGATCCAGGTGGCCGAAATGCAGATCCGAGAGATGAGCAACGACGCGCAGGCTCAGCGTCCTCTTGTTACGGCTCGGAAGCGGCGGCTTCACGCACGGGTACGATCACGTTCAGCGCGCGCGGCCGGCTCACATAGTGCAAGGGCGAATCGAGCTCGGTGACTTCGCCGTCGATCGCGACGCTGACGCGCTTCAAGGGCGTTTCGATCCAGACCTCCTGGGCTTCCAATGTATCGAGTTCGCGCGGCTCGAAGCCGGCGAGCGATTTCAGCAAGAGGCCCGTGAGCTTCATAAGCCCAGCGCGCGGGGCGCGGCAGACCCAAAGCTGTCCGCTGTCCAACTGCGTCCGCTCCCCGAGCCGGAGGCCGGTGATTTCATACTTGTTGTTGCCGACGAACGCGAACGGCGTCTCACGCGCGCGTTCGTGACGCTCGTCGACGAGAAGCCGCACGTAAAGGCGCGAGCGCCGCTTCGCCACGGCGAGCATCGCGGGCAAGGACGCCATCCACTTCCCGTAACCCCTGTTCTGCAAGTCGTCGCGCTGTTGCACGAACCACGGATAAAGACCGATGCTCGAATTGTTCAGGAAGATGCGGCCATTCACCTCGCCGACGTCGATGCTGACGCGCTCGCCGCTGAACACGTTGCTCACCGCCTGTTCGAGTTCCAAAGGGATCCTGAGATCCTTGGCAAAGTGGTTGAGCGTGCCCAGCGGCAAAACACCGAGCGCCACGTCGGTGCCGACAACCGCGCTGGCGACGGCGTTGATCGTACCGTCTCCGCCGGCCGCCACCACGATCGTGTGGCCCTCGCCGACGGCTTGCCGCGCGAGCGCCGTGAGGTCGCTCCCGGACGCAAGACAAACGCGGGCAACGAGGCCCGCGTTTGCGAACAGCTCACGCAGCCGCTCATCCATACCCTGCGCCCGGTTTGAACCGGACGCTCCATTGATGATGCACGCGACCTGGGTTGGACGCTCAGTCACCGGCCTCGACCGATCCGACGTGCTGATCTCGATCAGCCTTTGACGATCTTGCGAACCGTGTCCTTCGCCCCGCCGACCGCGTTTTGAATCTTGCCTTTGACCTTGTCGGCTTTGCCGTCGGCTTGCAGCTTGGCGTCGCCCAGGACCTTGCCCGCCGCTACCTTGATGGCGCCCTTGGCCTGGTTTGCCGCGCCTTTGATCCGATCCTTGTCCATTTTCTCGTAGTCCTCGCTGGGTTGCCCAAGCTCAACGCGGTCTCCGCGGCGCGGGTTCCGCGCGGTTGCAGAATTAGCTCGGCAGCCCGCTTTGCGACGTCCGTGACGCCATGCCTCGGAAAGCGACAAGGGTATTGTAATGAGACAAAAGTCTCATTACATGATCGTCCGTGGCAGGCGCCACTGGTGAAAGGGAGTGTGTCATGCCGCTGACGCGGGCGCAGATGGACAGCAAAATGGATGAGCATTTCGGCTTTGAGCAACGCGACGACGTCGCCGGGGTCCTCGCGACGCTGGCGCCCGACGTCGAACACGACATCGTGGGCTGGCCGCCTGGCCCCGCGCACAGCCGCGACGGCGCACGCTCATTCTATGAAGCGTTGTTCGCCGACCTCTCCGACGGCAAGATCGAATGCCTGAAGCGTCTCTACGGCGACAACTTCATGGTCGACGAGTCGCGCTGGAAGGGCAGGGCGCCCGGCCGCCCCTTCGGCGTTGAAGGCATGAACCGTCCGCTTGAATTCCGCTTGCTGCACGTGGTCGAGTTCACGCCCCAAGGCGACATCAAGCGCGAGAACGTCTGGGTCGACCTCGCCGCCATCCTCCAACAACTGCCGCAGACTTAAAGCATGGCCAAGGCGGAGAAATCCGGTCGCTGGCAGCAGCGCCGCCGCACGCGCAAGGACCTCCTTCACGCGGCCGGCAGGCTGATGAAGCAGGGCACGAAGCCGACGCTCGAAGAAATCGCCGACGAAGCCGACGTCTCGCGCGCCACCGCCTACCGCCACTTCGCGAACGTCGATGCGCTGGTGCTGGAAGCAGAGCTCGATGTCGCCGTCCCGACGGCGAACGACGTCTTTGGCGGTATGCAGAGCGACGATCCCGCCGCGCGGCTCGAGCGTGTGGACACGGCGCTCCACCAGATGATTGCCGACAACGAAGTGCAACTGCGCCTCATGCTGGCGAACTCGCTCCAGCAACGCGCAAAAGGCAACAGCGCCGGTGAGATGCCCGTGCGCCAAGACCGCCGTACGCCGCTGATCGAAGCGGCGCTCGCGCCGGCCCGTGCGCGCTTCAAGCCCGCCGATCTCGAAAAGCTGTCGGCCGCGATGGCGCTGATCGTCGGCCCCGAAGCGATGGTCGTCTTCCGCGACGTCCTGCGCATGGACGACGCGAAAGCGCAAAAGGTCAGGCGCTGGGCGATCCGCGCCTTAGTCGACGCCGCGACGAAGAACGCTTAGCGCGTGCGAATACGGCCTTTGCCTTCGTGACAGGTCGACCGCGCGCCGCCCGCTTTCCAGGTCAGCAGCAAGATGCCGCTGCAGCGATGTCCCGAGAACTTCGAACTGTTCTCAAGATACCGCTCAGCATCGCCGCGCGTGCGCATATTGATCAACCGCGCGCGCCGTGGCTTCGCGGGCTCGCTGTCAACGTCGTCGATAGCGGGTCCCGTTCGAACAATAACGCGCACGTCGCGGCGCACCACGGTGTCGTCGGACGCCGCCCGGCGAAAGCGCCGGTCATACGTGTCGTTGTAGGTCCGCGTGTAGCCGCCGAACAACGTGCTGCGCCACCGCGAGTCCGACCACACCATCGGATCCTCCGAAGCGCGCGCCGCGTAGCCGCGCGCACCTTCGCCCAAATAGCTGCGCGTAAAATACCGTGCGCCGCGCGCATGACATTTGGCGACGCCGAAGCTTCCGCTTGAAACCATCGGATTATCCGCGCTCACGCCGCGGCACCCGCGTCCGGAGGCGTCGGCGCCGCCGGCCGTCGCTCCCATCGCCAAGACGGCGAGGAGCAAGCCACAAATGACTCTCACGATCACAACTCCCATTCATCTGGCGCCACAAAACGCGAGCGCCATCCCATTCATCGAGCACCACCGGGTTCCCCAACCCGATGCGAAATCCTAACACACGCTTGCGCGCGCGCGAGATCAGATCAACGCGCGAGCTACCGATTCGGCTCTCCGCTCTGTGTCCCCGTTTTCCATGTTTGGCCGTGGCCGCGCAGCTTGCGTGTTTCGAAATAAGGCGCGGGCGATGTCGTCACGCGTTAGGATTTCACCAACCTTTCCAGGCGTTCAGCCTTTCCAATTGGTTAACTTGTGCCGCGCTGAAACGAAAACAGCTGGCCCATGCCGTGCAAACCCGTTCGCCGCAATCAAAGTAACGGGAGATTAACGAATGCGTACAGTTAACCTGGGCCTCGTCGCAGCCGCCCTTCTTCTCGGCAGCACGGCCCTGTCCTCGCCGGCCTTCGCGACCAACAGCAATGATGGCGACGATCATTCCTACAACTGCAACGGCAACAACAGCTGTCCGACGACGACGACGACGAACAACTACGACGGTGACACCTACAACAAGGGCGGCACGGGCTACGGCGGCAACGTCGACAACTACAACAAGAACGACAGCCACAACACGGCCAACGGCGGCGCTGGCGGTCAAGGCGGCGCTGGTGGACAAGGTGGTCAGGGCGGCAACGCGCAGGGCGGCAACGGCGGCGCCGGCGGCAGCGCGACCAACTCGAACAAGAACGAAGCCAACAACACGAACATCAACGCACCCGTCGCTCACGGCGGTGAAGGCGGCAAGGCGTACGGCGGCAACGCCACGGGCGGCAGCGCGACCGGCGGCACGGCCAATGCCAACAACAACGGCAACGGCAATGGCAACGGGAACGGCAACGGCAACGGCAACCTGCACAACGTCGGCAACGTCACCGACTCGGCCAACAACAAGAACTACAACACCGACATCAACAACAATAAGAACGAGCAGGATCAGGACCAGAAGCAAAAACAGCAGCAGCAGCAAAAGCAAAAGCAGGAGATCAAGAATTCCGGCAACTCGGAAATCAAGAACTCCGGCAACAGCTATAACAAGAACGACAACTCGAACTCGAACAACGCGCAGCAGGAAGTGAACGTCGACGCGAGCACGCACAACGAGCGCGCGCCGGTGAACACCGCCTACGCGGCTCCGCTGGTCTCGGGCGAAGACACCTGCATGGGTTCAAGCTCGATCGGCGCTCAGGCTGTGTCGTTCGGTCTCTCGATCGGCACGACCTGGCAGGACGACAACTGCCGCCGCCTCAAGAACTCGCGTCAGATGGTGGCCCTCGGCTATCACCGCGCCGCGACCGCTCTGATGTGCGTCGATGCCGATGTCGAAGCTGCGATGGCCCGCGCCGGCACGCCGTGCCCGAACGGCGCTGCGGTCGTTGCCGCCGCCCCGATGTACTACCAGGAAGCAGCACCCGTCCGCGACTACACGCCGATGGCGCCGGTCGTCGATGAACCGGTGCGCAAGAAGCGCCGCATCCGCAAGCCGCTGCCGCCGAAATAAATCGGCCTACGCAGACGGTCACTGATTATGGGGAGAAGGGGTCGTCCGGAAACGGGCGGCCCTGACTTTTTGTTGGGGCCGCGTAACGAGAAAAGCGAATGGGAAGCGTGACATGCCCTCGCGAAAGGCTCGCTCCCCATTCCTCCGCCGGGCCTCAAACGCATCCCGGCACGCGCGCACGGAACAACAAGTCAGAAAAAGCGCGACACCGTCGCCAAGCCGATGACGATCGCGGTCAGAAGCGCAAGGTTCAAAAATTCGCTGGAGCGGGACATGGGGGGCGTTCTCCTCAAAGCGCGGTTCGTTGCGTCGAACCGTTGAAAAGATGATGCGCCCACGAACCTGAACGCCCGCCGAGGGGCGACATTCAGAATCCGTTCATCGTCTGCGCCCTGTGACGCGCGTCACGGATGCAGTTTCAGACCTTTGAGAATCCTGTCGGCGATCTTCTTGTCCTCGCGCAGGGCGATGCCCACGAGATTGAGTTCGACGCTCGCGACCGCCTTCACCGCCGCGCGGTTCGCGGCGTCGAAGCCGGTCTTGAACAAATCCTCCGTATAGACAGCGAGCTTCGAACCGGCTGCCATCGCCCGCTCGTACGCCGCGCGAATATCCGCGGGCGTCGCCGCGAACACCATCACTGGCTGCACCAGCATCGGCAGGTAGCGATGACCGGAGGCATCTTCATACGCATCGCCCGTTATCCCAGGCACAGTCGCGGCGATCCCGCTGATCGCGAACGCCGTGACGTTGAGCTTCTGCCAAACGGCCAGATCCTCGCGCAAGACGACGGCGATCTTGGTGTCGAATTTCATGCGTTCCGATGTAAGAGGCCGCGCCGCCGATTTATTGGACGTTTGTGACCGCGACCTGAAACTGGCGCGGCGTGATGCCGAAGGCACGCTTGAAGCGTCGATGCAAATGGCTCTGGTCGGCAAAGCCCACCGCCGCCGCAATGTCGGCGATCGCATGTCCGGCGCGCAACTGCCGCTGCGCTTCGCGCAAACGCAGATGCGTCAGATACCGGTGCGGTGCAATACCGTAGGCGCGCGTGAACGAGCGCGTCAGATGATGCCGCCCGCACGCCGCAATGCCCGCAAGCGCGCTCAGCGATACGTCTTGGCGATAGTGCGCGTGCATGTAGTCGCGCACGCGGGCGAGGGCAGGGCTGCTCGCCTGTGCCGTCGGCGTGTCGCTCGAATGTCGCGCAAGCCCGCGCAAGAAAACCCCGAGATGATGTTCCCGCTCGATCGCCGGCCCGCGCTCCGCAAACGCATCATGAGCCGCCGCCAGCAACCGCGCGATGCGCGCGTCGAAGAACATCGGCGTCCGAAACAGCGGCAGGCTCACGTCGCCCGAGGCGTCATGAAGATGGGCGCTCACCGCCGCCGCATCCACATAGATCATGCGATAGACGAACCCGCTCTCGTCCGCCGGCGCGCCGTCATGCGCGTCGCCGGGGTTGATGGCGAAGATCGACCCGCCCGTCGAATAAAACCGCTCGCCCCGGCAAGCAAACGTCTGCCGCCCGCCCTCGACCAGGCCGAACGCATACGTCTCATGAATATGCGGATCATAGCGATGCGCAACATAACGCGCACGCAGCAACTCGACGCCGTCGGCCGGATAGGCCCAATAGCGCGACCATTCACCCGGCGATCGTTTGCTCACGGAGCGCCCCCAGGCGCGATCAGTGTTAGGCTCGGGAAGTACGTCCGATACCGCCGCGGATCTCGCGTGATCAATGGAGCGCCGACCGTCGCCGCGTGCGCGCCGATGAAGAAGTCCGGCAGTACGCCCGTGCGCGTCCCGCCGGCGGCGCGGTACTGCTGGAAGATCTTGCCGGCGAGGAACAAAGCCGCACGTGGGATCGGTTCAACCGTTGCTGAAGCCTGCGCGACCATCGCATCGAGGTCTTCGATCCGCGTGTAGCGAACGGAAAGCTCGGCATAGATGACGTCATTGATCGCCAACCGGTCTCGGCTGGCTGCATGCTCAAGCGCCGCCTGAGACCAGTTCGCCCACGTCGGATCGGTGGTTACGACGTCGAGCAAGACATTCGAGTCGACGAGGATCACGCCGCTTACTCGCCGCGAGTAAGCGCCATGATCTCATCAGTCGTCATATTGGGACCTTTGCCTTTAGCGCTACCGACCAGTTTGGCGAAGCGGCTCTTGCCCGGCTTCGCTTTTCCCCTCGGCAGAATGACGACGCGCCCGTCCGCGATCACCTCGAACTCCACCTCTGCGCCGGGTTTCAACCGCAGATGGTCGCGCAGGCGCTTGGGGATCGTCACCTGGCCCTTGCTGGTCATCGTCGTCATGGGAAGTATTACCTCGAAAAGAGAGGTAATACTTATCACGTGCTAGGATGGCTGTAAAGAAACGGTCTATTCCGCTGCGCCTTTGACCGGCACGTAGACCTCGCTGCCGACCTCGTGGAATTTGTCGCTCATCGCAGCCATCCCCTTCTCTTTCTCTTCGAGTTTGGCGGCGTAATCCCGCACATCCTGCGTGATCTTCATCGAGCAGAATTTCGGCCCGCACATGGAACAGAAATGCGCCGTCTTGTGCGCCTCTTTGGGCAGCGTTTCGTCGTGATAGGCGCGCGCCGTTTCGGGATCGAGCGCCAGGTTGAATTGATCCTGCCAGCGAAACTCGAACCGCGCCCGCGACATCGCATCGTCCCACAACCGCGCCGCGGGATGCCCCTTCGCCAGATCCGCAGCGTGCGCCGCGATCTTGTAGGCGATCACGCCCTGCTTGACGTCGTCGCGATCCGGCAGCCCCAGGTGCTCTTTCGGCGTCACATAGCAAAGCATCGCCGTCCCGAACCACCCGATCATGGCAGCGCCGATGGCGCTCGTGATGTGATCGTACCCCGGCGCGACGTCGGTGGTCAGCGGCCCCAGCGTATAGAACGGCGCCTCGCCGCAAGCCTTCAGCTGCTTGTCCATATTGGCTTTGATCTTGTGCATCGGCACGTGACCAGGCCCCTCGATCATCACCTGCACGCCGTGCTTCCAAGCAACCTTGGTCAACTCGCCCAGCGTCTCAAGCTCCGCGAACTGCGCCGCGTCGTTCGCATCCGCAATCGACCCGGGCCGCAAACCGTCGCCCAGCGAGAAGCTGACGTCATAGGCGCGCATGATCTCGCAAATCTCGTCGAAGTGCGTGTAGAGGAAGCTCTCCTTGTGGTGCGACAAGCACCACTTCGCCATGATCGATCCGCCGCGCGAGACGATGCCGGTCACGCGCTTGGCCGTGAGGTGAATGAACGGCAACCGCACGCCGGCATGCACGGTAAAGTAATCGACGCCCTGCTCGCACTGCTCGATCAGCGTGTCGCGATAAACCTCCCACGTCAGGTTCTCGGCGATGCCGTCGACCTTCTCCAACGCCTGATAGATCGGCACTGTCCCGATCGGGATCGGCGCATTGCGAATGATCCAATCGCGAATGTTGTGAATGTTGCGGCCCGTCGACAGATCCATGACCGTGTCCGCACCCCAGCGGATCGACCACACCATCTTGTCCACTTCGTCGGCGACCGAAGACGTCACGGCGGAGTTGCCGATATTCGCATTGATCTTGACCAGGAAGTTGCGCCCGATCGCCATCGGCTCCAATTCGCCGTGGTTGATGTTGGCTGGAATGATCGCCCGCCCGCGCGCCACCTCGTCGCGCACGAACTCCGGCGTCATCACATCGGGAATATCCGCACCGAAATCCTCGCCGTCGCGCGCCATCATCGCGCGTCCGAGATTCTCGCGGATCGCGACATACTCCATCTCGGCCGTAATGATCCCGGCGCGCGCGTATTCGAGTTGCGTCACCGCGCGTCCGGCCTTGGCGCGAAACGGTTTGCGGCTGGCAGGGAAGGGCGCCACAAGCCGCTCGCCCGTTGCCCCGCCATTGTCCTCGGCCTTCACCGGCCGCCCGTTGTAACTTTCGACGTCGCCGCGCGCCAGAACCCACTGATCGCGCGTCCGCGGCGCACCCTTCATGATATCGACCTTGAACGCTTCATCCGTATACGGACCACTCGGATCGTACAGCTTCACCGGCGCCTCGTTCGCACTCGGATGCAGCGCGACCTCGCGGAACGGCACGCGCAAATCCGGATGCCGCTCGCCCGCGACATAGATTTTGCGCGAGCCGGGGATCGATCCGGTCGTCACTTGAAACGAAGGCTTGTGCTGAATGTTCATGGGCGCGGTGCCTCGGACGAAGGTGGCGGCGCTGAACGGTCGTGGGGCGAAAGAAAGAATGAGCGCGTGCGACGCGCAAATCCGAATCCCTCCGCCGGTGTGAACCGGATCAGGTTCAAAGGGTCGCGGGTCAAACCGCCTCTCAGCCCCTGAACGCGGGGCCCCCCTTCGGACGGCGCGATCTTTCCGCCGAACCGGCGCCCGCGTCAATCGAAGAACTGAGCAGACGCGAAAAGCGTCAGACCTTTTCGCGCGTTTCGGCGGCGGCCTTCAAAGCCGAGCCCAACCGCCCATCGAGTTCCGCAACCTTCGACCGTAGAATGGCCGCCTCATCGCGCGATTTCGCCGCCTCATGCAGCAACGCCTCCAGCGTCATCACCCGATTGCGCAGCGAATCGAACTCGACCGACGACTGGCTGCCCGACATCAACCGCTGCTCGACATCCGCAAGGCGCGCTTTGAGCAGGCTCACATCCTCGCTGCCCGTCGCGCGATCATCGGTATGCGCCGACAGCCGCGCTTCCAGACTGGCGATCTGCGCCCGCAAACCCTGCGCCTCATTCGCCTGCCGCTTCGCCTTGTCCAAAGCCTGCTCAAGATCGCCCAAGCGCGACCGCAAATTCTGCGCTTCGCCGGCCTGCCGCTGTGCGTCGGCAAGCTTGCCCTCGACCTCGCTCAACCGCGACCGTAGCCGCGCACTCTCCGCATCGTTTTGCGGCGACGACAGCTCGACAACCGACGTCGCCGACCGCGCTTCAGCAAGCTGCGCCTCAAGCTCGCTGATGCGCGCCTTCAGCGGCTCCGCGCCCGTGGCCTTCGAACTGACCGCGCGGCTCAGCGCCACTTCCGCTTCGCTCAGCTTGTCCTGCAAATCCGAAACCCGTGACTTCAGCGCGTCCGTCTCGCGCGCCGACGAGAACCCGGACGCCAAGCGTCCCTCGAGTTCCGCAATGCGCGCCTGCAACACCTTGCTGTCGCCGCCCGTCGCCATCGCCGCCGGCTGCGACTCGAACTCGCGAACGCGTCCGGTCAGCGTCTTGATCTGCTCCATCGCCTTGTCGCGCACGCGCATCGTTTCGGCGAGTTGGCCTTCCAGCTCCATCACCCGCTCGCGCATCGTGTCGTCGGGCATCATCGTCATGCCGCCGAGATCCAGCGGCACAGGAGCAGGCGGCGCTGCGGCCAGCGCCTCCGCCTTCGTCTGATACTCGTCCCACTTCGCGCGCGCCTCCAGATAGCGCGTGCGGAATCCGTCTACCTCGCCGCGCAGCCGTTCGGACTCGTCGCTGAGCCGTTTCTCGTTCGTCTTAGCCGTATCGAGATCGCGTTCAAGCTGCGTCATGCGCGCAATCATCTCGTCGCGCGCCGCCACGCGCGAAGCCCGCGCCCCTTCGGGCAATCCCTCAAGCTCCGCCACGCGCAGCTTGAACTCGTCGATCTCCTTGTCGCGCGCGATCGCCCGGTCGCGCGAATCGTGAAGCTCGGCCTCGACCTCCTTATGCCGCTGCGCCTTCTGATCGCGCGCCAGCGTAAAGCCGATCACGATCCCGACCAGCCACGCGATGCCGAGGAACAGCCACGTCTGGATGAACAAATACATCATGGCCGCGTCCCGCCCCCTCGCGTCATGGCAGCACCGTAATTTCGACCCGGCGATTGCGCGCCTGGCCGGCCACGGTGGAATTGTCCGCCGCCGGTTGCGACGACCCCGAACCTTCGACGACCAGCCGCTCGCGATCGACGCCCTTGGCGGCCAGATAAGCCGCCGTCGCTTCCGCCCGCGTCCGGTCCAACCCGTCGAGACCAAGCTCCCGGCTCGTGCCGTCGACATGCCCCGTAATCAAAAACCGCGTTCCGCAATCGACCGACGTCTGCGCCATGCGATCGAGAAGCTTGTGACTTGCAGGCCGAATTTGCGCCGATCCGTTGGCGAAGCCGACGACGTTGTCCGCCATGATCTGGTCGAGCAGCTTCTGACACGCCTCCGCGCTTAACCGCTGCATCGACGGCGTCACCGGCACGAGCGCGGCCGTCGTGTCCTCCGGCACCTCCGGCAAAGCAACCGGCGCTGTCGAAACGGTGATGTCGGCGATCCCCTGATAAGACCGCGCCAGCGTCTTCGCCGACGCATAGATCCCGGCCTGCGCCTCGGCGGTCGTCGCCTGGCCGCGCACGGTGATCACGCCATCGACGAACTGCGCCTCACCCGCCTGCAGCTGCGACAGCTGCCGCAAGCTCCAGATCGCCGTGTCTTCCCATGGTCCCGTCGGATGCCCCGCCGCGACCACCGTCGTGTCGTCCACGCCCGCCGGAAATAGCTTGCGCGCTTCCACGCCGATCGCCTGCCGAAACCGCCGCCCCGGCACGTAACCGCTCAAAACGATCCGTCCCTCGCCGTCGCGCTTGGCGCTCCAGGTGAACGGCTTCTGCGCAACCGCGACCGTCATCTCGTCGCGCACCTGCGTGATCCCGCCGAGCCATGGCCCCCCCGGGCCCGCCGCCGCGCGCACCGCAAGCTTCAGATCGTCGCGGTCGGCTTCGCTGGGGGCGACACCGGTCAGGATCGCAACCTGGCCGTCCATCTTAACTTTTGCCCACGTCGCCCCGGATTCCTTCAACGCCCCGCGCGCATAGGCCAGCAGCTCGGGCTCGACGAACCGCACACTGCGCCAGTGTGCTTGGCCGTGTTCGTAGAAGGTCGCGAAATAGCCGGTCACGAGCAAAGCCGTGATGCCGGCCAGTACAATCCACCGTGCCATGAACGATCCATGACGAACGACGTGCCGCGTCCCGGGACGCGCGCATGCGCTTTGTCATTCCTCTGCGTTTCTATCACCGCGAGCCCCCCGCGTGAACTGGCGCAAGCATCGCACGAACGCCCCCGCGCAACCCGTCTGATCGCGCCTTAAGGTTGCAGGGCCCACGGATTGAAGCACGCCGGACCCTGGCCTATGGTCCCGCGCCCTTAACCAAGCCGATGGCTGCTGAGTCGCGCGAGCCTGCGCGCCGGAACGCATTTAGGCCCCAGCATTCATTTAGGAACGTGTCATGAAGAACTTGTTTGATTCCAACGTGGTCCGCTACGCCGGCATAGGCGCCTTGGTCGTGATCGCGTTCGCCGCGATCTTCTGGGCCAGCAGCACCGGCACCGGGCCGAGCGGTCCGCAGGCGGTTAGACTTCCGCCGATCGCGAATGCGAACATCCAACCGGGTTTCGTCGGCTCGCAGCCTTTCGGCCTCTGGACCCTCTCCTGCCAGAACATGAAACCGTCGGCGACGCCCCCCGCCGCCGGACAAGAAGCGCCGCCGAAACGCATCTGCCGCACCAATGCGCGCATGACGGTGCGCGGACCCAACAACGCCATTCTCCTCGCCGCCGGCTTCAATGTCCTCATGATGGACACGAAGAAAGTGCCGGCGATCATGTTCCGCGTGCCGCCCTCGGCGAGCGCCGCCGACAGCGCCAACTTCATGATCGACGAGAAAACGATGTTCAAAGCCCCGCTGCGTTGCACGAAGACGGAATGCATCGTCCAAGGCGCGCTGCCGCCCGAAGCGCTGGCGCAGATGAAAGCCGGCAAGACGCTGTCCCTGATCTATACGATCAAGGATCGCCAGCAGCAGGACAAGAAAGTCCGCGTCGACCAACTGCTGCACGGCTTCAGCCAATCCTACGACGCGATGACCCGCGCCATATCGGCCTAACGCCAAACGAAAAGCGGCGGCCATCGGCCGCCGCGAAGATGATGTAAGGGCAGGGACCCTAGTGCGCGAGATCGCCGAGTTCCTGAAGCAGCGGCCCCAGGAACTTCTCGTAATTCCGCCACCGCGCCACCGACGAACTGTAGATCGGTTGACGAACCTGCGACGAGCTTGCCGTCTTGACCGGCCGCTCGTTGCGATGGAAGTCGAGCACCCGCGCGTCCCACTCCAGCCCGCAATAGTCGAGGATGCGCCGCGCTTGCGCCTCGGTGTCGGCCACGACCTCCTCATACGTCACGTCCAGGAACGCGCCCGGCGGCAGAACCTCTCGCCAGTGCGCCATCAAGCCGTGATACGCGCGATAATACCGGCCCAATTCGCCGAGATCGTAGGTCTGCGTCTGCTCGCCCGCGAACAGCTTCGAGAAGCATGACACGCACGTATCGACCGCATTGCGGTTGGTGTGAATGACCTTCGCACCCGGCAGCGCCAGATGGATCAGCCCCAAGAAGTAGAAGTTCGACGGCATCTTGTCCGTGATGCGCTCCGCCCCCGGCGCGCGCCGCATCAGCTTCTGCAGATAGGCCTCGCCGATGCGCGCGATCTCGGCCGGCGTCGTGACGGGCACGAGTTCCGGATACGGCACGTTGGTGCCGTCCCTCTTCCGCACGCTGTTGACCGTATTGCTCATATCCTTCAGTTCGCCGGCGCCGGTGACGCGCGAATGGCTGGCCAAAATCTGCTCGACCAGCGTCGTGCCCGACCGCGGCATCCCCAAGACGAAGATTGGCGTTTGGCTGGCGACGCCGCCGCCCGATTTCTCGCGAATGAGATCGGCCGTGATGACGCTCTTCAGCCGCTCGAAATAGGCGAGGATCGTCGCTTCGTCATAGGCGATCGTCTTACGCTTCAGAGCATTCCCGCTCAGGAACATCGGAAACGCTTCGTCATAGCGCTTCAGGTCGTCATAAATCTTGCCCGCCGCAAAGCTCATCTGCATGCGCCGCTCTTCGCTCAACGAGTCGGCGTTCGCGATCTGCGCTTCGATCGCCTTCACATGCCTGTCGTCGCTCGAGCGGAATTTATAGGCGTCGACCAGATTGACGTACGTCCCGATCGATTCCGGGCTCAGCGCCAAACACGTTTCGAACGCCCGCAAAGCTTCGTCGAACCGCCCCAACTCTTTCAGCGCATTGCCCATATTGTTGTAGGGATCGGCAAAGTCTGGCTTCAGCGCGATGGCGCGCTGATAGGTCTCGATCGCCTTGGCCGGCTCGTCCGCCTCGAAATACGCGCGCCCCAGCATGTTCAGCGTTTCAGCCTTGTTCGGCGCGATGGCGAGCGATTTCCGCAGCGCGTCGAACGCCGCATCAAGCCGCTCTTGCTCCACCAGGATCGCGCCCATATAGGCCAGCGCATCCGCATTCTGCGGGCTCATTTTCAGCGCCTGCTGCGCAACCGCCAGCCCCTGATCGAATTGCTTCAAATCCTTGTAGGCCAAGATCAAATTGTTGATCGCCTCAAGGTAATTGGGTTTGAGCGTCAGCGCGCGCTTGTACGCGGCTTCCGCTTCCGCAGGCCGCTCAAGGTCGCGCAGCACGCTGCCCAGATTGTTGTAGGCCTCGGCATAACTCGGATTGATCGCCAGCGCCCGGCGGTACTCCGTTTCTGCTTCCGCGAACCGGCGCGTCTGACGAAACGCGTTGCCTTTGTTGCTCACCGCCTCCGCAAAGCGCGGGCGGATCATGATCGCCTTGTCGTAGTTGACGATCGCGGTCTCGAAGTCGCCGAGGTCGAAATAGGCGATGCCCAGATTGTTGTGCGCGTCCGCGGCATCCGGCTTCAGCGCCACCGCGCGCTGCCCGTGCTCGATCGCCTTCTGTGGCTGCCCGATGCGCCGGTACATCTCGGCGATGTTGGCTTGATAGATGTGGACGTTCGGATTGACGGTCAGCGCACGCTCGATCAGCTGCACCGCGAACGGCGTCTTGCCCGCCTGATGCGCCACGATCGCCAATTGGTGCAGCGCCTCCGGATCGTTCGGCCGCTGCTTCAGGATCTGGCGCAAAATCCCTTCCGCCTGGACCAGCCGTCCCGCGCGCGCATGTTCGCCCGCCAGTTTGAAGGCCTGGGCAAGGCTCAAACGCTGCGTTCCCTGTCCCATCTGTGCGGCCGCCTGCGGAGTGCTGGTCATGAGGATTGTCCGTCTAAAGGGTGAGTTTTCAAGCACGTAAGCGTTCGACAAGGCGCTCGACCACGCTGTCCCAGCGTGCGTCCGGCCCCTGCCGCACCAATTCCAACGTCGGATACCAAGGCGAGTCGGTGCGCTCCCGAAGCCACCGCCACTCGCCCGCTTTGGGCAGCATCACGAAAACCGGCCGCCCCAACCCGCCGGTCAAATGCGCGATCGCCGAGTCGATCGTGACCACGCAATCGAGCGCGGAGATCAGCGCCGCCGTGTCGCTGAAGTCCTTAAGCTCGCCGCTCGGGTCGAACACGCGCGGCTTCAGCGGATGCGCCGTCAGCTGCTCGCGCCCCGCCCCGACCTGCAGCGACACCGGCAAGATGTTGTCGAGCTCGAGAAGCCGCGTCAGATGCCCCAGTGCCACCGACCGCACGCGATCGTTCGGATGCGTCGGCCGTCCCTGCCAGACGAAGCCGACGGTCTTGCGCCCCTGCGCCACGCCGCGAAGCTTCGCGCGCCATGCATCGGCCTTGGCCGCGTCGGCAAACAGATAAGGCACAGCAGACGGAATGGTATCGAGCGTCGTGCCGAAGACCAGCGGCAAACTCGACAAGGTAATCTGAAAATCGAACGCAGGAATTTGCTCCCAACGCTCATAGCAGATGAAAGAGCCCTTCACCGACTTCAGCACCGGATTGACTTCGGGCCCCGCGCCCAGAAAAACGTCCTTCACCCGCTCGCTGACCATCGGCAAATAACGCGCGAACTGAAAGCAATCGCCATAGCCCTGCTCGGCGATAATCAGCAGCCGGCTTGAGGTTAAGCGCATGCCGTTCCACTGCGGCTGCTTGAATTTCGGCAAGACGTCTTGCGTGTTGGGCAGCTTGTAGCGCCACTCATACTCGCTCCAGCCCGCATGAAATTCGCCGTCGGCCAGCAGCACCTGCGCCAACCCCATACGCGCGCGCGCCAGCGCCGGCCGCAGCACGACCGCGCGCTCGAACAGCGAACGGGCCCGCACGCCATCGCCGAGCGCAACGTAGACGTCGGCGAGATCCGCTAGCGCATCGGGCAACACGCCAAGCGCCACCGCGCGTTCGCCTGCATCGCGCGCCTCGTCCAGCCGTCCCGCATGGCGTAGCGCGCGGCACAAATTCGCCAGCGGCAGCGCGTCGGAATTCGTGCCGTTCAACGACTGCTGCAGCAACGCGATCGCACGCTCCGGCTGACCGCGCCTGTCGGCGACGGCGGCCAACACAGCCAGCGCCTGCACATGCTTGGGGTGCCTGGCCACGATCGCGGAAGCGAATCGTTCGGCATCGTCGAATTCGTTCTTAGTGAAGTGCGCCTGCGCCCGCTTCAACGCGTCGCCAAGCTTCAGCTGAATGCCGCCCGAGGGCGGCATGGTCGGTGTCGGTGTCATCCCCAATCCGTTCACGAGGTGGTCACCCAAGCCGAATCCTTAATGAATGGTAAAGACTAGCTATCGCACGCACGATCTCGTGTGAGAAGTCACGTCCAACCCCAATTCACAGAAAGGGAACCACGATATTGGGACGTAGCGTTTCTTAACTACCTGATGTAGAAACGCCACTACCCCTAGGCGTAATCGTTAATAGGACACGCCAGCCATAGACGGTTCTCCCAGCCCCGCGTTATCCCGGAATCGAGGCATGATTCGGGGAATTCGGGGGTGTATCGCGGCTCAGTCGCGATCCCAAGGGCTCCACGGACATCATTTTTTGACCGTTTTCCGCTGGGGAGCTTTGCTCATGATCCGCCTACGTTCACAGAAGCTTATGTCGGGTGTTTCGACGCTGGCCGTCTTAGCGTCCTTTGGGATGGCCGATCCGCTTCTGGCGGCCGGCACCGACGTCAACGGTCCGGGCAACGTCCCCGCGATCAACACGCAGACGACGAACGATCTCGATTACCTCGACATCGACACCAACGCGAATGTCGGCGCGACGGGCGGCAACAGCATCCTGAACAACGCGGGCACGATCCTCGGCAACACGGCGGGCATTTCGCTCCGGATCGACGACAGCGTCCTTCAAGGCGCCATCACCAACAACGGTTCGATCGGTTCGACGACAGCGGACGCCATCGACATCACGAACAGCACGATCGGCGGCGGGCTGTTTAACAACGGGCTCCTCACGGCGGACGGCGCCGGCGCCATTGCCATCGACATCAACGGCAACTCGATCTTCAATGGCGGCATCACCAACACCGGCACGGCCACAGCCGACGCCTCGGTGATCAGCATCAACAGCGGCATCTTCACGGGCGGCATCGTCAACTCCGGGCGCCTCATTTCGGCGAACGGCAGCGGCATCTACATCAACAACGGCGTCGACTTCTCGGGCGGCATTAACAACAGCGGCACAATCGACGCGTCCTCGTCGGGCATCGACATCGACGCCGACAGCTTCGCGGGCGGCGTCACCAACTCCGGCCTCATCACGACCGCCACCAGCACCGCGCTCTACTGGTCCGGTGGCGTCTTCACCGGCGGCATCAACAACAGCGGCACGATCGTAACGGGCGACACCAGTGGTTTTGCCGTCTATATCGGCGGCGACTCCTTTGCTGGCGGCATCGTCAACTCCGGCAGTATTTTGGCCGAAGCCGGCGCCAGCGCCATCGCCATCGACATAGACGCTGGCCTGGTCCAGGGCGGCATCAACAACACCGCGACCGGCACGATCTCCGGCTCGGGCACCGGCATCTATTTTGGCGGCGACTTGTTCCAAGGCGGCCTCACCAACTCGGGCTTGATCACGTCGCAAAACAACGCGCTTGAGTTCAGCACCGGCGAGTTCCAGGGCGGAATCAACAACACGGCGACCGGCACGATCGTCGGCGACGACTACGCCATCGAGGTCGTCAACGACACGTTCCTCGGCGGTATCACGAACGCCGGTCTCATTCAGTCGGTTTCGAACACTGCCATCTCCATCAATAACTCTCTGTTCGAAGGCGGCATCAACAACTCCGGCACGATCCAATCGGCCAGCACCGCCATCTCGATCAACAGCACCACGTTCAATGGCGGCATCACCAACAGCGGCTTGATCACCTCCGACAGCAGCCACTATGCGATCGAGATCTCCGGCGACACCTTTAACGGCGGCATCGTCAACAGCGGCTCGATCTACGCCGACACCTCCTACGCGATCTACTTCAACGGCACGACATTCAACGGCGGCATCAACAACACCGCGACCGGCGTCATCGAAGCCGCCGACAGTTACGCGGTCTACTTGAGCGGCACCTCGTTCAACGGCGGCGTCACGAACGCCGGCGTTATTCATGCCCAAGCGTCCACCGCCCTCTACGTCAACAACACGACGTTCTCGGGCGGCATCAACAACTCCGGCACGATCGTCGCCGACACCGGCGGCTACGGCATCTACACCAGCAACACCTCGTTCACCGGCGGCATCAACAACAGCGGCACGATCCAGGGCGGCCAAAGCTATTCCGGCCTCTACATCGATGACACCACCTTTGCGGGTGGCGTCACCAACAGCGGCCTCATCGCGTCCGGTTCCACCGGCGACTACGGCGTCTACGTCGGCGCCGACTCGTTCTCGGGCGGCATCAACAACACCGCCACCGGCACGATTGCAGGCGCGGATGACTACGCCCTCTACATTAGCGGAACGACCTTCCAGGGCGGTATCACCAACGCGGGCTTGATCCAATCTGACCCGACCGACGGCTACGGCATCTATATCTCGAACACGACGTTCTCGGGCGGGATCAACAACACGGCCACCGGCACGATTGCCGCCGACAGTTACGGCATCTATGTCTCGAACACGACGTTCGAGGGCGGCATCACCAACGCCGGTCTCATCACCTCCGCCGACACCTACGGCATCTATATCTCGAACACCACGTTCACCGGCGGCATCAACAACTCCGGAACCATCGAAGCGCTGAACTACACCGGCATCGGGATCAGCAACACCACCTTTGTAGGCGGCCTGACGAACTCCGGCCTCATCGACGCCGGCACATCGGGCGTCAACGTCTCGGTGACCAACTGGACCGGCGGCTTCAACAATACGGCAACCGGCGTCATCCGGACGCTGGAAAGCACCGGCGTCAATCTGAGCGTTACAAACTGGCAGGGTGACTTCACGAACGACGGGACCATCTTGGCCGCTACCGACGGTACGCTGGTCAACAACTACGGCACCGGCGTCTATATGAACGTCACCAATTTCTCCGGCAACTTCGTCAACAACGGCCTGATCAGCGGCGGCGCCGACTCCGGTACGGGCGTCTACATGTTCGGCGCGCTGTTTGACGGCGACGTGACGAACACCGGCACGATCATATCGACGGGCGGCTACGACGGCCTTGGGCTCAACCACACGCTCTACACCGGCGATGTGACCAACAGCGGCACCATCCTGACGGCGGCCGGCGGCAACGGCATCTACGTCGGCTCCAGCACAACGATCGCCGGCGCGCTGACCAACTCCGGACTCATCGATCCCGACTACGGCATCTACGTCGATGGCGCGGTTCAGGGCGGCATCTTCAACTCCGGCACGATCCTGGCGACGGTCGCCGGCATCGACCTGACCACGGCCAACACCACCGATCCGCTCGCGGTCGCGCCGTTGGGCGGTCACACGATCACGCAGACCGCAGGCCTCATCCAAGGCAACAGCGCTCTCGACGGCACCGGCACCGTCGAAATCGCCCTCAACATGGATCAGTCGGGCACGGAGTTTGACGACACGTTCAACGCCAACGGCGGCGCGATGGATGGCGACATCGTCGGCGGTGGTGGCGACGACATCGAAGTCGCCGGCAACTTCAGCTACCTCCGCGGCACCGCGTCGGACATCGATCAACTCACGGTCACGAGCGGCGTGGGCGTGTTCGGTTCGTCCGGTGTAACCGTCAACGGCGACGGCGTAACCTTCACCAGTCTCGAAGACATGGTGGTCAATGGCGGCGTTGCACATCTCGACGACGACACCACCATCAACATCACCGACGATTTGACGATGGGCCCGGCAGGGACGCTCTCGTTCCTCGTCACCACGAACGAAGCCGTTCACGGTCTCGTCGCGGCCGGCGACGACGCGAACCTCGACGGCACCCTGCAGGTGGCGATCGATCCGTCGTCCTTCGCCGTAGCAGCGCTCGACACCTACACCTACGACAACATCATCACCGGTCAGACGTTCGGCAGCTTCGACGCCGCCACGACGACGTCTCTCTTCTGGCTCGCGGATGAAACGGTCAACGCCAACGACGTCGATGTTACGATCAACCGCGTGGACTTCGGCGACGTGCTGGACCAGCTTGGCCTTATCCAAACCCAGAACCAGCAAGCGGTCGGTAACACGCTGGAAGAGATCTTCCAGTGGGTTCAGGTCAACGGACCGGTGGGCAACGAGTTCGACGATCTCTTCGTGGCCCTCTTCGGCACGTCGGATCCGGCCGAAGTTCTCGCCATGTACAACGAGATCAGCGGCGCCGAGCACGCTCAGGTTCAGCAGTCGATCCTGCATGCCTCGATGCTCTTCAACACGATCGTCGGCGAACAAACGGACCGCACGCTGCTCACGCTTGACGGCGCGCGCTTCGCCAACATGGGTGCGCAACGCTACGCTTCGGCGGCCACGATCATGGCCAACGACGCATCGACCGCATCGGTCGGCGGCAGCAACGGCCTGAACCGCGGCGCCAGCGGCGCATCGGTCTGGGCGCGCGGCTTCGGCGAGTGGACCAACACCGACGGCGACGTAGAGGCGCCGGGCTATGAAGGCGACTCGACCGGTCTGGCCGGTGGCGTCGACTTCGCGCTCGGCAGCAACGCCACCCTCGGCGGCGCGGTCGTCTACTCGAACACGGATGTCGACTTCGACTCGCCGGGCGACGACGCAGAGTTCGACTCCTGGCAGGTTGGCCTCTACGGCAACTACGGCTTCGGTCACTTCTACGGTGCCGGTTCGGCGAGCTACGCTTGGCACGATGTGTCGACCGTGCGCACAATCCAGCTGCCGGTTCCGGGTGCGCCCTTCACGGCCCTCGCAGGCTACGACGCCTCGGCCTGGTCCGTGGCTGGTGAACTCGGCGGCATCTGGCCTCTCGGCCGCGTGAACGTGCAGCCCTCGATCGGTCTCGCCTACACGGGCGCCGACACCGATGGCTTCACCGAAACGGGCAACGCGGGCGCCTACACGCTCGACGTCAGCAGCACGGACGCCGACAGCTTCGCCGGTATCCTCGCTCTGCGCGCCTCGGGTCTGTGGACCATGGGTCAAACCCGCGTCGTGCCGGACATCAAGGTCGGCTGGCGTCATGAGTTCAATGACGACCGCCAGACGTTCACGGCCCTCTACCTGGGCGACCCGACCGAAACGCCCTTCACGATCGTCTCCTCTGAAGTCCAGCAAGACGCAGCGCTGGTCAGCGCCGGCCTCACCTTCGGCCTGACCAACAACCTGGAACTCTTCGGCGACATCAATGGCCTCTACAGCTCCGACTCCGCATCGACGAACGCCTCAGGCGGCGTCCGCCTGACCTGGTAATCGGCGCAAAGCCAAATCGAATAGAAGGCGAGGGCGGCTCATCGAGCCGCCCTTCGTCGTTTCCACCGCCACGGCAATGGCGACTCAGCTTCACCACAAAGCCTCGAAGCACTCTAAGATTCACAAAGCTGGCTTTCCTGTTGGCGCGCAGCGCCGATCATGCCCGTTGCCTGCGGCGCCAGACATCTTTGTGAACCTTTGAGTGCTTCGAGGCTTCGTGGTGAAGCTGAGTCTCCGTTGCACATCCGCCTCAAGCGCGACCCGTCCTAACGAAACCACACCACGCCCGCGCGCCGTTAACGCGCTCTTAGCCATAACCCCTCAACTTCGGTTCCCAGCAGTTCGACCGGCGATGGGTCGGCCGCGTCTCGGGGCGGGACGCGGCCACCACTTTCCAGATTCGGTCGGCCGGTGTTTCGAGGGGAAGGTTTCCATGAGCGTGCGTTCGCGGATTTTGTCCGGCGTTTCTCTGATTTCCATGTTGGCCGCGGCAGGTGCCGTCGGCCCGGCGACAGCCGCCGACACATTGTCGGGCCCGGCCGTGTTCGCCCCCTATACCAACGCCGAGACCGACACGGTCACGATCGACCTGGACGCGACCGTCGACGCCGACGAGAACAACGACAGCTTCATCAACCTCATCCCGATGAGCGACGCAGGCTCGATCCTGACCATCGACGACAGCTACCTTATCGGTGACATCGTCAACCACGGCTCGATGGTGTCGTCGGCCGGCAACGGCATCGACATCCTCAACGATTCGCAGGTCGACGGCGGCATCCTGAACACCGGCCTGATCGGCGCCGAAGTCGGTATCTTCATCGACGACGACAGCTCGGTCGCCGGCGGCATCCTGAACGAAGGCTCCATCGTCGCCGTCTCGACGGCCATCCTGCTTGGCGACGACAGCGAGATCCTGGGCGGCATCACCAACTCCGGCGGCCTGATCGAAGGCGCGCTCGGCATCAACGTATCGGATGCGCAGGCCGAACTTCACGGCGGCATCACGAACGAAGTCGACAGCGTCATCCGCGGCACCACGACCGCCGCGATCCAGTTCACCGGCGCCATCCTCAGCGGCGGCATCACGAACTCGGGCACCATCGACGGCACCGGCGTCGCCAACGGCATCAACATCCTGGGCGGCACGATCACCGGCGGCATCACGAACAACGAAGGCGCACTCATCCAGGTCGCGGGAAGCAGCGTCACAGCCATCATCGTCCGCGACGCGACCTTCATCGGCAACATCACCAACGACGGCGTCATCCTGGCCGAAGGCAGCTCGGCGCTCGGCGTGATCATCTCCGGCACCACCGACTTCACCGGCAACGTCACGAACAGCGCCACCGGCACCATCAGCGCCGACACGACCGCCCTCCTCATCAGCAACGTCACCTTCACCGGCAACGTCTCGAACGCCGGCGAAATAACGTCGGCCGACGGCGACGGCGTCGACATTTCGGCCACCACCTTCACCGGCAACTTCACGAACGAGGCCGGCGGCGAAATCACCGGCGGCAGCGACGGCGTCTATCTCGGCGGCACGACCTTCACCGGCGACATCCTCAACGACGGCGACATCACCGCCCTCTCGTCGACCGGCATTTACATCGCCACCACGAACGTTACCGGTAACCTGACCAACAACGGCGTCATCGCCGCCACCAGCGGCAACGGCATTGTCGTCACCGCCGCCTCAACCCTGACCGGCAACATCACGAACGGCGCGACCGGCACGATCAGCGCCCTGACCTACGGCATCGCGATCGACGGCATCCTCACCGGCACGCTGACCAACGACGGCCTAATCGACCCCTCGTACGGCATCAACGTCACGGGCCAGGTCAACGGCGGTATCGTCAATTCCGGCACCATTCTCGCCACCATCGCAGGTATCGACCTCACCGGCGCCGACGCCGCGCACACGATCACTCAGAGCGCGGGCCTGATCCAAGGCCGCTCCGCCGATGACCTGACGACGACCGTCGCGCTCGACCTCGATCAATCCGGCGTCGAGTACGACGACACGGTCAACCTGAACGGCGGCGAGATCGACGGCAACATCGACGGCGGCGGCGCCGACGACGTAATCGTCGGCGGCGATGTCGCGCTACGCCGCGGCACGGTCGACGCCCTCGACCAGTTTGACGTCGACACCGGCCGCGCGCTTCTCGGCGCGCAAGTACGCGGCGAAGACGGCGAAGGCCTGACGGTCACCAACGTCAACTCGATGACCGTCACGGCGGGCAGCGTCTATCTCGACGACAACACGACGGTCGACCTCGTCAACGACTACACCCAGGGCGGCGAAGGCACCGTCGAGTTCTTCCTGACCACCGACACGACCACCCACGGCCAGATCAACGCCGGCAACGACGCGATTCTCGACGGCGCGCTGATCGCGGTCGTCGACGGTGCGGACTTCGCCTCCATCGGCGGCGACACCTTCACCTATCAAGACCTCATCACGGGCAGCATCTCCGGCACGTTTGCGAACGTATCGACGACCTCGCTCTTCTTCGAGGCCGAAGCCGACTACGGCGCGAACTTCGTCGACCTGGAATTGATCCGCCAAGGCTTCGCCGACGCGCTGATCCTCCCGGGCTTGACGCAAAACCAGCAGGCGGTCGGCGGCGCGCTGGAAGACATCTACGACGGCGGCGCTTTCGGCTCCGACTTCGAAGACCTCTTCAACCACCTCCTCGGTCTGCCCGTCGGTTCGGAAGAAGAAGTCGCCCACATCTACGACGAACTCGCCGGCGCCGAACACGCCGATATTCAGGAAATCGGCCTGCGCGTCAGCCACGCCTTCACCGACGCGATCGGCGAGCGCATGGACGACATGAAGTCCGAGGCCGCCTCGAAGACGGCAAGCCTCGGCCTGCGCCGCTACGCCGACGCCGGCACGTCCGCCAACGACGGCGAACCGTCGCGCCGCCGCCACCACAGCGCGCAGGAACGCATGGGCATCTCGGTCTGGGGCCGCGGCTACGGCGCATGGACCAACGCGGATGGCGACGCCGAAGCGGCAGGCTACGACCAAGACACCGGCGGCGTCGCCGGCGGCATCGACGTCGCAGTCGACCACAACTGGAACGTCGGCGGCGCAGTCGGCTGGTCGACCAGCGACGTCGAATTCGCGACCGCGGGCGACGAAGTCGATGTCGACAGCTTCCAGTTCGCGGGCTACGCGGCTTACGAAACCGGCCGCTACTACGGCGACGCGATCGTCAGCTTCGGCTTCAACGACGTGACGTCGACGCGCTTGATCGAACTCGGCTTCGACGACTTCATCGCCAACGCCAACTACGACTCGAACACCTTCGGCGTCCACGGCGAATTCGGCGCCGTATTCGACGGTGGCCGCGTCGATGTCACGCCGTTCATCGCGGTCGGCTATATGTCGAACTCGACCGACGGCTTCTCCGAATCCGGCGCAGGCGACTTCGGCCTTGTCGTCGCCGACAGCGATGCCGACAGCCTGACCTCGACGCTGGGCATGCGCTTCTCCGGCGCCTGGCAGGCCGGCGGCGTGCGGCTGGTCCCGAAGACGGAGCTCGCCTGGCGCCACGAATTCCTCGACGAACGCCAAGGCTTCAGCGCTGCCTTCCTCGAAGACCCGACGACGCCGTTCTCGATCGTCTCGTCCTCGCTATCGCGCGACAGCGCCCTGGTCAACGCCGGCGTCGGCGCGCAGGTCTCGAGAAACTTCGTCCTCTTCCTCGACTACAACGGCGTCTTGAACAGCACCGCCAACACCCACACCGCCTCGGCCGGCCTCCGCGCCACCTGGTAGTCGAAACACAGACGAAAAAAAGGGCGGCCCACGTGGCCGCCCTTCGCGTTTTGGAAGCGAGCGCTACTGCGGCCCGCCTTGCCCGCCCTGCTGCAGCGAAGGCAGCGCAGGCAGCGACTGCGCCAGACGCACCATCTGCACGAACTCCGCGCGATAGCCGAACGGATCCTTACCCTTCGCGCCGCTCGCCAACTCGGCGACCTGCGCATAGCCGTAATTCTTCATGTAGGGATCGTTGCGCAGCAACTGCCCGAACCCGGCCACCGCCGCCGCAAATCGCAGATCATCGGACGCGCCACGCACGTCCTCAATGACGTCGCTGTTGGTCACCGGCCGCTCGATCAGCCGGCTCTTGTCCTCGTTCGGCAGCTTGTAACGCATGCGCAAGAACGCGATCTCACCCGTGCTGGTGGCCGGCGTCGTCACCGGCGCCTTCGCGCTATAGCGCAGCGGGTCCATCAGATGCCCGTTCGAGCCCACCGGCACGATCTCATAAAGCGCCGTCACCGCATGCCCGGCGCCGATATCGCCCGCGTCCACCTTGTCGTTGTTGAAGTCCTCGCGGTTCAACAATCGCGTCTCATACCCGATCAAGCGATACTCGCTCACCCGCTGCGGATTGAACTCGATCTGATACTTCACGTCCTTGGCGATCGTGAACAGGGTGCCCCCGACCTGCTCGACCAACACCTTCCGCGCTTCGTTGATGGTATCGATGTAGGCCGCGTTGCCGTTACCCTTCTGCGCCAGCTTCTGCATCAAGGCATCGTTGTAATTGCCGCTCCCAAAACCCAGGACCGACAGCGTCACGCCGCTTTCCTTCTCGCGCGAAACAAAATCCTCAAGCTGATTGGGATCCGTAATGCCGACATTGAAGTCGCCGTCCGTCGCCAGAACCACGCGATTGACGCCGTCCTTGATGAAGCTGGACCGCGCCAACTGATAGGCCTGCCGGATACCTTCCGCCCCCGCCGTCGACCCACCGGCCGACAGCTGATCCAGCGCAGCCAGGATCTTGCCCTTATCCGCACCGGACGTCGGCTCAAGCACCATCCCCGCCGCACCCGCATAGACCACGATCGAAACGCGATCCTGCGCGCTCATCTCGTTGACCAGCATCCGCATCGCATTCTTCACCAGCGGCAACTTGTTCGGCTCGTCCATCGATCCCGACACGTCCAGCAGGAACACCAGGTTCGCCGCCGGCCGCTCGTTACGTTGAATGTCGAAACCCTTGATGCCGATATGAACGATCTGCGTGTCCGGATTCCACGGCGTCTCATAGACCTGCACCGTCGGCCGGAACGGCTGCGCGCGACTGTCGGGCAGCGGATACGAATAGTCGAAGTAGTTCACCATCTCCTCGATGCGCACCGCATCGCCCGGCGGCAAAGCGCCATCGTTCAAGAACTTGCGCACGACGGAATAAGACGCGGTGTCCACGTCGGCCGAGAACGTCGACACCGGCTCTTCGCTGACCATCTTCACCGGATTGGGCTTCGCGTCCGGAAACTTGTCGCGCACCTCCGGTTGCGGCATCGACATCGGCGGCGGTGGGGGCGAAACAGCGATGCCGCCGGCGCTGCGCATATTGCCGTCCATCGCCGCCACCGGCGCGGCCTGTTCCTGCGCGACGCGGCCGTCGTCGACGTCGATCTCGGTCGGCGCGTCGGCGGGTTTGGGTTTAGCGGGATCGGTCTTCTCGGCGCTCTGTTGCGGCATGTCGCAGCCGGCCAGAACCATAGCGCTCAGCAACAGCGCCGCGATCGCGGCCGACGTGGCAAGGCGTTGGCGGAACAAGGAAAGGTTGGGGGCTGCGTGTGTCACGAACGTGTCTCCTCCGGTCATCGGTGAGACAGGCTCATGCCCAAATGCGCCCCGCGCGGGGCGCGCATGTGGCGATCTTGCGGCGAAGACGTCGGCCCGCGGCGGCGTTCCGCCGCAGTCCCTCAGTTAACGGCGCGCTCTACGCGCAATGCCGCGCTATTTCGACTTCTTGTTGGCCACGTTGAAATCGTCGACGGCTTTGTTATAGGCGGTGCCGACGGCTTCTTTTTCTTCCTGGCTGCGCGTGATCGCGGCGCCCAGAATGCGCTTGTCGTTCTCGGTCGTCCGGTCGCCCAGCGCCGTGGCAAGCTTCAGGATGCATTCCTGGTAAACGTCGACCTGCGTGATGAACGCGGTCACCTGAAACTTGGCCTCTTCCATTTCTTCCTTCGACGCGGTCTTGCCTTCGAGATCGACGAGGCCGTACGGCTCGGCGCCGCACTTCTCGATCATCTCTTTCTTGATATCGACCGGCTTCGGCTTCTTCGGTTCGGCAGCCGTGGCGCCGAAGGCAAGCCCGGAGGCGACCGCGAAAGCCAACGCAGAAAGGAAAACAACCCGCATAGTCTGTAACTCCGTCAACGTAAGACAGATGAACGAAACGCCTGCCCGCTCCAACCCGCACCGCACCAAACGGCGCTTGAACGGCGGATGAACGAGCAGAACCCAGGCAGGCTCTATACCGCACCTGTCCGCCACAAATCCACGCTGAATAGCGTCATGGTTTCCCGCCGGAAAGGCCGGGAAAACAGGGCTTAGGCCGCCGACAAAATGGTATTGCGCACGATCGGATAAATCTGCGTGTCCCAGCGTTTGCCGCTGAACAGGCCGTAATGGCCCACGCCCGTCTGCAAATGATGGCGCTTCATATAAGGACGCAACCCCGTGCAAAGGTCATGCGCCGCCGCCGTCTGCCCCAGCGCACACACATCGTCGCGCTCGCCTTCGACCGTCAGCAACGCGGTGCGCTTGATCTTCGCGGGCTCCACCGGCCGCCCGCGATGGGTGAGCAACCCCTTCGCCAACAGCGCCTCCTGAAACACCAGGCGCACGGTCTCGATGTAGAACTCGGCCGGGATATCCAGCACCGCGAAATACTCGTCGTAAAATTCCTTGATCGCCGCCGCTTCCACCAACTCGTTGTTGGCGAGATGCTTGTAGAGCTTGCGGTGCGCCTTCACATGCCGGTCCATGTTCATCTTCATGAACGCGTTCAGCTGGATGAAACCGGGATAGACCCGCCGCCCCGCGCCGCGATAGCGCGCCGGCACCTTCGTGATCAAATTCTTCTCGAACCACTCGATCGGATGATCGAAGGCGAGCGCATTCACGGTCGTCGGCGACTGCCGCACGTCGATCGGCCCGCCCATCAGCGTCATCGACAACGGCTGACACGGGTGATCCTCCGCCGCCATCAGCGCCACGGCTGCCAGCACCTGAACGCAAGGCTGACACACCGCCATCACATGCGTCCCCGGCCCGATATGCTCCAGGAACGAAATGACGGTGTCGATGTAATCGGCAAAACCGAACACGCCTTGGCCCACCGGCACGTCGCGCGCGTTATGCCAATCGGTGATGTAGACGTCGTGGTCCTGCAGCAGCGTCTGCACGGTATTGCGCAACAAGGTCGAGAAATGCCCCGACAACGGCGCGACGACCAGCACCGCCGGCTGCGCGGTATCCATATGCTTGCGGAAATGCAGCAGCGTCCCGAACGCGGTCTTCGCCACCGCCTTCTCGGCGACGTCGACGAGACTGCCGCCCGACATCACCTGATCGATCCCGTAATCGGGCCGCTCATGCGTCAGCGTGAATCGATCGAAGAGTTCCAGCGCCGCCGACATGCGCCGCATCATGTGCGTGCGCGGCGTACGGTTCGGCCAGCCGAAGCTCGCGTTGACGACTTGTGCCATCGAACGCAGCGGCAAAAGCATGTCGGCTTGCGTTTGATAGATTTGATAAAGCACGCCGACGCAAATCCCTGTGTGAATCAAGAAAAGCTATTGGCTTTGTGCTAGAGTAGCAAGAATTCGCCCCCATCGCGCTTTCGACAGCGTTAAGGCGCGTCGAAATGATGCCAAATTAGGCAGAACTGATCATGGCTTCAGCAACACTTACCATCGCCAGCAAGAACTACGGATCATGGTCGCTGCGCGGCTGGCTCCTCTGCCGCATGGCCGGCCTCGATTTTGAGGAGCGAACGATTTCGCCCGACGATCCCGGCATGCGCGCGGAATTGCTGCTGCTGTCGCCGTCATTCCTGGTGCCCGCGCTCGAACACGACGGCGTGCACGTGTGGGATACGCTGGCGATTGCCGAATATCTGGCCGAGATCAAACCCAAGGCGCACCTCTTCCCGGCCGACGCCAAGGCCCGCGCCCATTGCCGTAGCGTCAGTGGCGAAATGCACTCAGGCTTCGCAAATCTGCGTTCCGCCATGCCGATGAACATCAAGGCGCGCTATCCGCAACACAAGGTCTTCGCTGGCGCCCGCGGCGACATCGACCGCATCGCTGCCATCTGGCGCGAATGCCAAAGCGCTCATGGCGGTCCCTACCTCTTCGGCAAAGCCCCGACGGTCGCCGACGCCATGTACGCGCCGGTGACGACACGCTTCACCACCTACGACGTCCACATCGACCGCATCTGCGACGGCTACGTCCGCACGATCGCCAAATGGCCGCTCATGGAAGAATGGACCGCCGCCGCCGCAAACGAACCGGACGAATTCGAAGAACTGGACGTCGAATTCTAAGCCCGTCTTGCCTTGCTGGCGGCAGTGACGACTCAGCTTCACCACAAAGCCACAAAGACCACCAAGTTTCGCAAAGTTGGTCGTGGCGCGTAGCGCCATTCCTGCATCGTTGCCTGCGGCGCAACGCGCCTTCGTGAACCTTAGTGTTCTTCGTGGCTTTGTGGTGAAGCTGAGTCGCCGCTGCACATGACTGCGTCGCCTGCGCGGCTAGACGAAGAGATTCGTCGTCGCGATGCTGGCCCACACGGTCGCCGCAGTGATCGCCAGAGACACGACCGCAGCTCCGCCCGCCATGCAAAGAAACAAGCCGTCGTTTTCGAGATACGCCAGCGCGATCATGGCCACGACCAAGGCCGGGATCACGTGGCTAAAGGGAAACGGCCAGATCAGCGTGGGCGCGAGAGCCAGCACCACGACGCCGACGAACCGCTTGGTCGCCGGCGCCGGAATATGCCAGCGGGGCCGGATAAGGCGCTCCACGCTCTTCAGCACGGCGCTGGCGCGCTGCACGACCTTCGCGAGGCGCGCCACCGACACTTTCCGCGCGGTCACGAAACGCGGGAGAGTCGGCCGCTCACGCCCCGCAATCATTTGCAGCGCCGGATAAACAAGCAAGACCCCGACAACGGTCGAGCCGCCGGGGATCAGCGCAACCAACGCCATCACCAACAGCACCAACCCGAACGAACGCTCGCGCAATCCGTCGATCAGCCACTCGATCGTGACGTCCTCGTCGGTGGCCTTGTCCAACAGCGCCAAGAGAATGGTTGAAACCGGAATGTGTAACGGCGTATCCGCGGTGGCTGATGCTTGGCGCGGATCGCCGTTCATACGATCGCCCCGAACACCTTGCCGATACCCGCGGTAAGGGCCATGGCGAGAGCGCCCCAGAAGGTGACCCGCGCCGTCGCCCGAAGAACATTGGCGCCGCCGGCGCTCGCGCCCACTGCGCCCAGAACCGCCAGAAACACCAGCGACGCGGCGGAGACGACGGGGATCAATATGCTCTGCGGCGACACCACGACCATGAGCAGCGGCATGGCCGCGCCGACCGCGAACGTCGCAGCCGACGTCAGCGCGGCCTGCACCGGTCGGGCGATCGTCATCTCCGAAATGCCAAGCTCGTCGCGCGCATGTGCCGCCAGCGCGCCGCTTGCCGTCAGTTGCTCCGCCACCTGCCGGGCAAGCGCCGGATCGACGCCGCGCGCGACATAGATGCCGGTAAGCTCATCGAGTTCGAACGCGGCGTCCTCGTGGAGTTCCTTGCGTTCGCGCGCCAAGTCCGCTTGCTCCGTATCGGATTGCGAACTCACGGAGACATACTCACCCGCCGCCATCGACATCGCGCCCGCGACCAGGCCGGCGACGCCGGTGATCAGGATGTCGCTTTGCGTTGCCGCCGCGGCGGCAACGCCGACGATCAAACTCGCCGTCGAAACGATGCCGTCATTGGCGCCAAGCACGGCCGCTCGCAGCCAGCCGATGCGCGCGACGAGGTGATTTTCCTTATGCACGCGAAGGCGGCTCACTGGTGCGATCCCAAAGGCGTGTCGTCTCCACGCAGAACGTCAGGTGAATAGCACGGTGAAGCGCGCGCCGTCATTCTGTTCGCCGCGATCGATCCGCAGCACGCCGTCCAACTGTGCGACGAAGGCTCGTACGATCCGCATGCCCAACCCCTGGCTGGCAGCCGGATCGAAGCTCTCCGGCAGCGGTGCGCCGTTGTTGGCGACGGACAGCGCGTATCCTCGGTGGCGAGCGCACCTCGCAGTTGGCTCTCGGTGTCGCGCCGCATCTTGAGTTCGCGCTCATAGCTTGCCGCAGAACGCGTTTCCCGGTTGTCGGACGCCACGCATGACATCGGGCGTTCGGCCCCTCGAATCGCATCCATGGTCATGCTGATCTCCGACATCCTGTGCCAGGCTGTGCCCCCACCACCCGTGTTGCGCCGAATGACGCGGCGGCCGGTTCAACGGCCGCCGCGCAACTGATCAGGCGCTCAGTTCAAGAACGCCCACGCGCCGTCGGGTTGCCGGCATGCATACCCGTTCGCTGAACGCCGCCGGTCGAGCCAGACCGCCTGCGTGTAGTCCGCGCAATAGAACCCGTCGCCGTCATAGTAGTAACGGCGCACGCGGAATTCCCCGCGGTGGTTGTTGCGCGGATTGCGCCACCGATGGGTGACGCCGGAGCGCCCGTCGTTTAACCCGTGATAGTACGTGTAATACGCATAGCTGCGGTCCTCGCAGTCCATGTCGCGCGTCAGCGCCGCACCAAGCACGCCGCCGATGATGACCCCCGCGAACACCGCGCCGTCGCGATCGTCGCCCGAAATCGCACCGCCCAAAAGGCCGCCGATCAAGCCGCCGATAAGGACGCCGGCAGGGTCCGGACGGCTGCGGCATTCGGTGTAATAATAATCGTCGTTATAGGAATACGTGCGCGAATGCCGGCGCCGCCACGCGTTGATGCGATCGTCGCGCCAGCGCGTTTCGCGAATGATGCCAGTCCGGTCCGCGACCAGGAAGCAATGCCCGCCCCGCTGACAGACCCAGTGATAACCGCGCGGCGGCGGTGAGAGATTGTGGCGCCGCCAATCCTGCACAGGTGGCGCGCCGTTGCGGAATTGATCCGGCAACCGATCGCCGCGCGACCAGCGTCGTCCGTCCGAACGAAAGCCGGGCTGCTGAACGACCGGCGGCACAGGCGGGCGTTGTTGAACGACAGGTGGCCGCGCGCGCGGCGGACGCTGTTGAACGACGGGAGGTTGTGTTTGCCGCTGGCGCCGTTGAACGACCGGCGTCGTCGGCTGAACCGTTGGCGGTTGAGCCCGCCGGCCGCGCGGGGGCGTACGCTGTACGTCGCCGGGCGGTTGTCCTTGCTGGCCACCGGGAGGCTGTGCGTGGCGATCGCGCGGAGGGTTGTTCCTCGTTCGATCGCCGGGTGGTTGACTTGGGCTGCTGCACGGCGGTTGACCGGCCTGTCCGCACAACGGCGGTTGACCCGGTCCTCCGGCGCCCGGTCCGCTGGGCTGAGCGGTGGCTGCTGCGCTGCTCATCAGCGACACCGCCACAATCATCGTCATGGTTCGCTTCATCGTCTTGTTCCTCGTCCCCACGTCTGGTTCGGACCGCCACAGAATGGTGGGGCGACCAGCAACCATTGCAGCCGAGCGCAATCAAACAAGCTTTGCGGTAAATCAATATTCGCCGCGGTATGTTCGAAACCGTACATAATTGATTTGAATCAAGAACCGGCTTTTTATCGATGACATACTTGGCGCGTTGCTACTCCGTCAGGCGCAGAGTTGCGCCCGCCGGCGGAAGCAGACGCTCAGCGAAAGACACAGCGATGGAAAAGCGATCGATCGGCAGCGCATTGTTGCTGATACTCATCGGCGCCGCAGCGGTCGTCGGAGGACTATATTACTACAACAACTACATCGAACCGCAGAACGATGGTCCGATGGAACGTGCGGGCGAAGAAATCGACGACGCCCTCGACAAGAAATAGGAGACCGGCATGCCCCTCATTCAACTCGTAGTCGTCCTGATCGTCGTCGGCGTCCTGTTGTGGGCCGTCAATGCCTTCATTCCGATGGACGGCAAGATCAAGCAAATCCTGAACGTGGTCGTCGTCATCGCGGTCGTCCTGTGGCTGCTCAGGGTATTCGGCATACTCAGCGGTCTCGGCATTTAAGCCGAAGTCCGATCTCAGAAGCATGAGTGGTTGGTGCGCGCGCGCATAGCCAGCCCGTCATGCGCAACAAACCAAGGAGATACGACATGAGAAATTTGAAGCAGAACATCATGGCCGCGGCCTTTGCGCTCGCAGCCATACTTGCCGTGAGCGCCGCGAGCGTTGCGCAAGCTGCGACCGCGGAGGACTTGGATAGAGATTCCGCCCAGGCGCTGCGGAATCTCACGCAGACCAATCGAGTGGCTTCCGACATCTCGCGCAAAGCACGCGCCGTTCTCGTCTTTCCCAATATCGTCAAGGCGGGGCTTGTATTCGGCGGCTCGTACGGCGAAGGCACGCTGATGAAGGGCGGGCGCGTCATCGAATACTACAATTCGGTGTCGGGCTCGTGGGGCCTGCAGGCCGGCGCGCAGTCGTATGGCTACGTCGTCTTTCTGATGAACGACAAGGCCGTCGACTATCTGGAAAAAAGCTCGGGCTGGGAAATCGGCGTCGGGCCGACCGTTGTCGTCGTCGACGAAGGCGTCGCGAAGAACTTCTCGACCAGCACCATGAAAGACGACGCTTACGCGTTCATCTTCAATCAACAAGGTCTGATGGCCGGCATCAGCATCGAAGGCACCAAGATTTCGCGGATTAAGCGCTAACCGACAGTTCCGGCCAGTCCCCTCTCGAGCGCGGTGGCGGACGCCGCGCTCGTCCGCAGCCCCAGGCGCCGCAATTTCTGCAGGCACTCTCAGGTGCGGTCGCAGAACGAGGCCGCACACAACGCACGAACACGAACATCGTTCCCGCACAAAAGCGCTTTTGCCAAATTATCTCTTTCTCATCGGTTTTCGCGCGACAGGCCAAAACCTCTGTGAGACCGTAACCGCAGTGGGAGCGATTCACCGGCACCTTGGCCGGCCGGCAGAATCGTAAGGGCGATAATAACGGGCAAGGTCGTGACACATGTGCAGTCGTATCGTGGAACTCGTAGCGCTAGGACCGGAACTGCGTCGTCTCGCGGAGCACCGCGGCGAAGGCGTGAACGAGGCGCTCTTCCTCGTCCACCAAGTGCTTGAAGAAGCTTTCTTAGACCTCCACACCCTCCCCAACGAAGGTCTGCGCGAGCATTTGACGGCGCAGATGGAGTACAGGCTCGACGCGCGCGCAGCCAAGCCGGCTCCGGAACTGCGTCTCGAGCCGATGCTTTGGCGGTTCACCAGCCGTCCGAACCCACCACAAAAGACCGTGGCGGCGGCCGCCCAATAGGTTCGTGACGCCCGTTCAGCTGCCGTAACTAACGCCAAGCCCCGCGCGCACGTCGTTCTGTATGCCGTAGGGCGCGATCGGATAGCGCAGCCCGTTCTTCGCCAGCGCCTTCATGCCTTCGACCGCGACGCGCAAATGCGTAGGCGACAACGCCATCAGCATCTCCTCGTCCGGCACGCCGCCATAACGGCGTTCGGCGAAACACGGCAGCGACAAGGACGGCTCACCCGTTTTCAGCGCACGCCCCCAAGAATCCGCGCACGCGGTCTCACCGACCACGCTCCAATCGAAGCGTTTGTAATTGCGATACTGCAAACCGTTGATGAGAATGATCATCTGCCCCGGCGTCGCATAGACCAGACAAATGTCCGGCGGATCGAGCCGCCCCGAAGCCAACGGCGACACCGCCATCGCCTGGTATTTCCCGAACGGCACGACGGACAGCGCCTCTTGACGCGCCCGTGCATCGTCGGCCGTCTCGTGCCACACGCCGACATAAGGCTTGCCGCTCAACCACTCGTCGTCTTGCGCGCAAAGACCGATGACCGCCCGGCACTGCGCACCCGCGAGATCTTCGGCGGTCACCCCGACCGTCCATCCCAACCGCGAACCCATCGACACGATCTGATCCGTCGTATGGATCGCCTTCGGCCGCCGGATCTTCGGGATGGCCATCATGTCTTCGACGCGCTCGAAGAGCTTCATCGCCGTCACCGTCGTCTTCAACCGCAGCAAGGCGTTCAACTCATCGACGAGCGCTTGATAGGACATCGGTGTCTCCGGATCGGTGCGAACAGCCAGCGACACTCTTTCAGTTGGCGCACGCAGGCAAAAGTTCTATATTCGTTCCAATCGCAACAGTATCAGTTTTCGCTGAAGGCAGCCCTCTCGACGAGGCCGCCGTGCGATGGCGGCTGCCGTCACATGTGATGGCAACGTGACGGCGGTGTGACGGCATTTTCGGCGGATTTCCGCCGATGTGACGGCGTGACGGATCGGATTGCATGCGTTTTGAAAAACCGAATGAAATCAACGACGCGTCAATCGCGCGCGCGAAACGCCGCCGCCCAACTCGCGACCGGCTCACCCGCCTCATGCCGCGTCACGCACTCGACCAGGCTCGCCACATCGAACCGATGCGCCTCCGCCAAGGCGCGCAAGTAGACCTCGCTATGCCGATAACGCCGCTTGGGCCCGCGCTCGAAATCGACCTCGCCGCGCTCCGTCGTGAACAGCCACAACCCGTCGCCCTGCAATCGCGCCCGCACCGCCGCGAAGAGCGCCTGCAAGTCGCCGAGATAAACCAGCACGTCCGCCGCCACCGCGATGTCGAACGGCCCGCGCCCCTCGGCCGGCAAATTCTCAACATCGCCGACCACAAGTGCATCGTAAATCTTGAGCGCCCGCGCCTGCTCCAACATGCGCGGCGACAGGTCGACGCCGACGAGACGCTTCGCGATCGGCTTGAACGCAACGCCGCTCAATCCCGTCCCGCACCCGAGATCGAGCACATCGAACCGCGCGGCGGGATCGATCAAGAACCCAGCGAGGTCACGCAAGATACCGGGCGCCGCATAACCAAGGCGCCCGCGCATCCGCGTGTCGTAATCGGCGGCGAACTGATCGAACAGCGTCCGCACATAGCCCGCATCGGCCCGCTCCGCCTTACGCATGCGCGCGGCGTCGGCGCGAAGAGCGGCAACCGCGTCGTCGTCAGCGATGCCCAACTGCACCGCGTTGTCCGCCTCGGCCTCCGCCTTGTCGGGCTCGCCCGCCGCAAGCCACAACAGCGCGCTCTGCCAATGCGGCCGCCAATCGTTGGGCGCCATCCGCGCCGCGCGTTGAAACTCGCCGATCGCCGCCGGCAAAGAGTTCGCCGCCGCCAGCGCCTCGCCGAACGCCAGCACCACCTCGGCCGCGTCCGGCGACAAATGGCTCGCCTCGCGCAAAACGTCGATGGCCTGGGATGCCTGCCCCAGTGCGACATGCGCACGTCCCAGCGCCACGCGCGTCAAAATCCCGCCGCGGTTCGCGGCCAGCAACGCCTCGCAGCGCGCGACAACCTCGTCCGCCCGCCCATCGGCGATCAGCGCCGCGGGTTCGCCGATGGGATCGTAGAACGGCTCAAGCCCGCTCAATGCGTCAGCGTGCACTTGCCGTTGTTGATGACGACCACATCGCGCTCCTTCACCTTCGAGCGGAACGAGACGATCTTCCCGTCCTTCCACATCTCCGTGACGATCGTCTCGCCCGGAAACACCGGCGACGAGAAGCGCACGTCGAAGCCCGCGATCAGCGTGTGGTCGTATTTGCAAACGGTCGCCAGCACCGACCGGCACGCGGTGCCGTAAGAGCAAAGCCCATGCAAAATCGGACGCGGAAAGCCAGCCATCGTCGCGATCTTCGGATCCGAGTGCAGCGGATTGCGATCGCCCGACAAGCGATAGAGCAACGCCTGATCCGCCCGCGTGTCCGCCTCGTGCACGACGTCCGCTTTGCGCTCAGGAATCGGATGCGGCTCGATCGCCCCCGTCGAAGGCCCACCGAACCCGCCGTCGCCGCGCGCGAAGATCGTGCCGCCCAACGTGCAAAGCTTCTCGTTCGTACCCTTCAACCGAATGACCTTCTCCGTGAAGATCAACGCACCTTTGCCGGCGCCCTTGTCGACCGCGCCGCTGACGCGCTCGTCCGCCACGATCGTTGCCGAAGCCGGCAACGGTTTGTGCACCGTCAAACGCTGCTCGCCGTGCACGACCATCAGATAGTTGATACCCGACGCGCCGATTGTGCGCTGCCCCCACGCAATCACGGTGGCGAGCGTCGGAACCGTCTTCAGCCCGTTCTCATAGACGAATGGAAGTTCCGCTTCGTTCATGGGATCGCGCCCGAACCCCACGCCCAGCGCGTAAAGCATCGTCTCGCGGTCGGTATAGGTGAACTCGTCGCCTTCGGACTTGAGCGACATAAGGCCATCGTAGGTCACTGCCATGGGCGTTGCTCCGCGTTATGGATTGCTTTGTCCCCAATGAAACCCGCCCTGTGCCTGGAGCGCAAGGGACGAAGGTGGCGTGCGCGGCGCGACGGGGCTATGCTCACGGCCAGCAATGACCAAGGTCGAACTCCAGCACGCCGACACCACGCATTCCGCAGCGACACACGATCGCATTCTGGATGCGGCGGAACGCTTGTTCGCCGAGCACGGCGTGGCGGGCACCTCAGTCCGCGCCATCACCGACCAGGCGCAAGTGAACGTCGCGGCGGTCAACTACCACTTCGGCTCGAAAGAAAACCTTGTCCGCGCCGTCATCGCGCGACGGGTCGCCGGTTTAGAGGCCGCACGTGCATCGGCGTTGGACAAAGTCGAAGCCAACGCGGCGCGCGAGGGCAGGGCGCCCACCGTCCACGATCTGGTGGAATCCCTGATCGCACCGGTCTTCGCCCAAGCGCTCTCGGAAGAAGTCGGCTGGTCCCACTTCATCCGCTTCCTCTCGCGCCTGGCGTGGGAGCCCGGCGTCGAAGACCTGGCCCCGCCCGAAAGCTCCGTCCGCCTCTTCGAACGCTTCGACGCAGCCCTCCGCCGCGCCGCCCCGGCGCTCGGCGCGAACGACGGCAAGCGCCACTGGCGTCTGGCGTTTATGCGCGGCGCCACACAACACACGCTCATGATGATCACCGCCGTCCGCTCCGGCCGCGCACCGAAAGGCATGCCGCTTGCGGACGCCGCAGCGGCAACCGATGTCGAAACGATCAAGCGCGAGCTGATCGCTTTCGTGACCGCGGGCCTTCAGGCCTAAACGATCTCGCCCTCGATGGGCACCGGCTGGCCTGTGATCCAAGCCTCGATCATAGCGTTGACCCGCTCCGGCGCCTCCTGCTGCACCCAGTGCGAAACGCCGGGCAGATAACGCAACGTCAAATCCCGCACATACTGATCGGTGCCGACAGTCGTGGCCTTGCCCAGCGCCGAATCTTCCTCGCCCCAAATCATCAACGTCGGCGTCGCGATCATGCCGGGCGGATTCATGGCCGCCGTGCCCGCCCGCATCGCCGCGCGATAGTAGTTGATCATCGCCTTCAGGGCGCCCGGCTCAAGCGCACTGCGCCGGTACTCGTCGGTCACAGCCACAGGGAAGCGCGACTTGTCGATCGCCATGTCGACGAACGCGCGCCGGATCGGATCGCCGCCGCGCGCCCCCAGCATGCGTTCGGGCAGCCACGGAATCTGAAAGAAGAAGATGTACCAAGACTTCTTCAGCTGCGCCCACGTCCTAAACTCACGGGTCATGCAGGCCGGATGCGGCACATTCATGATCACGAGCCGGTCGAGCGGCCGCGCCTTGCGGATCGCAAACTGCCAAGCAATGACCGCGCCCCAATCATGCGCCATCAACAGCGTATTCTTGGCCCCCGCCGCATCGATCAAAGCCGCCGCATCGGCCACCAAATTATCGATGCGATAGTCCGCGACGTTCGCAGGTCGCGACGTCTTCCCATAGCCGCGCATATTCGGCGCCCAAACCGTGTAGCCGAGCTTCGCGAGCAGCGGCATCTGAAAGCGCCACGAAAACTTCGACTCCGGAAACCCGTGCAGCAGCAGCGCGAATTTGTCGCCGGTCCCGCATTGATCGACCTCGAACGTCAGCCCGTTCGCTTTGACGAACGCGGTCCGAATGGGAAAGTCGCTCATGGGAAACCTCTATTCGCGCCGCAGAATCGTATCGACCAAAACGTCGCCCCAGCCCTGGCTGCGGAATTCGGCCTTCAGCTTGTCGGGATCATAGTCCCGCTCCGTCCACTCGATCAGCGACAGACCCTTGGGCTTGCCGTGCTTCAAATACTGCTCGAAGTAGTAATCGATGACGCCCGTCTTGCCCTGCTTGATGTGGCCATAACGCAGGCCCAGCATGCGAACAGCCGTCTCGATCGGCTCGCCCTTGCGGAAATGCATGTAGAGCACGCTCATCAGCCCAGCCCTGTCCGCGCCCGACTTGCAGTGCATCAGCGCCGGATATTGGATGCGCTCGAACAAATCCTTCGCGCCTCGCACCTGCTCCAGCGTCGGCGCCCCGCGCGAGGTCACAAGAAAATTCTCGAGCGTAATCCCGGCCTTCGCACACGCGTCCTTCTCCAGCGCGTGAAAGCTGGAGTTCACGCCGCCGCGCAGATTGACGATCGTCTTGATCCCGCGCTTGCCCCAACGGCGGATCTGAAACGGCCACGGCTGGTTCGTGCGCACCATCTCGTCCGAGATCCAGTGCGCATTCGTCCACCACACGCGCAGGAACGCGTGGTCGCGCCAGTTCGCATCAACATGCGCGGCGAGCCGTCCGGAGGTGCTGGTGAGATCGAATTGGGCCATGGGAGGGGCGTGAATACCGCCCGGGTCCCAAAAACGCAAAGGCCGCCGGCTCATCGCCGACGGCCCTTGGGGATGCGCCCCTACCCGGGGAAAAGGTTAAAGGTGGAATTGCAGGGCGACGTCGATGCTCTGCTGCGTCAGATCGGTTTCGAATTCCTCGCCTGTCGGATCGACGTAGACGAAATCCTGCGTCTGGAAGTAGCGGTAGGACACCGACATCGAGGTGCCTTCCGCGATCGGGAACGTGATGCCCGCCATGAACTGATAGCCGAACACCCAGGTGTCATCCTTCGCGCCGAACAGCGTGACCAGCGGATCCGACGGATCGGTGGCGTCGATCGAATAGTCGACGAACACGCCGCCGGCGCCCGCGCCGATCCACGGCAGGATCGCGCCGTCGAAGAAGTGCAGGTCGTAATAGAGGTTCGCCATCGCGGCTCCCGCCTGCGCGTCGCCACCGACTTCGACCACGGTGCCGGCCGGGATGAACAGAAGATCGTCGCGTACCATCGTCACGGTGTCGAGGTCGGCGCTGCGGTACGTGCCTTCGATCTCAAGACGGAAATTCTCGTCGACGACCCAGCCCATGAAGATGCCGGCCGCAAACCCGTCCGCGTACTCTTCGTCATAGTCGAAATTGACCGAACCCTGCGTCGACCCGCCGTCCGTCTGAACATACGAACCGCGCAAACCCAAATAGGCAATGTCGTATTCGGCTGCGGCCGGCGCTGCGAAGGCGACCGCGCCGATGACGGCCAACGCCGCCGGTGTAAGTGCAAAACGCATCGAAGCCCCCTTGACGAAACGACTGTCAAAGCGCGCCCCGTGCACACCTCGTTAGCCGCGGTTAATTTCGTCTTGAATGTGAGGGGGCGTGCTTAAGGCCGGGTTAAAGCACGCGTTAAGGAACTGTTTACCGAAGGCGCGCCCACGCCGGCCAATGCGCCCAAGCAACGGCGATCAAACACAGGATCAAAAGCACGCTGTACTCGACCCCATTGCGCCCCAGGCCCACGACGAACCACCCGGCCGGCGCATGCACGAGCACGAGCCCCACGGAGAGAATGAAGATGTGCCCCAAGCAAGCGATCGTCACGAAACGCCGCGCGACAATGAAAAGCGGCGCAACAAGCTCATAGACCGTCACCGCCCAAGCCTGCTGCACGCCGAACGGAAAGCCTTGCGATTCAAGCCACCCGCCGAACGGCTCCACACCGCCGAAATAATACCGCGAAGCGCCATGAATGAAGATCAACCCCGCAACCCCGATGCGCACGACATCCAGTGCCGCCGCCGCGCGCTCGTCCGACCGTTCCATGGCTCATTTCCCCCGCTTATGCGACGATTGTGCCGTACACAGGTCGAACCTTGCAAACAGCCGCCGCCAGCCGTAGTTTCCGCCCCCTGCCGCAAGGATGCAGTTGTAGCTCAGTTGGTTAGAGCGCCGGATTGTGGATCCGGAGGTCGGTGGTTCAAGCCCACCCAACTGTACCACCCACGCTTCTCTGCTCGTCAGGCACTCAACACGCAGAGAAAGTGGCGCGGATCCGCGCCGTTCCGGGGCTAGTATTTGCGGCCCTTCTGCTCTCCGCATTTGAACGCGGCCAATGTGCGGCGCTTAAGGCGCATTGTCTCTGGCGCGTCGGAATTTCGGCACTGTACCGGGCGATCCGGTCGTGTCACAGCAGGGTGAGTTGAGCCTGCTCGCGCCATGAGTTGGGCAAGTCAGTCTCGATGAGGTCAGTCAACGAAACGTGCTCTGGCTGGCGTCCATCGAGAACAGCCGACGTGAAGTCTGGGTTGAGGAAGGCGAGCCTCAGGATGCGCCGGACATAAATTCGTTCGTGCTTCACATGCCGCGCGAGTTCCTCCATCGACAACACATGACCGTCCAGCAACAGCTTCAACCAGGTGTGTGCCCGAACGATCGCTCTCATCAATGTGAGATCCGGTTTGGGAAACGATCGCACCTCGCCTGAACTGGGAGCGATGATGTGGTGTTGCCCGCCGCGGAACTTGGCGCGTATCGGAATGGTGAGCACGAGGTTGTCTCGGTCCCAAGCAAGGGCACCCGCGGCGCCGATGCGCGCGCGCAAGCCGGCGAGATCATCACTCGTGGTGTGCTCGTGATCAGTGACGTCGAGGGCGCCCGAATCGAGGCACAGGACCATCGAACTGGCACCAATTTCGATCCGACGCACCGTCGCGCGGATCAGATCGGCGGTTTTGCTCGTGCCTTGGTCTGAATTCGCTTGGCCCAGCAGTCGGTCCAACGCACCCAGCACGATATCTTCTATCGCTTGCGCAGGCACGCGCGGGATCGATCCCGGCTCGCCGCGATCTTTGTCGATCAGCGCCCGACTGACGTAATAGCGGTAGCGTCGGTTGCCGCCCTTCTGACTCTGGCTCGGGGCCATCGCATTGCCCCGATCATCGAAGATGAAAGCCGTAAGAGGGAACTTCTGAGTCGTGCTCGGTCTGTGCAGTTTGACCCGCCGGTTCGTCTCCATGACCGCTTGCGCTTGCTCAAAGAGCTCGCGGTCGACGATGCCTTCGTGCTGGCCCGCATAGATGGAGTCCTTATAGAAGACCTCGCCGACATAGACGCGGTTCCGGATCAGATGATTGAGCGAACCACGGCTGAAGGGATTGCCGCCAAGCCGATTGCCTTTCTCAGTGGTCCGGATTTTCGAGATCACGCCCTTGGCCTTGAGTTCTCGGCGGAGTTGATCGGTCGACTTGAGTTCGACGTAGCGCCGAAAGATCTGACGGATGGTCTCGGCCTCTTCTGGATTCGGCACGAGCTTGCGCCGATGCAGGTCGTAACCCGTCGGGATCGTGCCGCCCATCCACATGCCCTTCTTGCGGGACGCCGAAAGCTTATCGCGGATGCGCTCACCCGCAACCTCGCGCTCGAACTGGGCGAAGGAGAGAAGCACGTTGAGCGTCAGCCGGCCCATCGAGGTGGTGGTGTTGAACGACTGAGTCACCGAGACGAACGAGACCCCGCGTTTGTCGAAGCGCTCGACGATCCTGGCAAAGTCGGTAAGCGAGCGGGTGAGCCGATCGACCTTGTAGACGACGACCACATCGACATGGCCGCCGTCGATTTCGGTGAGAAGGCGCTGCAGGGCGGGGCGATCCATCGAACCACCGGAATACCCGCCGTCGTCATAGATCGTGCGGATCAAGACCCAACCCTCACCGGCTTGGCTCTTCACATAGGCCTCGCAGGCCTCGCGCTGCGCATGTAGCGAGTTGAAGGCCTGTTCGAGGCCTTCTTCCGTCGATTTGCGCGTGTAGATCGCGCAGCGCAGTCTATTGGGCGGGGTCATTGGTTGGACGCCCGAGCGCGCAATTGCTGCCGCACGCGTTGTTCGATGCCGAAGAAGCGTGGCCCCGACCACCGCGTGCCGGTGATGGACCGAGCGACATCCGAGAGGCTGCCGTAGCTCTTGTCGGCATAGAGGAATCCTTGATGCCGGACGAGCACCTTGTGGACAACGCCCTTCCATTCGCGCGTGAGCACGATACCCGGCCTTAGAGACGGGGTCGGGAAGAGGGGCGCCTTCGGATCCTTTGCGAGACTGGACGCGAGATGCGTGAGCTTGCGCTTCACCGCTGGCGAATGATCGCCAACGACATCAGCTTGAATCCGAAATGCGAGCACGCGAATGAGCAGCTCTCGTCCCTTGAGTTTCGGCGCCTGAGCGCCGAAGCGCTCAAGCCATGCCTCCCTGAGCTGCACAAGCGACATCGCTTCCAGCTTTGCGATCTGCTGCTCGATCTCGGCTTCGCGTGTTGTGAGATCGCCCGCAATGCCAGCAATTCCTGACTCACGATGGCTCGAGTGTTTCGTCTGTCTCATTGCGTGCGTCCTTCGGAGTCAAAGTGCGATGCTCTTGGTTCAGAATCTGCGCCAGCAGCGTTGCCTTCGCGCGGATCGGTGGCGGCTCCTCAAACCGCCGCCGCCAGCGCGCTTCCATCGCTTCCTGATGCCGTTGTCGCGTGCGGCGCATTCAAGCCTCGACCCGATAGAAACGATCGTCACCGCGGAGTTCAGACGTGACCTTGAGGCCCAGCTTCTTCTTGATCGCGCCCGAAATAGCCCCGCGGACACTGTGGGCCTGCCAGCCCGTCGCGGTCATGATCGCCTTGACTGTTGAGCCGGTTGGTCTACGGAGCATCTCGACGACCTTGGCGATCTTGCTGTTTGCGCGTTGCGTTAGTTTTTGACGACGCGTCGCGGCCTTCGCTGATCTTGCCTTTTGCGGTTTCGGGCCGGTCAACTTGCTCGCCCGCCGTTTGGTTTGTGTCACAGGCGAATTGGCCTCGGCCGGCTTTCCCTCGGGCTCGACGCCGATCGCCACAAGGCCCTTTGGCGTTATGACGAGGCTGAGGGGCTCGTCGTTGGGCCCGCGCTTCCACAAAGGCAATTGACCAGCTTTAGGAATCGCCTTGCAGAGCTTGCGGGAGAGCAGGGGCGCGACGGCTTCATCGGCTGCGGGCCCCTTGAGCTTCGAGTGATGCACCAGCGCGCCATCGTCGCGCTTTGCTGCGTTCGAAAGCAGCACGAGTTGAGTATCGGAAAGTTTCGCCATGAGTGATCGCTCCTTGAGGTTGTGACAGCTCCAGGCCGTCACCGCCCCAAGCCCCGGCACCTCGCGGCGGCGGAGCATCAAGGGAGTGGTGCCCTCGGGTTGGCGAAAAGAGCACCATTGCCGCGAACGGCGACGCGAGCAGAGCGTAGTCACGCTCTCCTGCGCTCGGAAGTCGACCGGAAAGTGAGCAATTCCATTGCGAACACCTGCCGCTTTGGATCATCGTCCGACAACCGGAGATCCCGCCGGACTCAAAAGAAAATATCGTGCGTAAGCCGGTGGTCTGATTGAACACCCATCGGGACGCGACCTCCGCATGACCGATGCGGAGGTGAACACAGCCGATGACATCTCGCCCGTGCCCATCGCGAACTCGCGGTGGTGAATCTTGCCCGAACCGCAGACATGGCCATCGATCGGCACGTTATAGGGCGGATCTGTGAAGATCATGTCCGCGCGGTCGCCGCCCATCAGGGCGGCGAAGGTGCTCGGATCGCGCGCATCGCCGCAGATGAGAAGGTGCCGGCCGAGGCGCCATATGTCGCCTGAGATCGTAACAGCATTTGCCGGATCTTCTGCTTCGGGGATCAGATCATCGGGGTGGTCTCCGCCGTTCGGATCGGCTGAGGCCGCCTCGGCCAAGACAATGTCGACTTCGCAGACGCTGAAGCCGGTCAGCGTCACATCGAATTGGCCCTCGACACGGTGCTGCAGCTCGATCGCTAGAACCTCACGATCCCATCCCGCGTTGAGGGCGAGTTTGTTGTCGGCAAGGATGTAGGCCCGCTTCTCGGCTTCCGAAAGGTGATCGAGGCGCAGGCACGGCACCGCTTCGATCCCGAGCAGCGTGGCCGCCGCAACGCGCCCGTGGCCGGCGATAATCTGCCGCTCGGCATCAATGAGAACGGGATTGGTGAAGCCATCGCAGCCGCGAATGCGCCGTCCTCGTCCGGCGAACGGACGCGCGGGAGGCGCGCGGTCGCTGGAGAGATCGCTCATTTATACACAACCACAAGGATAATTGAACCAATCAAGGAGGACGGGGAAGTTGTCATCGACGCAGACGGCAAACACGTGCTCGCCCCCTATTGCGATTGCTTCGGGGCCACGACGGTGTAACGGTACTCGACACACTCGCAAGCGCGGTTTGCGTCAATGGAGGAGCCATCATGAAGGGCTTTGTTGGAGATATTGAAGAACTGACTGAGGAGAATAGCGATTTCCGCCGGGTGCTCTACACGGGCAAGAACCTCCAACTGGTGTTGATGGCGATCGAGCCCGGCGGAGAAATTGGCGAAGAGGTGCATGAGGATCGCGATCAATTCTTCCGTGTCGAAAAAGGCAAAGGCGAAGTGCTGATCGACGGCAACCGCTCAAAAATCAAAAGCGATGATGCGATCATTGTTCCAGCCGGCGCTCGCCACAACATCATGAACACCGGCGAGAAGCCATTGCGGCTGTACACTCTTTACGCTCCGCCGGAACATCGCGACGGCACGGTGCATGTGACCAAAGCTCACGCTTCCGAAGAGCATTTCGACGGCAAGACGACAGAATAGTCGTGAAAACGATAAATGTTTCGAGCGGGTCCAGTTGTGCAGGTCGATGTCTTCGGTATCGAAGAAGACGAGACCGGACTTGTCGATGGTTGGTCAACGCTATCTCGGTCTAGCCGACGCGCTCAAAAGACAACAGACCGAGGGGCACGCGGGCAGCCTGTGCGCCAGGTAGGCCGGCTCCACGCCGCCTCCAACGCCGACAGCAGCCGCCTGGCGCCATCTCCACGCCACGTTAGACGAGAGACCGTCGGCATACTTGATGCACATCAACGGCGTCGGAACTCGGCCATGCCATTCGACGTAGTCTTCCCTTGTGCTGACCGGCACTCTTTGAGAAAGGACAGCGATGCCGGGACGGTGAAGGCCGCCGCTTTGCGCCGCTCGATGCACTCGTGCGCACTGAAACGACCACGATTTTGGCGCCGACGCTCACCTCATAAAGGCCGAGTATGCTTGTTAAACCGGGACTTGCGATTGGGCACAAATCGGTCGGAGTCGGCTCGGCAATGACCGGCTACCGCGAACGACAACGCGTCATTGCTGGCGCTATAACGCGTCGGCATCGATGCGCAGCCGCTCGTCACACATCCGGATTAAGCTCGAGCAGTTTGTGGAATCTCACTATTGTTTTCCCAATAGACGGACAGCGTATTGAAGATCGCCATCTCACTTGAGGCCACCGACATGAAACGAATCCTGGTTGCAACCGATTTCTCCGCTCGCTCGGATCGTGCCATTCGCCGCGCAACATCGCTGGCCAAGCAATTCGGCGTACCCCTAACGCTCCTTCATGTTGTCGACGACGACCAGCCCCAGCGCATTGTTGAAGTGCAGCACAACGCCGCGCTGACCTTGCTTCGCGAGCTCGCGCAGACGCTGCACGATGTCGATGGCGTGAAATGCGATCCGCAGATCGTGCGAGGCGATGCGTTCGCCGGAATCGTGACGACAGGAGAGCATACGGGCGCCGATCTTCAGGTAATCGGCTCTCACCGACGCCAAGTCTTACGCGACGTCTTCGTGGGAACTACGGCAGAACGGGCGATCAGGACAAGCCTTCGTCCGACGTTGATGGCCAATGCCGTTCCGGAAGGACCATACCGTCATGTTCTCGTTGCCGTGGATTTTTCGCGTAGCTGCCGCGACGCTGTTCGAACACTGCTGGAACTGGGTCTAACATCTAAGACGCTGGTCTCGGCAGCCCACGTGTTCGACACGCCGGATGGAAGCTTGATGTCGCGCGCGTCCCTCGGGCCTGAGGAAATCAAGGACTATATCGACGAAGAACGCCAGCGCGCCGCGCGCGAGATGGAAGCCTTCCTTCGGGAGGCTCACCTGGCTCCAGCACGGGTTATCCTCGCGCCCAAAGAAAGTTCGACCGGAGTGACCATCTGCAACATCGCGCGCGAAGTCGGCGCGGACCTGATCGTCGCTGGAACGCATGGTCGAACTGGGATTCTCAAGCTCTTGCTCGGCAGCGTCGCGGAGGAGGTTCTGATCAACTCGGGAGTCGACGTACTCGCAGTTCCTCCCGGCAGGCGCTAGGGGGCGTGCCACAGCCGACGAAAGCGCCACGTCATGGAAAGCACAATAGTCGCTACCAACCTCTCGACTCGTTCCGACCGGGCGATCGGGCGTGTAGCCGCTAGGTTCCCGGAAGTCTCAACGCCCAAAGCCCTGCGCATGTCAGGTTGCTAGTGAGAGACCGCGCGAGGCCTTCCAATACTCCCCGAACGTTCATGAACGATTTATCTCAATGCGTTTGAGTCGCCTTCAGCAGCATCTTTTCGAGATCGTCACACAGGGCCGCGCCTGAGTCTTCTCACCGCGTCGACCGTTTCCTTGCAGTGGGTTGGAAGCGAAAAGTGACTATCAAAGGCCGGTGCGTCATACGAGAAAACGCAAACCCAGGAGAAGCGTTGCCGATCACGGTACACGCCCGCCGCTGGCTCATCTCATAGACGCAAAAGAGGTGCCACAGCTTGCCGCTTCGCGGCGGCCGTCACCATTTTTTGAATTAAGGGTCCTCGACCGGGCAAGCCTTCGATCGCAACGCCTGCTCGCCGCCTCGTCGGAACGCGTCGCGCCAGCGGTAGAGGAATCTCCCGCTTGATCGATAGCACGCGAGAGCGTCATAACGCGATCACGCGCTTCCATTCGCATAATGACCTTCAGCTTGAAGTCTCGGCGGAAGCTCCGGCGTCGTGAGTCTTCGGACATTCGTTCTCCAGAGAGAACTGTCCCCAATTTCTCTGTCTTACTCCAGGGTTCACTCCACTTTGCACGCGAACCATCCACGGGTTCTTGCGTCACCTTTCAAAATCGTGCGAGCCATGATGAACTTCGGCAATCGGTCCAGCGACCGGTGATCGCGGCGGGGCTAAGGTATGACATATGAAGCGAGCGCGGAAGACGGTCGAACCGTCGGCACCGCAGGTTATTCCGCGTTCCTGAGCTACGCCTCTGACGACAGCGAGTTCGCCGAGGCAATGTGCAAACAACTCGAAGCCTCGGGCTTTCGCTGCTGGATCGCGCCGCGCGACGTCAGACCAGGCGAAGACTATCCTACGGAAATCATCCGAGGCATCGAAGCGTCGAAGTGCCTCGTCCTTGTCTTGTCGCAGGCCGCCAACGCCTCTCCGTTCGTTCGCGCCGAAGTCGAGCGCGCATATTCCAAGGGTAAACCGATATTCCCGGTGCGGATCGAGGACGTTCTTCCCGCCAAGGCGCTCGAGATTTTCGTGTCCACGAAACACTGGATCGACGCGTGGCGAGGCGATCTCTCGCTGCACGTGGCAAAGTTGGCGCTGGAGATCGCGCGAAATCCCGACTTGGATTTGAGGCTTCCACCCGAACTCATGCGCCGTGTGCATTTCGCGCGCTGGCTACGCTACGGCGCGATGGGCGCGGGCGCGGCTGCCATCGCGTTGATCGTCGGCTTTGTCATGCGCGACGGCGGAACGGCGGTCGTGGATCGACCACCCGAGGGTATGGCCAGCTTCCAACGTCCTGTAACGGCACCCAGCTCCTTGCCGCTGAGTTACGGCAGCCCCTGGATTAAATGTGCCAGGTTCGGCGTCCAACCCTTGCCGACTTGCGCCTTTTCGATCGATGCTGCGTCCCGCAAGGACATTACCCGGATCCGGTTCGGTACGTCGCGCGAGAAACTCGACGAGTTCGTGTCGGGGAAAGACGGCACCGTGTCGGGGGGCATCGTTGCCTTCCTTTCTCCGGGACAGCAAGCCGAGCGCGGCATCCTGGGAATGACGTACCTGTTGGCGCGGACGTCCACCGTTGTGTTCGCGCAAGTCGAGTTCGACAACGGAACAAAGAGCGACATCGTAGAATCTTCTTTGCCGGCGCCGCCACCTCAGGCGCCGTCATGCGCACCGATCTCGGGCGAACAGCAAGCCGCGCCGAAGCTTCTGGTCTGTATGACCGATCGAAGCTCGCTTCGCACTTGGTCGCTGGTTCCGATCGTCGGGTCGGACGTCAAGAGCGTCAGTTGGACAACCTTCGACGGTGGCGGCACGCCGGTCGAGCGCGTCGGCGGCGCTTTTGCGATCAAAGCAACCGCACGCGATTTGGGAGCCGGGCGCGACGGCCCTGTTGCCGGGCAGCCGGTCAGTCTTCGCATCTTCTATCAATTTGGCAACGAGAGTGCAGCGAAACCATTCGTATACGCCATCGACTTGGGTGCTCACGCACGACGCTTTTTGCAGGCCGGCATCGACCTCAAGACGGCTTTCGATTGCGCGCTCGACCAAGACGTCTTCGCAGCAAGTTGCCAGTTCCAAACAAGCATCGCGGAACTGCCGCCGCCGTTCCTCTTCGAGAAGATTTTTTGGGGAACGTCGCCGCATCAGCTCGCCGACCTCGATCGCTTCAACGCTCAGGCGGCTATCGACGCTTTCGAGCAGGCCGACCCAAAGGACGTGACGACGCGCAACACGGCGGCGCGCGCGCGTCCGCGATATCGCAATTGGCGGGCGGGAAACCAGTTTGGGATCAAGTTCCTCGGGATTTCTACAGCGCCGGACGCTGTGTTTTTCAAGGTACGCTTCCAAGACGGGACGGAGTCCGCCATCGTGCGCATCCTGGTGCGCTAACGACGGCCACGCGCCGCCTCCTCCCGATCCGGACGCGGATGATCACGCCGAGCATGCTGATCGATCCTGCCGCGATACCTCTGCTGGGCCTGGAAGGCTGGATCGGGTCAGCTCACATTGTCGGCAACAGATTGAATTTCTACAGATCGTTCAACACACGAGTTGCAGCCGTGTGGGCCGCAATGAGCGACGGCGCATGCAATTTCATCACCACGCTCTGCGGGCCCGTTCATCGTCCGAAGTTTCGTACGGAATCTCATGCATGAACGCGGGCGACCGATTTCCTCCACATTGATACATACCCCCACACCATCGCCAATGTCAGCGGCAATGCGCCCAGGAACATGAACACGAGATCGCCCGGCATGCGCAACCACTCCAGCGTGCGGGCCAAAGGCGTGGCCGTATAGGCGAGACTGCGTGCGTGCCAATACCCGTTCTCGATCACATCGAGAATCTGCATGACGCCGCCCGGGAACAAACTGATGAAGACCATCATCGCCAAGCCGATATTCAAACCCCAGAACGCAACACGCACGAGCCGCGAGAGCCTTGGCCAGACGTCGTCGTCTACCACTTCGCGCAGTACGAACACCATTAGCCCCGCGCCCAGCATTCCGAACACGCCCATCATCGCCGCGTGGCCATGATTGGCGGTGAGGATCGTGCCGACCTCGTAGTAGCTGACAATCGGCGTGTTGATGAGGAAGCCGAAGACGCCCGCGCCCAAGAAATTCCAGAAACCCACCGCCATCAGAAAGTAGAACGTCCAGCGATGGCGCTCGACCATGCTGTCGCTGCCGCGCGTTAGTCTCACGAAGTCCCAAGCATCCAGCGTGATGAGGGTGAGCGGCACCACTTCGAGTGCCGAGAACACGGCGGAGAACGCCATGTTCATTTCGGTCTGCCCCGTCCAGTACCAATGATGCCCGGTGCCGATCAGGCCGCCGCCGAAATAGAGGATCGCGTCGAGATAGATCGTGCGAAGCGCTGTGATTCTTTTAACCAACCCCATCTGAAAGAAGATGACGGCCACGATCACCGTGACAAAAAACTCGAAGAAACCTTCGACCCACAAATGGATGATCCAGAACCGCCACGCATCGACGATCGTGTAGTTGGTTTGCGGACCGAAGAAGAGCGCCGGCAGATAGAACAGCGGAATGGCAAACGCCGCGATCAAAAAGAAATTTGCAAAACCTCGCCGTTCGGGGTCGCGCCGCGCGGGCTCAACCGCGCGCCAGACCAGCAAGAACCAAAAGAGGAGTCCGATGGCGAGCAGGATCTGCCAGAAGCGGCCGAGTTCCAGATATTCCCAACCCTGATTGCCGAACCAGAACCACATTGTGGGCAACCACTGCAGGATGCCGGCCCATTCGCCGAGCATGCTGCCGGCAATAACGATAGCGACAGCGCCGAAGAGCAGATGGATGCCCAGGGCCTGCCTTGGCGGACTCCCGCGGCCCAACAGTTCGGCCACGAACAATGCGCCTGCGACGTATGAGGTTGCAATCCAGAAGATCGCCGACTGCAAATGCCAGGTCCGCAAGAGATTGCTGGGAAAATAGGCGGCCAGATCGATGCCGAAAAACGTACTCGGGTCGGCACGGTAATGTGCGACACCCGCACCGAAAAAGGTTTGAGCCAGCAACAAGATCGCGGCCACCGCCATGTATTTGAGCGTCGCCCTTTGTGCATCGCTCAAGACCCATTTTTCAACGGGCGTCGGCGCGCCGTGCCAACCCAAATAGTCGAATTTTCCAAAAGCCAACAAGACGATGGCGATGCCGCCCAACAGCGCGATGAAGCTGATGGCCGTCCATAAGAGCGCTGCACTTGTAGGGTGATTGCCGGCCAGTGGGTCATAGGGGAAATTGTTGGTATAGGAATGCGTCGCGTCGGGACGCCGTGCGACGGACGCCCACGCGGCCCAGGTGAAGAACGCCGTGAGATTGTGCAGCTCTTTCGGATCGGAAATCAGATTGGCCGATAGACCGCCGTTGCGTTCGGGCTTTTCGAAATATGTTTTCCAGCGTGCAATTTCGGCGGCAAACGTTTCCGCGCCCGCCGGCAAAAGTGTGAGCGTGTCAGTATCCTGTCCCTGGTCTGCCGGGTCGCCAAGTGCGGCTACGATTCGGTTGGCGCGCCCTGAACGCGTTGCGTGCGGCGCGTCTGCCAGAGCGAAGTGAGCATGGCTGCAAACGTGACCAGCCAAACAGCGAAAGCCACCCACACAAGCGTGAGCCCCAAATTCTGCAGCGGCGGGAATTGCGTCGCGAGCGAAAGCCGAAACGTCGACAGCGAGTACATCCCAAGCGGAAATACCATGCTCCACAGTGCAGGTGTGTAGACGAGTGGCATCTGGCGGATACCATGCGCCCAGATGCCGAACACGATCAGCAGCGGAATCCACCACGTGCCCCAGGCCCAGATGATTAGGGTGACGCCGTCGACGAAAGGCTGCATGGCCTGCAGGAACGGCAGGTGGGACTCGCTGAGGATCAGCGTCGTACCGGCGTTTGCGCTTATGGCCGCCGCACCCATTACGACCCAATGCAGCGGCGTGACGTCTTTCGGCTCGACCTCGAAAAAGAAGATGCGGTAGCTGAACAGTGTGACAAAGATCCCATAGAGCGTGATTCCGATGCCCCACAGCATGTGGATCAGGATGAAGATCCACCCAGCCAGGTCTGGCGTATGCTCAGCCACGCGCGCGCCTAACAATACCAATGACTGGGTGCCGACGATGGCAATGAGCCAACCCCCGTGCACGACGTTCGCGTTGTGAGCCGTATTGAAGAACGTGAGCACGCTGAAGCTGAAGTAGAGCAACACAAACCATACAAAAAACGCGAACAACCAAAGAGTCGTCGCCGCCACCGCCATGCCGCGAAGATCGCACTGCATGCCAAATACGTCCGACGCGGCGACGATCGTGAAGAACGAGAACACAAGCTTCGGATCGGTCATGTCCCGCCAGAGCGCTTGTGGATGCGCGGTGGCGCGAGCGAGCGTCATCAGGAGCAACACCGGATAGGCCGTGACGTTGACGGCAAAGAGCGCATTTGAGAGCCCGAGCCAGTCCATGAAGAAGAAGGCGTTCGAGATGATTCCGGTCGCCATCACCAACGCGAAATAGCCCGGATAAAGGCCAGCTACGCCGCGATCGAGCCATGCCAGCAATGGCGTAGATCCTTCCGGCTTTCGATCATGTCCCATGAAATGTCCTTAGCACGCCGAAGCGATCGACGCTCTTGACCGTGGTCAAGAGGCTTTGAGCTTTGACATGCATCAATTCGGCAGCGGGTATACGGTTGTCATATAAAAAAGGAGGAATCCTTGGCAAACAATCCTGACGAGGGCCGTTCGTTTTGGATGTATGTCGCGGCGCACAGCCTTTGCTTTGCGCTTTGGATTCTTCCGGCTGTCGTCGGTGTCCGCTTGGCTCACGAGTTTGGGTTGCAGGAGGCCGCATTCGGCGTCTTCGTGGCGATGCCAATTCTTGTGGGCTCGCTTGTGCGCCTGCCGCTTGGAGCGGCGGCCAATCGCTATGACAGCCGGACGATGATGGCCATTGTGATGATCGCCGGCGCGCTTGCGGCGCTGGCGCTGTCGTTCGCCCAGTCGTATTGGCAGGCTCTCGTCGCCGCAGCGGGGATCGGCGTTGCCGGTGAATCATTCGCAGTCGGGGTTAATTTCGTGTCTGGTCAATTTGTCGATGCGCGGGCTCGACGAGCACTCGATTGGCTGGGTTCAGGCGTCGCGGGCGCCGCCTTGGCATTCATCATTGTTGACGCTGTCCATGATTGGCGCTTTGTCTTCCAACTCGCGGCCGTGATCCTGCTCTCCGGCGCGACGTTGTTCCTGGCTCTTGCCGGCAGAGCTTCGGCTGGAAAGGGAGTGCCTACGCGGCACTTATTGCTGCAACAGTTTGCACGGCTGCAGAAGATCCAAGTGCGCAGGTTCTCGCTCTACTACTTCTTTGTTTTCGGCGGCTTTGTGGCCCTCGTTGTCTGGCTACCGCATTATGTGACGGAAGCCTACGGCGCCACGTTCAAGACGGCGGCGCTCATCGGAAGTGCCGTTGCGCTCGCGGGCGGCTTCGGCCGCGTGTATGGCGGCAGGTTGGTCGAAGACTATGGCGCGCGCCGTGTCCTCTATTGGACGTTCTTCGCAGCTGTCGCCGTGACATTCATCCTATCCTATCCGCCTGCCAGCTACACGATCTCGACGACGGGGGGCGAGGTCGTGGTTCGGGCCGGCGTCGGCATCGTCCTGTTCGGCGGCCTTGTCACTCTGCTGTCCTTGTTCCTGTCGTTTGGCCAAAGCCGCGGTCTATGCGCACATTCCGGTGTATTATCCCAAGGATGCCGCGGTGGTTGGCGCGGTTGTGGGCATGATGGGAGGGCTCGGCGGGTTTCTGCTTACCGTCATGTTTGCTCTTCTCGTTGAGATGACCGACATCTATCAGAGCGCCTTCATGTTGTTTTTCGCGCTGGTGTCGGTTGCTCTGCTATGGATGCACCTTGCGATCCGGCGTATGGAACGCCAGGCAGCCGCGGGCATGTTGAAGGCGCTACCGGCATTTCCCGAACTGAAGGACCACGCTGGTCGTTGAATGCGCCGAAGCGCGAGCAAATAGTGGCGCAGCTTGTCGCCAGCGAGACGACGACACAGCTCCTGCAGGACAGGCTCGATGGTGGCGCGACGTATCGCCGTGTAGTAGGAACTCGTTCCAGTTACTACCACGCAGCGCGCCAGCAACTCGCCCCGTGAGCGAGCCGCGCACCGACTGGGACAAATTGATCGGTACCTGACGGTTCCGCTTGCATTGCATGGCCGACACTTTGCCGATGCGGCCAAAACTTTGGCGGAAAGGGCGCATGCGGAAGGGAGGGACGCGAATCACGCACGCAGTTGATGATGGGTCACAGGTCGAACCGTCGAACGGGGCTCGATCTAATCGATCATCTGGCGAGGTCGAACACGTGGTGGAGATGGGGATTGAGGAGGCGGCCTTTGGGGTCGTGCTCCGCGCGCATCGCCGTGAAGTCCGTCCAGCGTGGATAGAGCGCCGCAAGGTCTTCGCCGCCGAGGCTGTGCAGCTTGCCCCAATGCGGCCGGCCTTCGTGGCGGCGGAAGATGGGTTCGATTTCGCTGTAGAAGAACGCGTGGTCTTGCGTGTGCCCCATGTGAACGGCGATCGACGCGGAGGGTCGCTGATAGAAGGGACTCAGCCACGCGTCATCGGCGGCGACGAAGCGGATCTCGATCGGGAAATAGACCTCGCTGTGCCGCTCGACGGTCGCGATGACGCTTTCCAGGCAGCCGGACAATGCCTCGCGCGGCAGGTGATACTCCATTTCGTTGAAGCGCTTCGGCCGGTCGGTGGAGAGGAGTCGCCATGCGGGACCCACCGCCGTTTCCGTCTCCTGATTGGCGATAAGGTCTTGCGCGACCATGCGGCGCAGCGATGGCGCCCATGAGAGCCAATCGCGCAGAGTCATCAAGTCTTCGGTGCCTTGGTTCTCCGCATTTGCGCCGCGCGGCGTTTCCGTTTCGCTCGTCTCATCGTGCGCGATGCAATACGCCATGCCGGTGAAGGTGACGTAGTAGAATTCGAAGTGACGGTGCGCGCGGCTGCGCTCGTCCGCGGCCGCGATCGCGTCAGCGATCGGTTCGAACCATGTGCGGCGCTTGAGGCGCAAGGGTGCGCGGTTTTGCAGGCGAATGCTCGTGATGATGCCGAGTGCGCCCAACGACACGCGCGCGGCGTCGAAGAGATCGCGGTTGTTTTCGGCATTGCAGGCGACAAGGTCGCCGTCGGCGGTCATGAGCTCAAGGCCCGTGACAGCGCTTGAGAGCGCACCGAGCTCCCGCCCTGCGCCATGCGTCGCTGTCGCGATCGCGCCGGCAAGGCTCTGCTTGTTGATGTCGGGTAGCGTGTCCATCGATTGGCCGGTCTGCCATAGCGTCTCGCCAAGCTTGGCGAGCCGGATGCCCGCGCCGACTGTCGCGGTCAGCTTCTCAGCATCATGCGCGATGAGGGCGTTCAGGCGATCGAGCGAGACGATCGTACCGTTCGTCGGCACGAGACCGGTAAAGCTGTGGCCGGCGCCGACCGGACGGATTTGTCCGGTCGAGGTCTTCAACACTTGTTGCAGTGCCTCGACATCGGCGGGCACTGCAATCGACTCCGCCATGCAGGTCTGGAGCCCAGACCAATTGCTCCATCGCGTCTTGCCGGGTGGGACGGGCGCGGGGAGGGGCTCCGGCGGATCGCCCGCCGACAGCGCGAGATAGCCGACGCCCGTCGCGCCGAGCGTGGCGGCGCCTGCGCCGGCGAGAAGTGCTGTCCGACGTGAGACGATCATCGTGCGGCCTCCGCCTTTGATGCGCGGCGCGCCATGAAATCGGTGAGCCGCTCCAACTCGTCATCCGTGCAGTCGAAGCATTGGCCGCGTGGCGGCATGGCGTTGAAACCGTCGCGCAAGTGAGCGGAGACGACATCCTTGCTCTGTGCAAGCCGCGGCTCCCAGGCCGTCGCGTCGCCCGTCAGCGGCGCGCCGGAGTCGGGATTGATGTGGCAAATGCGGCAGGAGCGCTCGTATTTTTCCGACAGGACTGGGTCGCTTGGCATCATCGCTTCCGCACGTTTGATCTTTTGCGGCAAGGTTTCACCCGCCCCAGGCCCACAAGCGCTGAGCAGCGCCGCGCAGAATCCGACAAGCCCAAAACTAAATCGCATCTTTCCCCCTGCCGGTCTTTTTAGCACTGCGCGAATCTCGAGCCACGCGCGCAGATTGACCCAGGGCGGCGACCTACACCGCCATTGCGTGCCGCGCGTGGCTTTGCGGCAGATACGCGTCGAACGTGCTCGCCACCAAACGAACGGCGACGCGTGCGGACTCCGGCACGCTTACCCGCCGGCCGTCTATCCTGACCATTCCTTGATCGGCCAACGGCTGCAGCGCTGCCAATTCGGCCGCAAATGCGTCGACCGGACGACCAAAGCGCGAAGCGATATCGTCAAGATCAACCGCCAGGTCGCACATCAGCCGCTCGATAATCGTGCGGCGCATACGATCGTCCTGGGTCAACGCGCGCCCACGCATCGTCGCCAGGCTTCCACCCCTGAGTCTGGCGCGGTAGGTCGGCACGTCGGTGGCATTTTGCGAATAACCTTCCGCGTGAGCGGAAATCGCCGATGCGCCGAACCCAATGAGCGTCTTGGCGTTGTCGACCGTATAGCCCTGGAAGTTGCGCGCAAGGGTGCCGCGGCGGAGCGCTTGCGCCAGAGGATCGTCGGGCCGCGCGAAGTGATCGAGCCCGATCTGTTGATATCCTCTCGCCGTGATGCTTTCCCTTGCCGCGTCGTACTGGAGCAAGCGCGCGGCGGTGTCGGGCAGTGCCGCCGCATCGATCAGCTTCTGGTGCCGCTTCATGTCCGGCACATGCGCGTAGCCGAAGACGGCCAGGCGCTGGGGCTCAAGCGCCGTCGCCTCTTCTACGGTCCGGCGCACATTCTCGACCGTTTGGAACGGCAGGCCATACATGAGATCGAGATTCAACGCCGTGATGCCTGCCGCGCGCAGTCGTGCGACTGCGTTGCGGGTAACGGTGACAGGTTGCCAGCGGTTCACGGCGAGCTGCACCTGCGGGCTCACGTCTTGGACGCCGATGCTGGCGCGGGTCACGCCAGCCTTGGCCCACGCGTCGATGGAAGCCGGGCTCAACCCCCGTGGATCGATCTCCACCGCGATCTCCGCTTGCGGGAGGATAACGAAGCGCGAGCGCAGGTCGTGCATCACACGCGCGACATCGCCAGGGCTCAGGATCGTCGGCGAGCCGCCGCCGAAGTGCACATGGCTGACCGGTCGTTTGTCGCCCAACGCGTCCGCGACGATCTCGATCTCGCGCACCAAGAGGTCGACATAGGCGGCGACGGGACCATAAGCGTTCACGACGCTCATGTGGCAACCGCAGAACCAGCATAGGCTGTCGCAAAACGGAACATGCACGTAAAGCGAAAGCGGTTCGCCGGGCGGCAACGCGTTGAGCCAAAGCCGCACCGTGTCGGCCGTGATTGCGGCGTTGAAGTGGGGTGCCGTCGGATAGCTCGTGTAGCGCGGCACCCCGACCGCAAGAAGCTCTGCCAGGTTCATGACTGCTTCACTCGCACGAGGCGGGCGCGCGTCGCGTTGATCTGGCGCAAGTCGCGTACGCGCCGACTTGTCGCGCGTCGGCATTGATACAGGTCAAAGTGCTCGGCCCCCAAAACTGACAAATTGTCAGTTACGAGCCGCTACCCGCCAACAGGGAGAGCCTGGATGCTTGATCGCCAGAGCATTACCGCGAACGATTTCGACCCATCGGCGGCATCGCTGCTCGATCCGCCGCTCACCGATGTTCAATGCGCGATGCGTGAGGGGCTACATCGTTTCGCAGCCGACGTCATGCGGCCGGCCGGCTGCGCGCTCGACCGGATGACGGCGGAAGAGGTCGTCCAAAAAGACTCCCACTTCTACGCAACGCACGAAATATATCGGTCGTTGGGCATCAGTCAGGCCGCGCTCGCCGAGCTGCCGCCGGCCGAGGCCGCTCTTCTGCAGTCGATCGCATATGAAGAACTGGGCTGGGGCGACTCCGGTCTTGCGATCTCGATCGGCGTCAATGCGATGCCGGCGTCCGTTGCGCGGCTCCTGGGAGCTAACGAATTCGCAGAGCGCTTCCCCGAAACCAAGTTTGGCTGCTGGGCGATCACGGAGCCCGATCACGGCAGCGACATGCTCGACTCGACCCGGCAGACATTTGCCAGCAACGGCCAATATGGGCGACCGAGCTGCCTCGCGCGCAAGGTCGGCGACGAGATCGTGCTCAGCGGTCAGAAGTCGGCGTGGGTTTCGAACGGTGCGGTCGCGGAACAGGCGGTGCTCTTCAGCTTGTACGACGACGGCAGGACGGGGATTCGCGGCTGCGTGCTTTACGTGCCGCTCGACGCCAAAGGCGTGGCCCGCGGCAAGCCCCTTGAGAAGCTCGGCCAGCGCTCACTGCCACAGGGCGAAATCTTCTTCGACGAGGTGAGGTTGCCGGCCAACCTTATCGCGGCCGGCCCCGACGAGTATCACGATGCGCTTTACGGCACGCTGTGCCTTGCCAATGCGAGCATGGGCTCATTGTTCGTCGGTGTCGCGCGCGCCGCGTTCGAGCATGCGCTCGCCTATGCGCATGAGCGCAAACAGGGCGGCGTTCCGATCGTCCAGCACCAGAGCGTGAGGTCGCGCCTCTTCGGCATGTATCGCAAGGTTGAAGCCGCGCGGGCGCTGGCGCGCCGCGTTGCCGTGGCAAATGCGACGGCGACGCAGCCGGCGTTACAGGGTGCGATCGCATCGAAGATCACCGCCACACAGACCGCGTTCGAAGTAGCGAGCGAAGCTGTTCAGATTTTCGGCGGCGCCGGCATGTCGCGCGAATACCCGGTCGAGAAGCTTTTGCGCGACGCGCGTGCCTCGATGATCGAAGACGGCTGTAACGAGCTCCTGGCGATCAAGGGCGGGTCACAGCTTACAGGATGGGAACGCCTGCACTAAGGAAGGAAAGCCTCATGGCGCAGAGCGCGATCATCGCCGGCGTTGGGATGACGGACTTCGGCAAGTTTCCCGAGCGCGGACTCAAGTCCTTGGCGAGCGAGGCGATCGTCGCGGCGCTTGCGGACGCGGGTTTGCCGCCCGGCGCCGTCGAAGCAGCTTACATGGGCAACGCGGCGGCAGCCCTGATCACGGGTCAAGCGATGATTGCGGGCCAAGTCATTTTGCGTTCGCTCGGGATCGGCCGCATCCCGGTCGTCAACGTGGAGAATGCCTGCGCGACCTCGGCGACCGCTTTTCAGCAGGCAGAGCGCACGATTGCGAGCGGGCAGTACGACGTCGTCCTGGCGGCTGGGTTCGAGAAGCTCTTTCACAAGGACAAGGCACGCACATTCCAAGTGTTCATGGGCGCGATCGATGTCGAGGGCATACCCCAGTTCCTCGCGTCTCTCGCCAAGAACGAGCCTATGCCCGGCGATAGCGCGAGCGGTGACAAGCGTTCCATCTTCATGGACATCTACGCGAGCGCTGCGCGGCGGCACATGGAACGCTACGGCACGACGGCGCGTCACTTCGCGATGGTGTCGGCCAAGAATGCCTATCACGGCAGCCTCAATCCGCACGCGCAATATCGCGATGTGCTGAGCGTCGACGAGGTCCTGGCTGCCCCAACCGTGTCGCCGCCTTTGACCTTGCCGATGTGCGCGCCGATCGGGGACGGCGCCGCGGCAATCGTCCTGGTGTCGGAAAAGAAGGCGCGCGCGATGGGGCTCAAGGACGGCGTGCGCGTGCGCTCCAGCGTGCTGGCCTCCGGGTGGGAAGGTTCGGGATCGAGCGACGAATCCGTGGTCGAATACGCCTCGCGCAAGGCCTACGAAACGGCGGCGATTGATCCGCGCGACATCGACGTCGTCGAGCTTCATGACGCGACCGCGCCCGCGGAAATCATCTGTTACGAAGCAATGGGTCTCGCCAAGAAAGGCGAGGGTGCCCGTCTGCTCGAAGAAGGCGCGACGCAGCTCGGCGGTCGCATTCCAGTGAACACCTCGGGCGGTCTGTTGCGCAAAGGCCATCCGGTCGGCGCCACGGGCGCCGCGCAGATCGTCGAACTCTGCGTGCAACTGCGCGGGCGCGCGGGCGCGCGCCAAGTCGCCGGCGCCCGCCTCGCGGTGGCCGAGAACGGTGGCGGCTTCATAGGCGCCGACGCGGCGGCGGCCGTCGTGACCGTGCTGGAAGCTACGAGGCCAGCGATATGAGCGATGTCCGGCCGATTCTGGCCCACCTCATGCGCTCCAAGGCGGAGACGCAGCCAGACTTCCCCGTGCTCACATTCGTCAACATCGCGGCCGACGGCAACTTCGTCGATGAAGTGCGGACCTATGCGGCCTTATGGCGGCGCGGCTGCATGACGGCGCGCGTGTTGGCGGCGAAGGGCGTCAAGGCAGGCGACCGTTTCGCGCTGATCATGCAAAATCATCCCGAGTTTGTCGAAGCCATGGTCGCTGCGTCGATCCTGGGGGCGGTCTTCGTGCCGATCGATCCGCGCACCAAGGGCGAGAAACTCGTTTACATGCTCGAGTTCGCCGAATGCACCGGTGCGATCGTCGCGGATTACGCTCTGGCTAATCTATCGGATGTCCTGCCTCGGCTTCCGCGGCTTGCCTGGATCGGGACGTTCGGAACGAAGACATCGGGCATGTCCGATTCGCGGCTGTTTAGGCTCGACTTGCACGACGACGCCGGCGTGCTCGACACGCCGATTTGTTCGAACGATCCCGACGCGACGATGCAGCTGCTCTACACATCAGGGACGACCGGCGATCCCAAGGCTATCGTCGCGACGCACCGGCGCTTTGTCGAAGCGGGCATGCTGGGATTGATGCTTGGGCTGAAGCCGACCGATTGTCTCTATACCGGCTTGTCGCTCACGCACGCGAATGCGCAGCTCATCACGCTCGGCACGGCGCTCACGATGGGTATGCGCGCCGTGATCAGCCGGAGGTTCACGAAGTCGCGCCTGTGGGACATCACGCGGTGGTACGGCTGCACCGTGTTCAATCTCCTCGGCGGGATGACGGTCGAGCTATACAGCCAGCCACCGAGCGAGAACGATGACTTTCATCCAGTCCGAATGGTGCTGTCCGCCGGAATGCCCGCCGCGCTGTGGGACCGTTTCGCCAAGCGCTTCGGCGTCGAGATCTTCGAGTTCTATGGCGCGGCCGAAGGCGGGCTCACGCTCAATCCGCCCCGCGTGGGTCCGATCGGCAGCGTCGGTAAGCCGCCACCCAGTTCGGAACTAGCGATTCTCGACGACGACGGACACCGCGTGCCGGCGAACGAGGCGGGCGAGATTTGCTTCCGCCCGGCGGCCGGCCCTTCGGTTGTCGTGAAATATCTGAAGAACGACGCGGCCTCGCGACAAAAGACCGAAGGCGGCTGGCTGCACACCGGCGACATCGGACACGTGGACGCTCAAGGCTGGCTCTACTTCCATCACCGCAAGGGCGACGATATTCGGCGCAACGGCGAGTTCATCTCGCCGGGTTTCGTCGAGAAGGCTATCGCCGAGCACCCGCAGGTCGCCGATGTGTTCGTCTACGGCGTGCCGGCGAGCAGCGGTGCGCCGGGTGAGAAAGACGTCGTTGCTGCCATCGTGCCCGTAGAGCGCGGCCGGATCGATGTCGCTTCGGTTTTCGCACATTGCCGCCGCGTGCTTGAACGCAACGCAGTGCCGTCGTTCCTGCAGATTGTTTCGGAAATTCCAAAGACGGCGTCACAAAAGCCGCAAGAGCGCTTCTTGCGCGAACAGTGGGCCGCGCGTGGATCCGGCATCTACGCCGCCGCCGATGCCGTAGCCGCCTGACCAACATCGAGAGGACCAGCGTTATGAAAAAAAAGCCTGACGTCGTCGTGTACGGAGCAAGCGGCTACACCGGAAAGCTCATCAGCGAACGGCTCGTCGACCTCGGAATTCCGTTCGTGGCGGCCGGGCGCGACAGGAAGCGTCTCGAGCACGCGATGGCCAATCTGCGCAACGCCAAGACGGCGCAAGCCCACGTCGCGGCCGTGGAACATGATGTGCTGGCGCTCGCCAAGGTCTTTGACGGAGCGCGCGTCGCGGTGAACGTCGTTGGGCCTTTCGGCCAGCTGGGCCGCACGGTTGCCGATGCCGCCTTTGCCGCGCGTTGCCACTATCTCGACACGACAGGTGAGACTGATTGGATCAGGCTGCTCAAGGATGAGTACGGCCCACGCTTCGCGGAAGAGGGCCTGCTCTTGTGTCCGGCGCTCGCCTATATGTGGGCGGCCGGGCAGATCGCCGCCGAACTCGCGCTCGAAGACAAGGAGGTCGACAGTCTCGACATCGTCTACGCGCCGGGCAGCGCACCGACCATCGCCTCGACGCTTTCGTTCATGCGCATGGTGACGCGCACGCAGTATCGGCTGGTCAATCGCACACTCGATCCATGGCCGCATGGCACGGCGATTCTGAACGCTCTACCGCATTCACATGAAGTCGTGCGCAGTCTGCCGTGGGGCGGCGGCGCCGAGCCGTTGTGGTACGAGCACGATAAACGCGTGCGCAATTGCCGCGTCACGGTCGCCGTGCAGAATTCGCAGATGGTAGACTGGCTGCTCAACTGCGCGGCGGAGTTCGACAAAGTCTCCGCGACGAAATCTGAGAGCGAGCTTGAGGCGCTGACCAATAGCTGGGGTCAAGCCGTTGCCTCGACGCCGCCGCGCGAAGATGTCAACGCCAATCGAAGCATCATTTCCTGCCGCGCACGCGGCGCGGAAGCGGGCAGGGATGTCGTTCTCTATGGCGCTGCACCCTATGAACAAACAGGCGTATTTATCGCCACGGGTGTGCAGCGTCTCCTTGAGAGCGGTGTGCGGACGAGGGGCTTTGCCTCGCCCGCCGCCGCTTTCGGTCATCGCCCGCTGATCGCCGCCCTTGCCGCGGCCGGCTTGCACCAACCGGCGCCGACGCCTGCTCACGGAGATGGCGAGGGCGCGCCTGCGCGCCGGCAGGCAAGCCAGCGCGCCGCGGCTGTCGAAGTGCGAACGGGCCATTAGGGAGGATCAAGAATGAGTCGCTTGGACGGTGGCGAGCTGCTCGCCCGTACGCTCGCAAAAGGGGGTGTCAAAGAAGTGTTCGCACTGCACGGCGGCCACCTTGAGGCGTTCCTTCAAGGCTGCGTGCACAACAACATTCGTTTGACCGACACCCGCCACGAGGCGGCCGCCGGTCACGCGGCGGATGGCTATGCGCGCGTCACAGGCGAGATCGGCGTCTGCACTGTGACTGCAGGCCCGGGCTTCGCGAATGTGATCCCGGCGATCGTCAATGCTTATCTCGACGGCGTGCCGACGCTGTTCCTGATCGGGGCGCCGCCGTTGCGCGAAGCGGAGACGAATCCGCTGCAAGGCGGATTCGATCAGATCGCGATGGCGGCGCCGGTTGCGAAGTGGGCGCATCGAATCACCAACGCCGAGCGCATTCCCGACCTCACGGCGCAGGCCATTCGTATCGCGCGGAACGGGCGACCGGGACCAGTCGTGCTGGAGTTGCCGATCGACATTTTACATATGCCCGTGGACCCCAAGATCGTCGCCGCGCCGACGGGTCTTGATGTGCGCACGCATCCGGCGCCCTCCGCCGACGAGGTAACGGCCCTGATCCAGTTCCTACGCAAGGCGGAGCGGCCGGCGATCTTTGCGGGTGGCGGATCGCGCTTCGCCAACGCAGCCAAGGAGCTGCGCCAGTTTGCTGAGCTCACCGGCATTCCCGTGTTCGTCAACTCGAGGGGTTATGGCTTGCTGCCGAACGACCATCGCCTTTTCGGCAAGGACGTAAGCAACCTTGCCGCGCTGGGGATGATGGGCGGCGAGGGCCCGGATGCCGTTCTCATCCTCGGTGCGCGGCTCGGGCTGTTCGCGGGCGGGCGCGGTGGCAAAATCATTCCGGCGAATGCACGGATCGCGCAGGTCGACATTGATGCAGGCGAGATCGGGCGGCTGATGTCGCCCGAAGTTGCCGCGAGTGCTGACGTGGCCGAAACGCTGCGCGCCATGATCGACGAGGGCGCGCATCTCAATTGGCCGAACTGGTCGACGTGGGCAGCGAAGGCCGTATCGCTGAAGAACGGACACGCGATGCTGTTCGGCGGCGTGGACGAGCAGACGCCGATGCATCCCTATGCGGCGGCGCGCGAGGTCATGAAGGCGTTGGGGCGCGACAAGATTTGCGTCCTCGACGGCGGCGAGGCGGGCGCGTGGGCGCAGATGCACGTCGAAGTCGATGAGCCGGGGCGCCTGCTGGGTCATGGCTATCTGGGTTGTCTGGGCATTGGCCCAGGCATGGCTATCGGCGCCCAGCGCGCATTCCCCGACAAACGCGTGGTGCTCGTGACCGGCGACGGAGCCGTCGGATTCCATATTCAGGAATTCGACACGATGGTACGCCACGGTCTGCCGGTGCTGACCATCATCCTCAACAACCGCGCCTGGGGCATGTCGATCCACGGGCAGGAGGCGATGTACGGACGTAACGCGCACGTGATCACCGAACTTGCCGACACGAACTATCACACGGTCGCGCAGGCATTCGGCTGTTACGGCGAGCGCGTCGACCGTCTGCAAGATGTCGGTACCGCGGTCGAGCGCGCCCTCGCGAGCGGCAAACCGGCCTGCCTCAACATTATGGTCGATCGCGAGGCCGTGCATCCAATCACGACCATGCTGATGGATGCGGGTGAGGGCAACAAGACGGTCATTCCGTACTACGAGAACATCGCCGCGCAATAGCCGGGAAAGGACATATGCGTTTCTTCGTCGCCACCCTGTCGATCGTCGCGGTCGCACTAGTCGCCGTGATCGCGCTGCTGCGCGGCGCTGACGGGCCCGTCAAGGCGCCGCAGCAGGAAGCCGTTCCGGTCACCATTGCCGACGTGCAAAGCGCGACAGGCGCGGAGGTCATCGAGGCAACCGGAACGCTCGTCCTCAAGCGCGAGACTGCCTTGTCGTTCAAGGTTGCTGGCGTCATCACGTCCGTTAGCGTGCGCGCGGGCGATACGGTCGCAGCCGATCAAGTGCTGGCGAAGTTGGATCAGACGGAAATCATGGCGCGGGAGCGGGAGGCCCGCGCGCAGCTCGAGTTGGCGCGAAAGGAATACGAACGGTCCGCGGAACTCTTGCGCCGCGGCTTTGTTGCCGCGCGACGCGCCGACGATGCCAAGGCTTCACTTGAGCGCGCGCAAGCGGCGTTCGACGTCGTGCATTTTGACCGTCGTTTTGCGGAGCTTCGCGCGCCATGGGCGGGCGTCGTGTTGAATCGCTTTGCCGAAGCGGGGGAAATCGTAGCGCCGGGCCACGCCGTTCTTGTGGTGGGCGACACCGGTGGCGGCTTCAACATGATGGCGCCCATCGCCGATCGTGACGTCGCGCGCATCGCGGTCGGCGATCGCGCTTCCGTATCGTTCGCCGCCGCGCGTACGCCGGTCGACGGCCGCGTTGCGCGGTTGACCGCCAAGGCAGATGCGCGCACCGGGAGCTTCGAGGCCGAGATCGCTCTCGACACGTCACCATCGTCACTACGCAGCGGCATGATCGGCGACGCCACGATCTATCCCTCGCGCGGATCGGCGAGCGCGATGCTCGCCATTCCAGCCGAAGCCATCGTCGAGGGGGATGGAGAGCGCGTCAGCATCTACGTGCTCACCGCCAAGGGTGACACGGCGGAGCTTCGCGAGGTGCGGCTTGAGCGGCTCGAGGGCTCTCAGGCCCTTGTTGCGAGCGGCATCAAGAAGGGCGAGCGCGTCGTCGTTGCAGGCGCAGCTTACCTCCGCGCCGGCGACGCCGTGCGAATCGTGGAGCAATCCGCAGAACTGCGGCGCGGGCCGCCGTAGCGCGGGGCCATATGCCTATGCCCACATCCCCTTTGAGCACCTTCGCCGTTCGCCACTGGCAGTTCACGCTCGTCGTCTTCGCCATGCTTGTGGCGCTCGGGTTGAACGCGTTGCGCACAATTCCGCGTGCGGAGGATCCGCATTTTCCCATTCCGGCGATGATCGTGAAGGCGGTGCTGCCGGGTGCGGAGCCGCTCGACATGGAGCGCCTGGTCGCCGATCCGATCGAGGATGCGCTCGACTCGCTCGACAACGTCAAGGATCTGCGTTCGACGAGCCAAAACGGCGTCGCCATCGTCTCGGTGGAGTTCGATTGGAGTTCGGACGCCGACAAGAAATATGACGACGTACTGCGCGAAGTGAACGCGCTGAAGCCGAGTTTGCCCGAGGGGCTCGCCAAGCTCGAAGTCGACCGCATCCGCACGACCGACGCCAACATCGTGCAGATCGCCCTCATCGCGCCGGACGTGCCGTGGAAGGAGCTCGAGGACCGTGCCGAGGACTTGAAGGATGGGCTCGATCGGCTCCCGGGCGTCGACAAGGCACGGGTCTGGGGGATCCCGAAAAGCGAAGTGCGTGTCGCCGTAGACCTCGGCAGGCTTGCGGCGCTCGGGGTGCCGCTGACGCGTGTCGCCGAGGCCATCGAGGCCGAAGGCAGGAACGTGCCGCCAGGCGCGATCCATGCGGGCGGGCGGCGCTTCAACGTCAAGGCCACGGGTTCGTTCCGGTCGGTCGACGAGATCGCAGACGTCGTCGTGTTGTCGGCCGAAGGGCGCACCGTCCGCGTGCGCGATGTTGCGGACGTCGGATGGGCCAGCGCCGAGGCCGATCATTTGGCACGCTTCAACGGTGAGCGCGCCATCTTCGTCACCGTAACGCAGAAAGTGGGCGAGAACGTCTTCACGGTGCGTGACCGGATCTGGGCCGAACTCGACCGGTTCGAGCATGATCTGCCGGCGACGATCAGGATGGTGCGGCCGTTCGATCAGTCGAAGAGCGTCGATCAGCGGCTCAGCCACCTCTTTCTCGACTTTGCCTTTGCGCTCTCGCTCGTCCTCGTGACGCTGATCCCGTTGGGTTTTCGCGCTTCACTCATCGTGATGATGTCGATCCCATTGTCGCTGGCGATCGGCGTGTCGGCCCTTCAGTTCATGGGCTTCTCGCTCAATCAGCTGTCGATCGCGGGGTTCGTCCTCGCGCTCGGGCTTCTGGTTGACGATTCGATCGTGGTGACCGAAAACATCGCTCGCCACCTGCGCGAGGGAAGATCGCGCCGTCAGGCAGCGATGGAAGCGACCGGACAGATCCTGGTCGCCGTGCTCGGCTGCACGGTGACACTTGTGCTCGCGTTTCTGCCGCTGCTGTTCCTGCCGGAAGGCGCAGGGAAGTTCACGCGTTCGCTTCCCGTAAGCATCCTCGTGACGGTTATCGCTTCGCTCTTCGTCGCGCTGACCATCATACCTTTCCTGGCCAGCCGTCTATTGCCCAAGAGCGAACGGCCGGAAGGCAATCGTGCTCTCCAAGCTCTCCATGCGGTGATCCGGACCGTATACAACCCGATTCTGCATCGCGCGTTGCTCTATCCGTGGCGGGCCCTCGCCGTCGCGGGCCTTCTCGTCGCACTTTCGCTGCCCTTGATACCCATCATCGGTTTCAGCCTGTTTCCGCCGGCGAACGCGCCGATCTTTCTCGTCGACGTCGAGATGCCAGACGGTGCCGCGCTCTCGCGCACCGACGAGGTGCTGCGCCGTGTCGAGAAGGTGCTTGCAGAGGCGCCGGAGGTGCGATGGTTCATGTCGAACCTGGGTCACGGCAACCCGCAGATCTTCTACAACATGCGCCGGCGAGAGACGGCCACAAACTTCGCCGAAGTCTTCGTCTCGATCGGCGAATGGGACAGCCGTAAAGGTCCGCGATTACTCGACGGCCTGCGCAAGCAGTTCCGCGAGATACCCGGTGCGCAAGTCATGCTGCGCGAGTTCAGCAACGGCCCGCCGATGGAGGCGCCGATCGCCGTCCGCATCGTGGGCAAGGATATTGCGACGCTGCGCCGACTTGCGGCCGACGCCGCGCGCATCGTCGAAGCGACGCCTGGTGTGCGCGACGTCGTCAATTCTGTACGGCTCATGCGCACGGATCTCGACCTCAGCATCAATGAGGCGAAGGCGGGTGCTCTCGGCATTCCGGCAGGCGCAATCGACCGCACGATGCGCATAGCGCTCGAGGGCCAGGCGCTGGCGCAGTACCGCACGGGGGAGGGCAGAGACTACGACGTCTCCATCCGCCTGCCGCTTGCCGAACGTCACGATCTGGACACGTTGCACCGTGTCTATCTGCCGACGCAGAGCGGCGCGGGTGTACCGCTTTCACTGGTCACGCGGCCGCGTCTTGAGGGCGGCGCGAACCGCATCGACCGGATAGGCCGCCAGCGCGCGGTGACGTTGACCGCGCAGGTGGCGACCGGCGAGGTCACGGCAAAAGTGACCGCCGACGTGGTGCGCAGCCTTGCAGCGTTGAAGCTGCCGCCGGGCTACCGCATCGTGCTCGGCGGCGAGGCCGAAGCGCAGGCGAAAAGCTTCGGCGGGCTCTGGGTCGCGATGCTGCTCGCGCTCTTCGGCATCATGGCGGCGCTGATCCTCGAATTTCGCTCCTTCCGCGCCAGTGCGGTGGTCGCGGGCGTCATTCCGCTCGGCATCATCGGCGGCATCGTCGCGCTTTGGCTCACCGGTTACACTCTGTCTTTTACCGCCGTAATCGGCTTCATCGCGCTGGTCGGCATCGAGATCAAGAACTCGATCCTGCTCGTCGATTTTACGGTGCAGCTTCAGCGCCAGGGCGTGCCATTGCGCGAGGCGATCGAGAAGGCAGGCGAGATACGCTTTCTACCCGTGCTGCTCACCAGCGCAACTGCGATCGGCGGGTTGTTGCCGCTCGCCGTCGAAGGCTCAGGCCTCTATTCGCCGCTCGCCTGTGTGATCATCGGCGGCCTCGTGACATCGACCTTGCTCTCGCGCATCGTCACGCCGGTAATGTACCTTCTGCTGGCCCCTCGCGGTCGCAAGCCGCGTATGGCGCCTGTCAGCCCGGCACCCCAAGTGGCTTAGAGACTCTTAGGAGGAGACAATGAACGAGAACGAACGCATTGTTCGAGACTTCATCGCAGCCTGGAGCACGCTTAACGTCGATCGCATCGTCGGGTATTTCACGGACGATGGCGTCTATCACAACATCATGCTGCAACCTGTCGCCGGTCGCGAAAATCTCCGCAAGTTCATTCAGGGCTTTGTCAAGTCGTGGTCCGCAACCGACTGGGAGATCCGCACGCTGATCTCCAAGGGTGACATCGTCATCGCCGAACGGGTTGATCGTACGTCGCTAGGCGCGAAGCAGGTGGCCTTACCGTGCTGCGGCGTGTTCGAACTCAAGGACGGCAAGATCCGCGAATGGCGAGACTACTTCGACATGGCGACCTACACGAAGGCAGTCGCCTAGGCATATCGTCCCATCACGGAAGAGAGTGTCTGCGCGAGGCGCGCGTAGCAACGACCCGAAAGCGTGGTCGCGCGGAGGCTCAGGGTCGTGATATCGGCGGCGTCGTGACGTCGACCATTTCATTCGAGCGCCGTCACACCGCGGATGCGTCTGCGCCCGGCGCCCCTCTCCCCCCGCATCGAGCGCCGCAGGGCGGTGGTCATGCCCAACTGCGTGAGATCAGTCAGGGCGCTCGTCCAGAATTTAAGCATTGAGTGTGCGACGCAGTATCAATACTGTCCGCTAAATTCTTATCCGAGGACGAGCAATGTGGAACACGATGAAGGCCGCACTGATGGCAGCGATAGCGCTGCTGACGGCCGTTTCGATGGCGCGGGCCAATGACTTCGGCGTGCTGGTGATGGCGCATGGTGGCGACGCCACCTGGAACCGCGAGGTTGAAGGAATGCTGTCACCGCTCGCGCGCGACTATCCGCTTGAGATTGCCTTCGGGATGGCGGATGCCAAGAGCCTGCAGGATAGCGTGAACAGGCTCGAGGCGCGCGGCGTGCGCCGGATCGGCGTGGTGCGCTTGTTCATCAGCGGCGAGAGCTGGTACGAGCGCACCGAGCAGATTCTTGGACTGCGTTCGGGTGCGCCCCAACGCCCGTCTCACGAAGGCGACAACCAGCACGGCCCCGGCGGGCACGGCGGCGCTCACATGGCCTTCTGGCGCATCAGCACGAACGCCGTCTTCGCTGTGAACATGCAGGGACTGTCGGATGCGCCGGAGATGGGCGCGGTTCTCGTCGAGCGTGCCCGGGGTCTGAGCCGCGATCCGCGGAACGAAGGCGTTCTCGTCATTGCGCACGGCGCTGAGGCCGACGATGAAAATCAGCGTTGGCTAACGAAGATTGACGCGCAAGCGGAGGCCGTTCGCCAAGCGTTGCCATTCCGCCGCGTGCAGGTAGAGACGCTGCGCGAAGATTGGCCGGAAAAGCGTAAGATAGCCGAAGCACGCATTCACGCCTTCGTGCAGGAAGCCTCACAGAACGGCGGTCGCGCGATCGTCATCCCGTATCGTATTCAAGGCTTTGGACCGTATGCCAAAGTGCTCAACGGACTCTCGTATATTTCCGATGGCAAGGGACTGATCCCTAGCGTGGAAATCGAGCATTGGGTGCGCCGCCAAGCGCAGGAACTGCGCGCCGGCTCATTCCATGCCCCGCGGGCCGATGAGGATGCACACGTCGGTCATTGACCGGCGTCGTCGATAGTCTGCTTTGCTCCGACCCAACGGTAGCCGGGCTTGGCATGATAGAAACCGTTGCAAAGAGGGGCGGGCAAGTTCAGCGCCGTGAGCTTGGCACGCGCTTCCGATGGCGCGATGTCGCCATCCAGCACACGGCGGAAGGCCGACGCGACGTCAACCATGTCGCAGCTGTGTGGTGAGAGGCGAAAGCGGGAAACGCCGGCGTCGCGCAAGTCGTGGAGTTCATCCAGCAGGCAAAGATACTCGTGCGACATCGTCTGGACACCGTTGATGGTCAGAAACGGCTGATCCTCCAGCGTTCGCAACGGGAGCCCGTCAGCATCTTGATCGCACACGAACTGGCAGCTGTCCTTAGTGCGGCCGTGCGCGCGGGCATGATAGCAGCGCGCCGAAAGCGCCAGCGGGATACGCCCGAACGCCAGGACCTCCGTCGTCACACCGGAGCCCATCGAGGCGCAGATGACGGCGAGCGCGGCGGCAGGCAATTCAGGCGGCACACACAAATTGACTGCGCCGTTGCGCGCCAAGAACGCAACGGTGTGCTCGCTGTACACGTTGATGAACGGCCCCACATGATGAGGCCGGCCCTTGAGGTGGTAGAGCGCCGAGGTGTCGTTCGCTTCGATCAAGTTGTCGCCGGCAGCGCATACGCTCTCGACGATCTGTCGATCCTTGGCGAGCGCAACCTCAGCTAGTGTCGAGAACACGACGAGTTTTCCCGCCGCCTCGAGCCGTCGGACGATGCTTTCGATATGATCGGCGAAGAGCGGGGCACGTTTCGAACACACGACCTCGCCGATATAAACCGTGGACACCGGCGCCTCGTCCGCAATGCGATAGTAGAAGTCGCGCCATTGCTCGGCCGGCCAGTTGAACAACACCGGCCCGAGTGTGATCTCGCCTAACGCCATCGCTTGCTCCCGAATGCGCCTTCCGTTTGCTTGTGTCCTTCTGTCAGTGCGATGAGGCTTGCGAGGCCGCCGTTGCGTCCCGCCATCACTTCATCGACAGCAAAGCGGAACGCCGAGACGACTTGTTTGACATAGGCGCGGCTGCGTTGACGGCCTTCGATCTTGAGTGCCGTTACGCCGGCGCGCATCAGGTCGGGCAGCAGCGCCGATAGGTTGAGGCTCACCGGCTCCTCGAATGCGTAGTAGGGCTGAGGTCGCGCGGCGCACGTGTAGCGGCCTTTGCAAATTGTCGGGTAACCCGCGCTCTCGCCTTGTGCAAAGCGATCGATGACGTAACACCCAACGCGCGTTTGGAGTGTGTGATTGCCGTCCTCTTCGTGGCGCACATCGGCGGCGGGCGAACAGACCCCGTCCATGTTGGTCGAAACACCGGTCGCGTAGTTCGAGAGACTGCAGCGCCCCTCGGCCATCAATCCGATATTGCCGAAGACAAAGGCCTCGATCTCGCAGGGGATCTCGCGGTGGACGGTTGCGATCTCAGCGACCGTGAGGATGCGTGGCAGCACGACGCGCTTGATGCCGAACGCTTCACAATGAAAGCGGATCGCTTCGGGCGACGACGCGCCCGCTTGGACCGACAGGTGCAAGCGCAAATTGGGATACGTGCGCGCCGCATAGTCGGCGACGCCCATATCGGCCACGATCACGGCGTCGACGCCGACGTCGATGGCGGTGTCGATCGCCCCGCGCCACAACGCGAAGCCGCCGGCCGGCGGAAACGTGTTGACCGCAAGCAGAACCTTGGCGTCCCCGGCATGCGCAAGGCGCACGCACTCGCGCAGCTCGCTCACCGTGAAGTTCAGGCCGGGGAAGTTGCGGGCATTGGTTGCGTTCTGAAGGCCGCAGTAGACGGCGTCGGCTCCCGCCTCGACGGCGGTGCGCAAACCCGCGGGCGTTCCGGCGGGACAGACGAGCTCAGGGCGGCGCAACGGGCGAACTTCGCTGACCACGGCGCTCATGAGCGCACCGGACCGCGCCGGTTTCGCACGAAGCTGAGCGCCGCGGCGCCCGCGCCGGCGAGCGGTCCGAAGACGCCGAGAATCTCGCGAACGAGGTCGCCGTCGAAATCGTCGAGTGCGTTGCGCATCGCGACAACGGCCTCGACATCGCCCGTGACACTGAGCACGCGATTGAAGAACAACGCATCGCCGTCCTGCTCTCCGTCGATGAGATCGAGGAGGTCGAGGAAGCGCCCGGAGATCGCACCGTCGTGGGCAGGGCAGTCGTCCCGCGCGTAGGCGCCGAGCTGAGGAGCTGTCGTATCGGGCACCATCAAGAAGACGAGCGGCAGATCGACGGGGTCGATCAAGAATCTCTTGCTCGCGTGAGCGCCCATCCGAGCGAACAGTTCGGGGCGCGAACGCGCCAGCCGGCGCGCGACCGCCCTTAGCCCGAGCCTCAGCAGCGGTAGAGGCAGGCGGACGAATGCGCGGCTGGTGCTCTGCCACAGTTGCGACGTGGGTGGCAGGACATTGCCGATCGTGGCCATTCGAAACTCGACGCTGTGCAATATATCGGGAGAGGCGCACGGGGCGGAGCGAGGGTCATTGATCTGAGTCAAAACGCGGCGCGGCGACGTCGCACGTGGTGCAAATGAAGCGCGCGATCTTACGAATATCATGCAAGGGCAGGGCGCGGTGCCGCCCGGCCAGGAGCGGATCGTCGGTGGCGATGGCGCGCACGGTCGGGTTCGTGTCGGCAAGCCGCAGCTCGGCGCTCGCGTGGCGGATAACCTCAATCTTCGGATGGGTACCGTTCTTGAAGCCCTCGACCAGGATCAGATCGCAGGGGGCGAGCCGTTGGAGCAGGTCTTCAAGAGACGGCTCCGGCGTGCTGCGCAGCTCATGCATGATTGCCCAACGTGCGCCCGATGCGACGAGCACTTCATGCGCGCCGGCCGTCCTGTGGCGATGGCTGTCCTTGCCGGGGATGTCGATGTCGAAGGCGTGATGAGCATGCTTGATTGTCGATATGCGAAGCCCGCGCGCGGTGAATTCGGCAAGCAGCGCCTCGATGAGTGTGGTCTTGCCGCTGTTCTGCCAGCCGACGATACCGAAGACGTTCTTCGCGATCATCGCTCGACGCGCGCCCGCTCGCGCCTATCTTTGATCGCGGTGACGAAGCGGTGAAGCGTGTCGGATGTGGTGCCGCGCTCCAGCATCACCTCGATCAGGTGAAAGCGGCCGGGAGTCGTGTAGGCACTCTCGAGCGCTTGGGCGAGTTCGGCGCGCGTGCGGACGCGGTGGCCAACGCCGCCCAGCGGATCAGCGATCTCGCTGAAGTGCCAATCGCTCAGGTCGTTGAAGCGCGCCCAAGGCTCGAAGGCGCGCAACATCTCCCAGCTCTGATTGTTGAGTACGACCACGATCGGATCCCAGCGGTAACGCTGGCAGTTGCCGAGCTCCCATCCCGTCATCTGGAACGCGCCGTCGCCGACCAGCACCAACGGGCGCTTGCCCGACGCGGCTTGAATCCCAAGTGCGGCGGGGACGCCAAAGCCCATCGACGCGTAGTAGGCCTGCGCGACCAGATCGACGTAGTCGGTTTCGAGCGAGACGAACAAGGAGTCGCCGACGTCGCTCGCCAACGGCATCGCCCCGTGGCGGGCGAAGAGGAGATTAATGGCTGTTGCGATATCGGACGGGTGGACTTGTCCGCCGTTGGCGACGAACGGCCGCGCCGGCTTCGGCGCTGGCGCCGGTTCTACAGCCAAGCCCTGACCGCGCGGCGGGGCGTGCCGGGCGAGCGCCGTCACGAGTTCGGCGAGAGGCACATCGGGATAAACGTGATGGCCGATGCGCACCTGCCCGCCGGCGGCGTGGATGGCATTGCGCAGGTCGAGCCGCTTTGCCGGCACGCCGAGATCGGTGTCGGACAAGATGACACCGAGCATGATGAGCGCGTCGGAATCTTCGACGAGCGCGCTGATGTCCGGATCACCGGCCAGACCGAAATAGGTGCCGCGGATTTGCGCAGGCCCTTGGGCCGCCACACCGCGGCCCAAGAAGCTGCTCACCACTGGAATATTGACGATGTCGGCAAGCTCGCTCACGGCGGCCTCGAGACCGAAGCGGCGCACTTCGATGCCGATCATCAGCACGGGCCGGCGCGCAGTCCGCACCAGCGCCGCGATTTCGGCGGCGCACGCTTCCGCCGCCTCGGGATCGCGCTTGGCCGTTGTCGCCGGCGGGACCGGCGCGATCGGTCGTGCGCTCATGTCCATCGGGATCTCGAGATAGACCGGCGCCGATTGCGTCGCGCAAGCGTGTAGAACGCGCGCGATCTCCGCAGGCGCCTTGTCGGCGTCGTCAAGAACCGCTTGCGCGCAAGTCACTTCATCGAAGATGCGGCGCTGACTTTCGAGCGAACGCACTTGGTGATGAAGGCCCAAGATCCCGCCGCGCTCGCTCTGCGCGGGCGCACCGGAGAGAACGACCAAGGGCGAACGCTCCGCATAGGCGCCAGCGACAGCATTGAGGAGATTGAGCGCGCCGGCACCGTAGGTCGCAGCCGCGACTCCCAGCCCGCCACTATAGCGCGCGGCTGCATCTGCGGCGAAGCCCACGGCCGGTTCGTGGCTGAGCGTGAAGAGCGGCAGCGCACCATCACTCTCCATCGCGCGGAACATCGGCAGCGCATAGTCGCCAGGGATCCCGAATATCGCGCGGGCACCGTGGCTCTTCAGGGCCCTCATCAAAGCCCGGATAAGCGGTACGGTTTCTTTCTCGGTCCATGTGCGTGTATTGACACTGCCCATCAGATCGACGCCGTCTTTTTTCTACAAGGTGCATCATGCCCGCGGCGTTCGATCGGTGAGTTGATGCAGATCAAAGGCCGTTGTCTCGCGCGCCTCTATCGCTCTCGGTGTCGTTGTTGCACAATGAAATCGAGGATAAATATGTCAGTTGGAGAATCACCGTTCAGAGAGCGCACGGTAGGCGAGGTCGCTGCGACATTGCCTGGCGCCACCGCCGTGTTTCGCCGTCACAAGCTCGACTTCTGCTGCGGTGGCAACACGGCATTGAGAGAATCGGCCGAACGTCGCGGGGCTGATCTGGCCGCGATCGAAAGTGAGCTTGCCGCGCTTGCGCAATCTTCCGTTCCCAGATCGGCGCCTGAAGACACCGCAGCGCTGATCAAATACATCCTCACGCATTATCACGAGGTGCACAGGCGCGAATTGCCCGAGCTCGTCAAGCTCGCGCGTAAGGTTGAGTCCGTGCATGCGGAGCATCCAGCGGCGCCGCGTGGTCTTGCCGACACGCTGCAGAAGATGGTCGGTGAACTCGAAGTGCACATGAAGAAGGAGGAGCTCATCCTCTTTCCCGCGATGGCGCGCGCGGTCAAAGGCATGCTCGACATGCCGATTTCCCAGATGCGTTACGACCACGACGATCACGGCACCCAGCTGCGGCGAATCGAGATGCTTACCCGCGACTTCACGTTGCCGGAAGGTGCGTGCCGTTCCTGGCAGGCGCTCTATTCCGGCACGTCGAAGCTCGTCGGTGATCTGATGGAGCACATCCATCTCGAGAACAACGTCCTCTTTCCGCGCTTCGAAAGCGGGAGACAGACGTAGCCGTCAACGCCGCGTCGAGGGAGTGGTGAGCGCCTGCCGCAGGATGGTGATCGCCGCCATGCGAATGGGCTGGAGATCGGTCGCGGGGTCAACGAGCCGCTGCATGCTGGCCCCCAGGAGCAGGCTGCCGATCGTCAGGGCGCAGGCGTCGGCATTCACGTTGCGGCGAATCTCGCCTCGCGCCTGGCCTTGCTTGAGCAAGGCGCGAAGGTGGACGCGTACGCGCTCGTGCGAAGCGGCGAAGAGTTCGCGCAGCGTGGTCGCATCCGCCACGGTCGAGGCGAGCAGCATGAAGTACGCGGGCCCGTCGTGTTCTTCCGCTTGCGCGTGCAAATGGTCGTCGACGTAGTGCGCGATCGCGTCGAAAGCCGGCATCCGGTCGACGTGATCGGCTCGCATGATCGCTTCTCGCTTGCGGTGCAGGTAGGCGATCACCGCCTCGATCAAGCCTCGTTTGGAGCCGAAACGTTGCGTCGCCAACCCGCGGCTCAAGCCGGCCTCTTTGCCAATCTCCTCGAACGTGGCGGCGCTAACGCCGCGCTCCGCCACGATCTTGAGCGTCGCTTCGAGCAGGAGGCGCTCGGACTCGTCCCGGCGCTCGGCCTGTGAGCGGCGACGGGCCGGCCGGCGGGGCGGTCGCTTTGTCTGCACCATGGCGAAACCTAGCTCATTTGCAGACCGGATAGCACGATGAAGCCGCATCGTCGTGAATATCGGTCGACCTGCCCGCACGGCGAACGCTTCTCACTTCTTCTTCGGCATCGGCGCTGTAGCAGGGGTCGGCTCGCCAGTTGCGGCGGGGACGGCGCGGCCTTGCTGATGGCCGAGCAGGCGGGCCGTCCTGTACCAGGCGAGCAGAACCACGAACACGATGATCGACCGCGCCATACCGAAAAGCTGGGTGAAAGTGGTGCGCTTGGCGATGAAGCCGCAAGCCTCCTTGCTGACCGCCGTTTGCAGAATCTTCGCCCAGTCTTCGCGCTTAATCTTGACCTCGTATTCCCAGGGCGCGGGAGAGTCCACCACGCCGCTCAATAGCATAACCTCGTTTTGTTGTTTGATGTCGGCCTTGCCGAGGTTCATGACGAGTTGACGGTCGCCCAGGCCTTCAGACCAGAAACGCATCTTTGCCTCCCTCGACGGCGCTCTTGCGGAAGAGAAGGGACAGGATCACGCCCGGTGCGCGCAGGAGCAGGCCCAGGATGAAGGGGACCAGCAGACCGCCGCGCGCGGCCAAGAATCGCGCCGTGTCCGGCCGGGCCAGGATTTTGAGGAAGTCGGCGAGGTCGGCCGGGCCGAGCTTGATCGCGTAACGCCAGCACACAGGCTCTATGACGCCTTCCATAGTTAGCATGTCCGGCTTCACGTGCAGCGTCGCCGCCGGAAGTTCGAGCGGGAGCCGCAACTTGCCGAGGCCGCGGGACCACACGATCACAGCAGGAACCCCTTCTCACGGGCCGCGGTTACCGACGGCGGCTCGCGCCACCAGATCTTGAGCCCAAGGTCCTGCGCGACTACCTTCGCCGCATTGTAGCCGCCCCCGAACGTGATCATCCCGCCGGGGAAAGTGCTGGCGCCGCAGACGTAGAGATTGTCGATGGGCGTCTTGTACGACGAGCATTGGACGTTCGGCCGCGAATAACCCATCTGTGTCATGATGTAGGCGCCGTGTTTAAACGACCCGCGCTTCATCTGCGGAATCTTCTTTTCGATGTGAACGGGCGTGTAGTCGTAGCGCCGAACGATGTCCGCTGGATCGAAGCCGGTGGTGTAACTCGCGAGCGCCGCGATCAACCGGTCGCCGTATTCGCTTGCGATCTTGGTCCAGTCGCCGGCGGTCGGCTCATACGGCACGCATGCCTCGATGCGGCAAACGGCGCCTTCGGGATCGGTCTCCCGCGGCGCCATTGCCGGGTCGACATCGGTCGTGAACGTGACGTGGCCGATATCGTGCAGCAGGCATCGGTCCATCACCTCACTGATGTGGCGGACCACGTCCTCGGGCGTCTCGACGCCGAAGACGCGGATGAAGGATGTCGCCACGCCCGGATCGACGTCCTCGGCCTTGAAGCGCGGCTTCTTGCGCAAGGCCAGATGGCAGAGGAAGAGCGAGCTCTGCTCCCACTCCCAATTGCGCGCCGTGTTGAGGCAGAGCTTCGAGCGCTTCGCCACCTCGTGCTCTGGGATGAATTGGCCGAAGGTCGTGACCGGATCGGTCGATGTGACGATAGCCCGGGCGTCGATGCGCGTGATCGGTTCGTCGCAGCCGGTGGGCGCGATTTCGACGGCCTTGGCGACGCCATCCTCGACGATGAAGCGCTTGACTTCGTGGTTCTCGCACACCTCCATGCCGGCGAGGATGCCTGCCTTTTGCAAGGTCGAGGACAAGCGGTGGGAGCCGCCTTTGACCAGCGTCGCGTTCAGCATGCGGTTGAAGTAGAGCGGCACCAGATAGCTCGAGTTCGATTCCTTCGGGTCGATGCCCCACATGCAGATCAGGTAGAGCAAGAGCGCGCTGAGCTCCGGTGTCTCGAAGCCCCAACTCTCGCAAATCTCCGCTGGCGTCATCTCGGACACTTTCAGGATCTTCCGCCCGAGATCGCTTTCCATGTAAGTGGCGGCGAGTTGCGCCGATCCGACCGGCTGGCCGTAGGTCGAGGGGATGAGGTATTCGTCGGCGATCTCTTTGTAGGCGAGGTAGATCTCGCGGTAACGCTCCGCGTCCTTGTTTGAGAAGCGGCGAATCGATTCTACCGTTCGCTCAAGGTCCGAATAGAGCGTGATGGCATCGCCGTTCTTCTTCAGAAGGGACGCCTCCGCCTCAGGGCGGATGTAGACGCAACCGTCTTCCTCCAGCCCTAGGTCGCGGTAGGGCGGCGCGACGTCAAGCATCAGCATGTAGTTGGCGTGGAGATTGAAGCGGTAGCCGGAGAACTCCTCGGTAACCAGCGCGCCGCCTGTCTCGTGACGACGCTCGACCACTAGAACCTTGGCGCCCGCGCGCGCAAGATAGGCCGCGGTCGTGAGGCCGTTGTGGCCTGCGCCAACCACGACCACGTCATATTGCTTGTGCTCAGCCATGTTGGGCCTCTCTCAATCCACCGTGAAGCGTTGGGTGACGCCTTCGCGGCGCAGCAGCTCGGCCGCGCCCTGAAACGCAACGCCGTTCCACCAATCCGGCTTGTCGCGGTTGAGATCACCCATGATGACGTTGGCGGCGAGCGTGCCGGCGCCGAGATTCGTGTAGTTCGCCGTACCGCCGGACTGACAAATGTAGAACTGGCCGATCGGCGTACGCGGCGCGTTACAGCCGGCGAACGGTTTCCAGCTCCACATCTGTGCTTCGGTCATCGCGCCGCTCGGGTGCATGTTGCCGCCGCAGTGCGGGTTGCGCCGCACATAGTCGTGCGGCGTGTTCACATAGCGCGCGATCTTCGCGGACTTAAGGTTCGGCAGATACTGCACAAGCACATCCTCGACCTTGTCGGCATAGGATTCGCGCAGCTCGTCCCACTTCGCAGGGCCGCCGAGCGATCTCAGCTCATAAGGCACGTTGGCCCAGGTCAAGATCGTGTATTGGCCAGGCGGCGCCTGCGTACGGTCGGCGATGCAGTAGTTGAACGCCGCGCCCCACACGATCGGCGGCTCCAGCGGGATGTCGCGTACCATGCACGAACTGACCAGGCGCTCGGCGTCGGCGATGGTCTCCGCACCGAAGTTGTAGACATAAGTGTTGTTGGCTTCGGGGAATTTTTTGGCACAAGCGAAGTTCGGGCGTTCGCTCAGAACGTAGTAGTTCGTGAAGAGACTTGCGCCGCGGTAGTCGAAGCGGTGCAGCGCGACTCTCGCGGAGACGGGGAGGTGCTGCTCGCCGATCAGGTTGAAGAAGGTTGGCTTGGCGCTGACGTCGCTCACCACCGCCTTGGTGGCCTTGAACTCGGCGTCGGGATAGGTCGCTTGGCTGGTGAGCACGACGCCCCGCGCCTCGCCGGACTCGATGAGCACCTTTTCGACCGGGCAGTTGTAGAAGATCTTGCCGCCGTGGTGGACGAAGCAGCGGACGAGCGCATGGACCAAATCGTGGCTGCCGCCGCGCGCCGTGTAGCCGCCGTCGGCCGTGAAGATTGTCAAGAAGTTCAGCACCGCGAGCGGACCTGATAGTCGACTGCTGATGACATCGAGACCCGAGGTGCCAGCGTAGCTCAGGACCGCGAGCTTGATCTGTTCGCTCTCGAACAAGGCGTCGACCAGTTGAAAGCCGGTCATCCATAGCCAGTCCTTCGGCAGGACGGGCACGTCTCCCTGGCTTGCCAGAAAATCGAGAAAGCCTTGGTCGGTGTGCGGCGTGACATAGCCCTGATGCGCCATGAGCGGCATCATCGGACCGAAGAAGTTGGCGATCTTGCGATATGTCTCGGCGTCCTTCGGCGAAACGCGCTGCCACGCCTCGTAGGTCTCGCGCGCGCTCCGGCGCGAGAACAGAACTGCGTTGCCGTCGAGGAAGGGATAGAAATAAGCGTACTTCGCGCCGGGCGGGGCCAGGAGCTCGAGCCCAAAGCGCTCAAGCTCAAGGTCGACAAACGCCGGACCGTAGTGCGGCATGAGCAGGGAAGCGTGGACGTTGAGCTTCACGCCCGGCTCAAGCACTTCCTCGGTTGAGCAGAACGTGCCCGACTCGTCGCGGCGTTCGAAGATCGCGGTGCTGAGTCCCGCCTTTTGCAGATAGGCGCCGGCGGCGAGCCCGTTTACGCCGCCGCCGATGATGATCACGTCGTAGTTCGACTTTGGGCCGGTCATGCGCTTGCCTCCGTTAACGGGGCGTTGGACCGGGTCGCCGATATCGCTCGGCAACGTGCTAGCAGATAATTGCTATTCATACAACAAATAAGTGGCAGCGTCAGACGTATGCGACCGGAGAGCGACACGGACGGCCGCCGGATAGACGTGACCGAGCTCTCGGCCGCGCCGCAGCGCGCCGACAAGCTGACCGTCGTCGATGTTCGCGAGCCCGACGAATTTATCGGCGACCTGGGTCACATCCCTGATGCCGTCAATATCCCTGTAGGCTGCCGCGCACCGGACGCGCCAATCAATGGATGCCCTTGTCGCGAATCGCCGACCTCAGCCATAAGCCGATCCGCGAGGTCTTTGCCTCGTTCGGCTTCGTCGTTGATGAAATGAAAATACGATACCAACATCAAGACGTCGGGCGTCTCGCCGTCGTTGGCTAAAGGCGCATGAAACGTGTCGCTGACGTAGAAGCGCTGGTCTGCGAACTCGACCCGGCCGACGGTGCGCGTTGGAACGCGCGCCTCCAGCGCCGGCGTCCACAGGGCGACCCACTTGTCGACGAACCGCTTCGGCACGGCCTCGTCGAGAAACCGCCCGGTCATCGCACCGCCCATGAACTTGTCGACATCGCTGCCCATCAGCTTGGCTTTGAACCGCGTTCGCGCGCCATCTCGCACAATGCTCAGAAACGCAAGATTGGGCAGGACCATCTTGAGGTCGGACATCGTCAGGTCGCCGCGCGCAGGCATCGTTCGCGCGCCGCGCTTCGCCTCCCATATCTCATGCACTGACTTGAGCTGCGGCGTCGCGAAGCGCAGCAACGGATCGCCGATGAGCGGCCAACTGTTACGGCCGGCTAACACATTTATCTGTTCGGATGCACGCTCTTGCTCGGTGCTGGTCATCTCGCCAGTCTGTTGGAGGCGATTGAACCAACTCTTAACGCACATGATTACCGCCCGATGCAGGTTGTCGCATCACCGGCCCGCGATGTCGCAAATGCGGCAAATAAAGTCGGCAATTCCCGGAACGTCGCTAAGCGCAAACGTAGTGCGGTTTCGCACATGTTCGGAATGGTCGGTGACGACGGCGACGACACTTGCGTCGAAGTCTGCGATCAGTGGTGCGCTCTCGCGCTGCTGCGTAACTTCGAGTTTCGGATGGCTGTCACCCTTGAACCCTTCGACCAGCACAAGGTCGCAGGGGCTCAGCCGTACCAACAGATCGTCGAGGCTTGGCGGGGCCTCTCCGCGCAGTTCATGCATCAGGGCCCATCGCGCACCGGACCCGACGAGCACCTCCGACGCGCCCGCCTGCCTGTGGCGGTAACTGTCTTTACCAGGGACGTCGATGTCGAACGCGTGATGAGCGTGCTTGATGGTTGAAACGCGTAAGCCGCGCCGCGTGAACTCTTCGACCAGCGCCACGATCAGCGTCGTCTTGCCGCTGTTCTTCCATCCGGTAATGCCAAAAACATTGTTCGGGCGCATGGGACGTTATCGCTCTTCGCTTTGTGTTGTAATGCGTCAAGGGCTCGGCGAACCGGCAGAAGGCGGAAACGTGATGGATGATCTGGCAATCGCAAGGGCGTTGCACGTGCTGGCCGTCGTTGTGTGGATCGGCGGTGTCGCGATGGTAACCTCGGTCATATTGCCCGCGGTGCGGCGCATGGCAAAGCCAAATGAGCGCATCGCCTTCTTCGAAAGCATCGAGCGGCGCTTTGCGCTTCAAGCGCGCGTATCGACGTTGCTGGCAGCGGTGACAGGCTTCTACATGGTCTACCGGCTCGAACTGTGGGATCGCTTCCTCGATGCGCAGTACTGGTGGATGCACGCCATGGTCGCCGTCTGGGCCGTCTTTACGCTCGTCTTGTTCGTGCTCGAACCTTTGGTCCTGCACCGCTTGTTCCGCGAACGCGCGCAGCGCGACCCGGAGGGAACGTTTCGCTTGGTTGAGCGTCTGCATTGGGTCTTGCTGACGCTCAGTCTTGGGACAACGCTCGGTGCCGTTGCAGGCGTTCACGGCGCATTCTTTCTCTAAGAGGGCGACGGCTCGCCGCCCAACCTCGGTGTGAGAAACATCGGGCCATAGATCGCGACGAACAACGCGAACGCGACCAGCCACAACACGCCCGATATCGTTAGCAACGGCGCGGCGAAATCCGATGCAAACCCTGCCGCGACGCGCGACAGCGCGCTTGCCGTGATGGCGCCGTAGATAGTAATTGTGCCGACGCCGGCGTGAAGCTGCCGTCCGGTATGGCCCAGCGTCGCGCGCGTCATGACGGCCAGTGTCATCGTACCGACCGCGCCCGCGGTCAACGCGTGAAGGCCCGCAGAGGGCACAGGCGTTCCGAACGCAATCGAAGCGCCAAGCAAGAGAAATCCGATGGGAATCCATGCGTAGCCGACATGCAGCACCGCGACCAATGCGTCTGTACGCGTCCGCCACCCTCGCCATTGCGCTAACCGCGCCGTATGCGCCGCGAACGCGATGCCCAACGCTGCGGCCGTGAACAATGAGAATGGCGCCGCAATCCAGGCGAGAACGGCAACGGCGCTCGATCCATGGACTATCCGATCGAGAAACAACGAGCTCGTCGCATCGCGCGGTAATCTGTGGCGGGCAAACCAGTTGTTGGTGAAACTCGGCACGATCCGCCCGCCGATGAGACCGATCAGCAGCGTCAGCATGCCAACACCCATGCGAACCGCGTGGCCCTCGGGCTCGATGACGCCCGACGCTTCAAGGTGGAAAACGAGATTGGCGGCGCCGAGCAAAAGCACCAGCGCGCAAACGGGCAGGTTGCGGATGTTTCGCGCGGCCAGAACCTCGCGCGCCAATACGGCGGCCAACACGGGAAGAAAGACGGCATCGACCGCGATGGCCGCGGCGATGGGAATGAACGGCAGCAACAGCGCAACGCGACCGGCGATCCAAAGGCAAAACAACGCCAGCAGCGGAGTGCCGGAAATCGGCAAGCGGCCGGTCCAATTGGGCACGGCGGTCAGCGAAAACCCGGCGACGACCGCGCTCGCATATCCAAAGAGGAAAGCATGGGCATGCCAGAGGGTGGAATCATGGAACGCAAAACCTCCGCTGTCGAAGCCCGAAACATCGGCGAGGCGCACAGCGATGGCGATGACGGCCCAAACGCCCGCGCCCAGAAAGAACGGACGAAACCCGTAACGAAGGAGCGCTATCCCCGTGTGACGTCGCGCCCTAGCCGCGGACTGGTTCACGTGTTTGCCTGCTCCCGCTCGTCCGCGTGGTGGGTCAGAACCGCGAGGCGCTCGATCGAGGCGATGCGAATGGAATCGCCGTCGCTCTCCACGCCGTAGGCTCTCAGCTTCCTCAACGTGCGCGACAGCGTCTCGGGTTTGATGCCGAGCCGCGTCGCGACCTCCTTCTTCATGCCGGGCAGTACCAGGGTCGCGGCGCCCGTCTCGTGTTCCGCCTTCGAGATGAGAAACCGCGCAAGCCGCTCCGTCGCGCCTTGCGTTTTCATTTCCTTCAGTTGATTGATCAGGACCCGCCAATGCCCGGCCAGAACGCGCGCGCATTGCGCCGCCAGCGCCACGTCTTGGCCGATCAGTTGGCGCAGCTTGTAGGCTGGAATCAAAAGCGCTTGACCGTCGGATGTGGCGCGCGCGCTGACCAGATAGGGAAGTCCTAGCAGCGCCGCGGGCAACAGAACGCTTTCGCCGGGACCGAAGAATTCGATGACCGCTTCTTGTGCATCGGCGCCGCTGCCGACGAGAACGACGCCGCCCTCGATGAAGCAGTAGACGAAGTCGGGCTCCTCGCCTTCGCGAAACAGATAGGCGTGATTGCTGAAGCGCTGAAGTCCGGCGACTTCGGCGATGGTGAGAAGACTCGCCTCCGGCAGCGGCGCGAAGAGCGCGATCTTCTTGAGAAACGGCATCCGAGGGTGAGGCACGTTGATCTCTCTTGATCTAAGTCAAGTCATGGTTTGCGAAGTGTCATGCGCAACAGAAGGATGCACAGATCAATCCGGTCAACGCCTTGATGCACGTCAAGGAGCAAACTATCCAGTCGAGGCAGGTTGCGTCCAGCACGAGCCAAGGACGCCGTCATGATCCCTCCCGCTGTCGCTGCCGGCCAACCGACCAAAGCGTTGGCGCTGTCGACCATTTCCTTCACGATTTGCTTCGCGGTCTGGACGGTTTTCTCGATCATCGGCATTCAGATCCAGCAGGATCTGGGCCTAAGCGAAGCGCAGTTCGGGCTTCTGATCGGCACGCCGATCCTGACCGGCTCCATCATCCGCCTCGTTCTCGGCATTTGGACGGATCAGTACGGGGGCCGCGCGGTCCTCAGTGTCGTGATGATCACCGCCGCAATCGCGACGGCGCTTCTGACGTTCGCTTACGACTATCCGACCTATCTACTGGCGGCGTTGGGTGTGGGCATCGCCGGTGGATCGTTTTCCGTCGGTGTGGCATATGTCTCGCGCTGGTTTCCGAAGGAACGGCAAGGCGCGGCGCTCGGTATCTTCGGTGCAGGCAACGTCGGCGCCGCGGTGACGAAGTTCATCGCGCCGACCGTGATGGTCGCCTACGCCTTCCTAGGGCCGTTGGTCGGCGCGTTGTCGCGCTCGCTCACGGGTTGGGTTGCCGACAAGTTCGGCGGTGGGCGCGTGACGCTGTGGGTGTTCGTCGCGATGTCGTTCGGCGTCGTGGGCGTTCTCTATTTTATCGGCATCAAGGATCAGCCCGGCGCGTTCTGGGGCTTCTTTACGATGTTCGTCTTCCTGTTCTTCGTCACCGGGATCGGCAACGCGTCGACGTTCCAGATGATCCCCGCGATCATGCGCAAGGAAATGGACCGCCTGATGCCGCAGGCCGATCAGCCGACGCGCTTGCGCCAAGGTGAAAAGGAATCGGCGGCGATCATCGGCTTCACGTCGGCGATCGCGGCCTTCGGCGCCTTCTTCATCCCAAAAAGCTACGGCAGCTCGATCGCACTGACCGGCGGACCGGAAGCTGCGTTGTACGCCTTCCTCGCCTTCTACATCAGCTGCGTTGTGCTGACGTGGTTCGTCTACACGCGTCGCGGCGGCCTGTTGTGGGACGTCGAACACAAGACTGCCTCCGCCGTCCGTCTCCAACCCGCTGAATAGAAGGGTCCCCGATGAGTCACTTTCTCGACCGCTTGATGTTCTTCAAGAAAGACGTCGGCACCTTTGCCGGCGGACACGGCATCGTCACGCGCGAAGACCGCACCTGGGAGGACGCCTATCGCAACCGCTGGAGCCACGACCGGATCGTGCGCTCGACCCACGGCGTGAACTGCACCGGTTCGTGCAGCTGGAAGATCTACGTCAAAGGCGGCATCGTCACGTGGGAGACGCAGCAGACGGACTACCCGCGCACGCGCCCCGATCTACCCGACCACGAACCGCGCGGCTGTCAACGCGGCGCCAGCGCATCCTGGTACCTCTACAGCGGCAATCGCATCAAATATCCGCTGATCCGCAAGCGCCTGCTGAAGCAATGGCGCGCCGCGCGCAAGACGATGGAACCGGTCGAGGCATGGGCCTCGATCGTCGAAGACAAAGCAAAGTCTGCGGACTACAAGCAGATGCGCGGCCTCGGCGGCTTCGTGCGCACCAAATGGGACGAAGCGAACGAGATCATCGCCGCTTCGAACATCTACACCGCCAAGACCCACGGCCCCGACCGCATCATCGGCTTCTCGCCGATCCCCGCGATGTCGATGGTGTCCTACGCCGCGGGCTCGCGCTACCTGTCGCTCATCGGCGGCGTCTGCATGTCGTTCTACGATTGGTACTGCGACCTGCCGGCGTCGAGCCCGCAAACCTGGGGCGAACAGACCGACGTTCCCGAAAGCGCCGACTGGTACAACTCGGGCTTCCTGATCCTGTGGGGCTCGAACGTCCCCCAGACGCGCACGCCCGACGCGCACTTCTACTCCGAGGTTCGCTACAAGGGCACGAAGAGCGTCGTCATCTGCCCCGACTACAGTGAAGCGTCAAAATTCTCCGACCTTTGGCTGTCGGCACAGCAGGGCACGGACGCCGCGCTCGCGATGGCCTTCGGGCACGTGATCCTGAACGAATTCCACGTCAAATCGCAGACGCCGTACTTCATGGATTACGGCCGCAAATACACCGACTTCCCGTTCCTTGTGCGCCTGAAGAAGCAAGGTGGCCGCTACGTGCCCGAACGCTTCCTACGCGCCAGCGATTTCGACGGCAAACTCGGCCAGGCCAACAACCCGGATTGGAAGACTGTCGCGGTCGACGAGACCTCCGGCAACATCGTCTGCCCACAAGGCTCGATCGGGTTCCGCTGGGGCGAAGAGGGCAAGTGGAATCTGCAGGAGAAGGCCGCCGATGGAAGCGAGACAAAGCTGGCGCTCACGCTGCTCGGCCGCAACGACGGCGTCGCTGAGGTCGACTTCCCATACTTCGGCGGCCACGCGCACGAACACTTCGTCAAGACCGACCACGCGCAGATCCTGACGCGCAACGTACCGATCAAGCGCCTGCAACTCGCCGAAGGCGAGACGCTGGTCGCCTCCGTCTATGACTTGTTCCTCGCCAACTACAGCATCGACCGCGGCTTGGGCGGCGCGAACACCGCCAAGAGCTACGACGACGACGTGCCCTATACGCCCGCATGGGCCGAGAAGGTCACCGGCGTGAAGCGCCACGACATCGCGCTCGTCGCGCGCGAGTTCGCCGACAACGCGGCGAAGACGAACGGCAAGTCGATGGTGATCCTCGGCGCCGGGATTAATCACTGGTACCACATGGACATGATCTATCGCGGCATCATCTCGATGCTGACGATGTGCGGTTGCGTGGGCCAGTCGGGTGGCGGCTGGGCGCATTACGTGGGTCAGGAGAAATTGCGTCCGCAGCCGGGATGGACGGCACTCGCCTTCGCGCTCGATTGGGGCCGCCCGCCGCGCCAGATGAACTCGACGAGTTTCTGGTACGCGCACACGGATCAATGGCGCTACGAGAAGCTGAACGTCTCCGAGATCATCTCGCCGACGGCCGAAGCCGGCGACTGGGGCGGCAGCCTCATCGACTTCAACGTCCGCGCCGAGCGCATGGGCTGGTTGCCCTCCGCGCCGCAACTTGAGACCAATCCCTTGAAGGTCGCCGCGATGGCGGAGAAGGCCGGCAAACCCGCGCCGCAATTCGTCGCCGACGGTCTGAAGGCAGGCACGCTCAAACTGTCATGCGAAGATCCGGACGCGCCGCAAAACTTCCCGCGCAATCTCTTCGTCTGGCGCTCGAATCTGTTGGGCGCATCCGGCAAGGGTCACGAGTATTTCCTGAAGCATCTGATCGGCACCAAGCACGGCGTCCAAGGCAAAAACCTCGGCGAGATGGGCGAGCAGAAACCGCGCGAAGTGAAGTGGCACGACGAAGCCCCGGAAGGAAAACTCGACCTCATCGTCACCATCGACTTCCGCATGTCCTCGACCTGCATGTACTCCGACATCGTTCTGCCGACGGCGACCTGGTACGAGAAGAACGACCTCAACACCTCGGACATGCATCCCTTCATCCATCCGCTGACCTCGGCAGTGGACCCGTTATGGGAATGCCGCAGCGACTGGGAAATCTTCAAAGGCATCGCCCGCGACTTCTCCCGCCTCGCGCCCGGCCATCTGGGCGTGGAGAAGGACGTCGTGATGGTGCCGCTCATGCACGACACGCCCGGCGAACTCGGCCAACCCTTCGAACCCAAGGACTGGAAGAAGGGCGAGTGCGAGCCGATCCCCGGCAAGACGATGGCAAGCGTCGCCGTGGTCGAACGCGACTATCCCGCCACCTATCAGCGCTTCACGGCGCTGGGTCCCTTGATGGAAAAACTCGGCAACGCCAGCAAAGGCATCAACTGGAAGACCGACGGCGAAGTCGCCTTCTTGAAAAAGCTGAACGGTGTCGCAGAAGACGGCCCGACCAAGGGCATGGCACGCATCGAAACCGACATCGACGCTTGCGAGGTCATACTGACGCTGGCGCCGGAAACGAATGGCCACGTCGCGGTGCAGTCGTGGAAGGCGCTGGGCAAAGCGACGGGCATCGATCACACGCACCTCGCCAACGCGCGCGAGGACGACAAGATCCGTTTCCGCGACATCGTCGCCCAGCCGCGCAAGATCATCTCATCGCCAACCTGGTCGGGCATCGAATCCGAAGAGGTGTCTTACAACGCCGGCTACACCAACGTTCACGAACTTATACCGTGGCGCACGCTGACCGGCCGCCAGCATCTCTACGTCGACCATCCGTGGATGCGCGCTTTCGGCGAAGGCTTCGTTTGCTACAAACCGCCGGTCGATCTCAAAACCGTCAAGCCGCTGCTCGGCAAGAAGCCGAACGGCAACGCCGAGATCGTGCTGAACTTCATCACGCCGCACCAGAAGTGGGGTATCCACTCGACCTACACCGACAACCTGTTGCAGCTCACATTGTCGCGCGGTGGCCCGATTGTGTGGCTCAGCGAGACCGACGCCAAAGAAGCCGGCATCGTCGACAACGACTGGATCGAGCTCTTCAACGCCAACGGTGCGCTGTCGGCGCGCGCCGTGGTGAGCCAGCGCGTCAAGGTGGGCATGTGCCTTATGTATCACGCGCAGGAGAAGATCGTGAACGTGCCGGGCAGCGAGACGACGAAGACGCGCGGCATCCACAATTCGGTAACACGCACCGTGACCAAGCCGACGCACATGATCGGCGGTTACGCCCAGCTCTCCTACGGCTTCAACTACTACGGCACCGTGGGCTCGAACCGCGACGAGTTCGTCGTGCTGCGCAAGATGCGCAACGTCGATTGGATGGAAGAACCGCATGAGCATGCCGACCGCGTACCCGTCCCCGCCGAATAGCAAGAGGTCCAAACATGAAAGTTCGCGCTCAAATCGGCATGGTGCTCAATCTCGATAAATGCATCGGGTGCCACACGTGCTCGGTGTCCTGCAAAAACGTCTGGACGAACCGCGACGGCGTCCAATACGCCTGGTTCAACAACGTCGAGACCAAGCCCGGTATCGGTTATCCGAAGGAATGGGAAAACCAGAAGAAGTGGAACGGCGGTTGGACGCGCAAGAAAAGCGGCAAGCTAACGCCGCGCATGGGCGGCAAGTTCCGTATTCTGGCGAAGATCTTCGCCAATCCCGACATGCCGGAAATCGACGACTACTACGAGCCCTTCACCTTCGACTACGAACACCTGCAGACCGCTGGTGAATCCAAGGCCGTCCCGGTCGCGCGCCCGCTGTCGCTTATCACGGGCCAACGCATGCAGAAAATCGAGTGGGGTCCGAACTGGGAGGAGATCCTCGGCGGCGAGTTCGCCAAGCGCTCCAAAGACGCAAACTTCGAAGGCATCGAGAAGGAAATCTACGGCCAGTTCGAGCAGACGTTCATGATGTACCTGCCGCGCCTGTGCGAGCACTGCCTCAATCCGGCATGCGTCGCGGCGTGCCCGTCCGGCGCGATCTACAAGCGCGAAGAGGACGGCATCGTCCTCATCGACCAAGACAAATGCCGCGGCTGGCGCATGTGTGTCAGCGCCTGTCCCTACAAGAAGATCTACTACAACTACGTCAGCGGCAAATCCGAGAAATGCACGTTCTGCTACCCGCGCATCGAGGCCGGCCAGCCGACCGTATGCTCGGAAACCTGCGTCGGCCGCATCCGCTATCTGGGCGTGCTGCTCTACGACGCCGACCGCATTCTCGATGCCGCCAGCGTGCCGAACGAAGCCGACCTCTATCAGGCGCAGCTCGACATCTTCCTCGATCCCAACGACCCAAAGGTGATCGCGGCGGCAAAGGCCGAAGGCATCCCCGACGCCTGGCTCGAAAGCGCGCGCCGCTCGCCCGTCTACAAGATGGCGGTCGAGTGGAAGGTTGCGTTCCCCCTCCATCCCGAATACCGCACGATGCCGATGGTCTGGTACGTGCCGCCGCTCTCGCCGATCCAATCGGCGGTGCAGGCCAAGCACATCGGCTTTGACGGCACGCTGCCCGACATCGGCAAGCTGCGCATTCCACTCAAATATCTCGCCAATCTTCTGACCGCCGGCGACACCAAACCCGTCGAGGCCGCGCTGAAGCGCATGTTCGCCATGCGCATCTTCATGCGCTCGCGCCACGTCGAACGCAAAGACAACGACGCCGTTCTCGCCGAAGTCGGCATGACCCGCCCGCAGATGGAAAGCATGTACAAGACCATGGCGCTGGCCGCCTACGAAGACCGTTTCGTCATTCCGTCCTCGCACCGCGAATACGCCGAGAACGCCTATGATCTGCGCGGCTCCTGCGGCTTCAGCTTCGGCAACGGCTGCTCCGACGGCGCCAGCGAATTCTCGCTCTTCGGCCAGAAGAAGTTCCGCGAAAACACGCCGACGGAGGTCATGTGATGCTGACCTTCAAAGCCCTCGGCGCGCTGAGCGCGTATCCGACCGAAGACCTAGTCGCGGCCCTGCCGGACATCCGCGCCGCGCTGTTCGCGGAGAAGATGTTGACTCCGCCGCTGTTAAGCGCGGTCGACGAACTCATCGACACGCTGTCGTCGTGCGACCTGATGGATGCACAGGAGCGCTATGTCGATCTGTTCGACCGCACGAAGTCGCTGTCGTTGCATCTCTACGAACACGTATGGGGCGATGCGGGTGAGCGCGGCCAGGCGATGGTCCGTCTCCAGACGGTTTATAAGCTGCACGGCTTCTCGCACACGGCGTCCGAACTGCCCGACTACGTGCCTCTGTTCTGCGAGTTCCTGTCTTTGATCCCGGACAAAGCCGCGCGCGCGATCCTGTCCGACGCGGCGCCGGTGATCGAGGTCTTGCGCGAACGCTTGGCAAAGCGCGGCTCACCGTATGCAGGCGTGGCGGCGGCACTCGTCTCGCTGTCGTCGAAAACGGTCGACCGCGCGGCGCTCGAGCAAATCACCAAGGGTGCGCTCGCCGACGACGACAGCTTCGAGGCGCTGGACCGCGCCTGGGAGGAAGAACCCGTGACCTTCGGTGCGGGTGACGCCGCCAAGTCCGCGTGCCGTCCGAACGCCGCCCCCGCAAACCACGCCGCCAAGGCGCCAGTCTGAGGATCGACCATGTGGGACTTTCTGCATCACTTCACGTTCGGCATCTTCCCGTACGTCGCGCTGACCGTGTTCGCCGTCGGCAGCCTCATCCGTTTCGACCGCGAGCAATACTCATGGCGCTCCGGCTCGAGCCAGCTGTTGCGCAAGCGCCAGCTCATGATCGGCAGCATCCTGTTTCACATCGGTATTCTGTTGCTGTTCGTGGGACACTTCGTCGGCCTGTTGACGCCGCACTGGGTCTATGAAGGCCTGGGCGTCAGCGTGCCCGCCAAACAGATGCTCGCCATCACGGCCGGCGCGATCTTCGGCGTTACCTGCTTTGTCGGTCTGACCATCCTTTTGCACCGGCGTCTGTTCGATCCGCGCATTCGCGGCACGAGTTCGGGCATGGATATTTTCATTCTGTGCCTGCTCTGGGTGCAGCTGAGCCTGGGCCTGGTGACGATTCCGTTCTCGCTGCAGCACCCGGACGGCTCGGTCATGCTGGTGCTCTCGGAATGGGCGCAGCGCATCGTCACCTTCCGCAGCGGCGCGTCGGAACTCGTCGCCGACGTCGGCTTCTTCTACAAGGCCCACATCATCATGGGTCTCATCGTCTTCATGGTGTTCCCATTCAGCCGTCTCGTTCACGTCATGAGCGCGCCGATTTGGTACCTCGGACGGCGCGGTTATCAGATCGTGCGAACGCGGCGTCCGACCTCAGGCGTCAGAAAGCCCGCGCCATGATCAGCGTCAACGGAACCACGATCGGCGAAACCGAAATCCTCGCCGAGATGCAGTACCACCCCGCGCCCTCGCGTGAGGAAGCGGCAAGCGCAGCGGCGGAAGCCCTGATCGTGCGCGAGCTGCTGCTGCAACGCGCGACCGCGCTGGGCATCGCCTTCACGCCTGGCGTGGCGGAGTCGGAGGAGGCGGCGATCAACGCCCTGCTCGACCGCGAAGTGCGCACGCCTGAAGCGGACACACAAACCTGCCGCCGCTGGTACGACAACAATCGCGAGAAATTTCGCTCGCAGCCGCTCTTCGAAGCCTCGCACATTCTCTATCTGGCCCCGCGCGACGACGCCGACGCACGCGCGACCGCCAAAGCAAGGGCACAAGCCGCGTTGGCGAGCCTCAACGAAGACCCTTCGCGCTTCCCCGCCATCGCGCGCGCCGAGTCGAAATGCTCATCGGCGGGGGAGGGCGGTCGTCTGGGCCAAGTGGCGCTTGGCGAGACCGTCCCGGAAATCGAGTCGTTCCTCCTGGCTTTGGAAGAAGGACAAATCTGCCCGGTGCCGGTCGAAACGGACTTCGGCTACCACGTCGTCCAACTGCACCACCGCATCGAAGGAAAGGACATCCCCTTCGAAGAAGCCGAACCGCTCATCGCCCGCGAACTCCGCGCTCACACCTGGCGCCGCGCGGTCAGCCAGTACATCAGCCTCCTCGCGGGTGGCGCCGACGTCCAAGGCTTCGACATCAAGAAAGCGACCTCGCCACTCGTTCAATGAGCCCCTTGCCATCCGTCGTTGCAGGACGACAAACTCTGCGAACCAAGCGACATGGAGACTGTCGGCATCAGGATCAGGGAAGAAGAAGAAGAAAGCGCTGCTGCCCACGTTCGCGGGCTCCATTGCGCGATTCTTCCTCAAGGTGTGGGACGCCTGCACGAAGCTGGGCGAAGAATTGGTGTCACAGGCGAATTGGCTTCGGGCCGGCCTAATGATTGCAGGGAACGCCCGCTTTCTGGGGGCGCACGAGCGCCGAACGCTTGCCGTGGGAAGTATCGGCACGTAGGTGTTTGCATCAGAGTTTGCTGTGGGGCTGAAGACCCTCCCGCATCGCCTCGCCAGCGGGACACGGCGCGCCGTACGGATCGGGTAGAGCGATAGACGCGGCACACACTCCGAGAGTCGCGGCGGCATACGAGGCTTTGCGGAATTTCCGACGGGGTCCAACCGCATTGTGCTTCCGTTGTTGCCGCCCTGAACGCAACGGCAGCCATCAGCCGCCCACCTCACTTCCAAAGCAACCGACAAGATTGCTCATTTAGCGCGGAAGCGTTAGCGTCCCTGCTCGCGCGGCACGGTCGTCAATGAGGATGTGCTCATGAGCTACGTGAGGCGGACAGTAAGCCCAACGGAGACTGTCGAGTTTGAAACAGGATACCATTGGGTGGTGTGGCTTGAAGCAGCGCTGCTCACGGCGCCGACCATTGGCATTCTCGTGGCCGGTTATCCGTATGGGGTGTGGGACTACGTTCTGCTTGCACTCAGCCTCATGGCGTTTCCCTTTGGCGTCCTCTACTTCGTGCGCGTCATTTCGACTGAGATCGCCGTGACGAGCGACCGCTTCGTTCGCAAGACGGGTCTGATTTCTTACGACACCGAGGAGTTGAGCCTGGACAAGATCGAGAGCGTGTCGGTCGAGAAAACGATACTCGGCCGTCTTCTCAGCTATGGAACGCTCCGCGTTTTAGGCACGGGGGCTGGTTCGATCGAGGTGAAGATGGTTGACCAACCGGAGCGGCTGCGCCGACAAATCCAGATCGCTCGAGAAACAATGCTGCGGCGGTTGAGCGTTCCGGTGGGCGCGTGAAGGCAGGCGAAATGACAAGCACACGCAATCCGCCGACGATGGTCAAAACGGCCCTTCAGCAAATTACGTTTGCGTCCGACCTGACTGCCCGCGGTGACCGCGCACTCGACCGATCGCTTATGCTTGCTCGAACGCATCTGGCTGCATTGTCTGCCGTCCATGTCATCGATTCCATCCTCCTGCCAGAAAAACTGTTACCGCGCGAACTTCGAGAAGCCAAAGCGCGTCTTCAGCAGGAGATGCTTGAAGCGGGAACGGAAAACATTCGCCCAGTCTCCGTTAGAGCTCTGACGGGCGAAGTGCCCGAAGCAATTGTACGCTACGCGTCGGCGACGCGCAGTGACCTGATCGTCATGGGGTCGGCCGACTACAGCAAGTTGGGTGCCGCGTTTCGCGGGACGACCATCGATCGAGTCGTGAGGATAGCAGATTGTCCCGTGCTAGCCGTAAAGACTCGACCTCGTCACGAATACGACGCGATCGTCATTGCCGTAGACCAAGGCCCGGCTTCGCAACAGGCTCTGGTGCTCGCCCTTAATGTGTTTCCTCGCGCCCGGGTGACGGTTATCCACGTCGACGAGCCCGTAGCGGGGCAACGCGTGAACATTGAAGTCCGCAAAGAAGTGGAAGAGATCGTTCGACTCGCTTGTGCGACAGCGAAGCGTCCGTTACCGGGCAATTCAAAAGGTCCCACCATTGTCGTGAAGCGTGGGCGCGCGCTGGATGTTCTCCCCGATGCTATTGTTCGGCATCGCCCGGATCTTGTCGTGCTTGGCACGCACGGGCGGCGCGGGATAGCGAAGCTGATCTTGGGCAGCGTGGCGGAAGCACTTCTCGGTGCCTTGCCATTCGATGTTCTCGTGACGCGCGGCCACCGACGCGGCGGGTGATTTAAAGATCGCCTCGCTTCGTTACGAAGATTGCAAGCCGGCGCCAGTTCGCCGCCCAACCCAGACTAACGAGACTTTCCTCGACCAGCCGCGCAACGGACGGCGACTCTACCGCAACATTGTTACCGCCACCGACGTACTCGAGGAGTTCGGCCGTGGATCGAGCCACCCGACCATGCAAGCAAAGCGCCGATGACGGAAAGAGCGCGTTCATTCCCTGGTCTCTCCAAACCAACTCCACTCGATTGCCGGGTTGGCCTGGGCGTAGAACCTAAGCCGGTCCCTGAGCACTCAACCGGCGTTGGTCAGTCTTGCGCCAATTGTCCCCAATCGATCGGGATGACGTTGCGTTGAAGTCAGCCTACGGATCGTTTCAATGCTGCGCCGCGATCGAGCCCACGTTCAGTGCCGCGGACATGATGCAACCGTATCGACCGCTCGAAGCGCCGCCCACAAGGCATGTGGGCTAGTATGAGAGGAGTAAGGGGAGTTTTGGGTCGCGCAGCAGGTGCTCGGTGGCACCGCCGAGAACAAACTCTCTTATGCGCGACCGGCCATAAGCACCCAAGACAAGGAGGTTCGGTTGCTGCGCAAGAACGAACGATTCAAGGACACTTCCAACACGTTGCCCGTTGGCATCCACCTCTACCGAAGTCGCGTTAACACCATGGTATTTCAGGTGACGAACAGCCTCATCGCCTATACCTGTCACCGCCTCGGGCTTTTCGTTGAGCACTGTGACCACCTGCACCCGCGCGGCCCTAGCAAGCAGAGGAAGGGCATCGGCCATTGCCCGGGCTGCTGACCTGCTGCCATCCCATGCCACTGCAACGGTGCCAATGCGCTCGCCGATTGCGTCTCCGGGCTGAAACACCAAAACGGGCCGTCCAGAGTCAAATACAGTAGCTTCAGCTACCAAACGGCAGCCGCTTTCGCGAGGATTAAACGGTAACAAGCAAAGGTCGCGAGTGCGGGCAAACCGGACGACTTGTTGCGGAACGGCATGAAGATCCACCCTGCTACGCAGTGTCTGTCCCAACACTCCTGCAGCCTTTGCCTGTGTGGCGAAAATTGCCAACGAATTTCGAGAGGCCTTACCACTTTCTTGTTCCGCCTCAGCTGCGAGAGAGCTTATGCCCACGGCGCGATCCGCCAACCAACTTGACGATCGCCTGAATTCGACTTCCACAGCAAGAGCACTGAGCCGACCACCAGCCTTTGCTGCGAATTGCACAGCTTGGTCAATCGTTTCCGGCGAAGTGGGTTCAGGGTATGTCGCGATGTAGACGAGCATATCGCTGAGTGCCATGCTGTTATCCTCTGGTGCGTTGCACATCACGCTGTCTAGACCACGTCTCCAGACGCAGTCGAACTTTGGCTCGCTCTCCAAACCAATACAAGAGACCGACCAGCCCATCTTTTGGGAGATGTGCGTTGGTGGCCGATCTGGCGGTGGCGGAAATGGGCCGAACCATTGCGACAGCAACCTGGATCACGCTCCTGCACGTCATGCGACTGGCGCTCCCAAGACGCAATCTTTCACTCGCTCTCGATCGTATCCGGACCAAGACAACACAGACCGAAGAGCCTAAGCTCTCGGCGACGACGAATTGGCGAGCCGATTTGTCAATCGCATCGTGATTGTGCGAGTGCCAGCATGGCAGTAGTGCGTTGGAATTGTAGCTGAGATCGACGAGCGTTCATGACTCTTGGATGGGTTTGCGCGGCGCGCGCGTCGCGATCAGCGCGAAACATGTTCGGAGGAGGCCCAGTTCAATCGCGGAGCGTGCCATTGGTGGGCTCTGCCAATTCGATCATGACCAGATTGCAGCAAGGTGGTCCTTGTAGGAAGAACGACCAGCTGGACGCGCGCTCACACAAGACGTTTGAAGGGAATGCAAAATGTCGAGGATTCTTGTCGCATCGGATCTGTCCGCGCGGTCCAGCCGGGCACTGGCTCGTAGCATTGCGCTTGCCAAAGACCTCGGGTCTACGCTCGACATACTTCACGTCGTCGATGCCGATCTCCCGCAAGAGTTCCGTACCCACTCCATTCAATGGGCGCGGCAGGCACTGTCTCGAGAGACGGAGGGAATATCGAAGGGTGTGAAAGTTTCGATCGAGGTGTGTGCGGGTTATCCGTCATCGGAGATCGCCACACGAGCAGATGCTCTAAACGTGGGCTTGATTGTGCTGGGGGTTCACAATCGGACGGCCGCTCCGGGCAAACCGTTTGCGGAAACTACCGCCGGCAAGACTTCGAGCGCGAGTCGCGCTCCGGTACTTCTCGTCAATGGCGAAACCACACAGCCATATCGGCGGGTTGTGATCGGTGTCAGTTTTTCTTCGCTCTCTCGTGCGGTCTTTCGTCAAGCCTTGCGTATTGCACCGGGAGGCCGGTTTTATCTCGTGCACGCTTTCCAGGCGCCGTTCGAGGCATTGACCGCAGACTCGGATCTCGCAAGCGAGATCGGCGACTCGCTAAACGATCAAATGGAATTGATCGCCAAGTGGGCACAAGGCGTTGGAATTACAGCTGACGCGTTGGAGAAGATCTTGCGTGAAGGCGAGCCTCGCCGGATGCTCGGTGAAGAGTGCGCCAAGATAGGTGCGGACCTGCTGGTCATCGGCACCCATGCAGCAAGAAACGCGCGCGCTGTCTGGGGAAGCACTGCCGCCAGTCTCCTTCACGAACCGCCTTGCGACGTTCTAATTGCCAAACCCCACTCGCCCTAGATCGGGTGGCGCAGGATAGCGGCCAATCGCTTGCCGTTGGGGATGCTATCTCGACGGACGCCGAGAACGCGGGCGCCTGAACGAAGCGCTCGTCCGGCAATCTCGTCGAAGACGTCATAGTTGACGGCATCGCCTTTCGTATCGAACGTCACGGCGCCGGTCTCTTCATCGACGAACCCGTTGACGACGGAATCTATGTCGACGAGCAGGGTCTCGATGCCGCCGAATGTGGCTGCGCGCGCGGCGTCGGACATATCCGTGGTCACGCGGTTCTGGCCCGCCCGCTGTTCGAAGTGGCGATGGAATTGTTCGATCTGATTTTCGTAATGAGCATCAAGCACGGGCCTGGCCGCGGCTGCCAGTTCCGCTTCACTCAATTGGTCGGGACTTCCCGCAATGGTTTGAGGCAGAACCGCGATGGCGCTCAGCGAACGGAATAGGGATTCTACGGGTTGAGTCGCTGCCAGCACGACCGGGATGTCCGAGTGCATGAGGACGGGCCGCAGCGCCGCGTCGACCTTGCGGATATACTGCCCAAGACGAACCTTTTGTCCTTGCTGGCCCTCAAGACGGCGGCCGGCCGTGCGGTCGTTGATCGACGATTTGCCGACGGCGCTCGTGGCATCCTTAGGCAGGTTTGGAACCTTGAGTTCGCTGGCGGGCAGATCCGCGGACACCTCGATCAATCTGACGGCGTTTTCCGAAACTGCCAGAACATGGGCCGCGTGCGGAAACGTAATCGCGCGCAGCAGCGGTTTGAGATGGAAGCGATCGGAAACCTCGACCATGTCGATCAGCCTGTTCGCCAGGCGATAGGTTCGCAACAGATCGGGTGTCGCCAGAATTGCAAGACTGTGAGCTTGATAGATCCAGAACTCGTCGTCCGCCAGCAGAGCGTCGAACTGCTCCTGCAATGGCCATATGCGGCGCTTATTGAGGTCTGCCGCTTCGAGTTGGCCGATGGCCTTCTTGATCAGATTGCCGAGATTGATGCGGCTTGCTCTGATCTCTTGCGTGACCGGGGTGGTTTGCAGGTAGATCGAAATGCAGGCGTCCGACCGAACCCGGTTGAGGTCGCCGAACTCTTTCGATGTCGGCGTGTCGACGTGCAGCATGTTTCTTTCTCCTCAACCGAGCTCAGCTTTTTCAGTTCTCGTTGTGTGAGCAACTCGAAGGGCGAGCGGGCGGCACGCAGCGCCGACCATCGCGACGTTCAACGTGAAGGTTCGCAATCTGACGTGGACGCGGCGGTGTGTCCAACACTAAGTTGGTGGATTCTACGCGGTCCCGGTACAGCGCGGCGCGCACGAGCAGTATAACTGGGGCATGGCTGGCGCGGCGTTGCAGCGCATGCAGCAAGCTCCCAACCCGATCTGCAGCCAGGCAAAGGGAGCTGGGGACGTCAGCGTCGACGCAGACGGCAAACGCCCTGTCTCACTCCAAGGGTTCATTCATTCCATTTTGCACGCGAACCATCCGCGCATTCTTCCGTCACCTTTCAATTTCGTACGAGCCATGATGAACTTCTACAATCGGTCCATCGGTCGATGATCGCGGCGGGGCCAAGTCATGACAGATGAAGCGAGCGCGGAAGACGGTCGAACGTCGGCACCGCAGGTTACTCCGCGTTCCTGAGCTAGGTCTCTGACGACCGCGAGTTCGCCCTATTAGTGCCCCTCGGCCGAACGCGTGACATTGCGTGAGACGCGGATCGGCGTAGGATTGAGACGCGGGATTTGGTCGCGGTTGGAATCGAGGTCGCGACCGAAGCGTTTGTCGGGACACGGAGGACGAAATGGTCGACGCAAAAAGCTCGACTGACGCCGAGCGTCAAAGGGCGAAAGCACTGGCTCGATGGGAAGGCGAGGGTGGCGCGCTTGGCGCATCGCCACAAACACATCAAGCGCTCGATGAGGCGGAACTGCGAATCCTGAGCCGGTTGGGTGCGGCGCTGCTCAGCGAATGGACCAAGCTCCCAACCGATTTGCAGCAGACGATTTTCTTGCGCGCCTCAACGCTGCGCGCGTCGACCGATAGTGTTTGGATAAAGGCGGAAATCGCCCGGCTGCTACACGACCAAAAGGAATGATTGAAACGATCTCCCCGGGAACGCGCCGGGATTCCTCATTGCGGCGGGACGCTATCGTTGGCTTCCGCCCGATCGCGATAGAGGGCAGCGCGAACCAGCAGGATAAACGTGATCGGCGTTGTTACCGTCGCAAACACTGCGATCAGCACTTCGTGCAGAACAGGCCGCGTTTGCAAGACAGAAAAACACAGCACCGAGCCGAGTAATGTAAGGGCGGTCCCCATCGTTGCGCCGAGCGTTGTAGCGTGCACGCGGTCATAGAATGTTGTCAACCGTGCGAGCCCGACGGCGCCAATCAGCGTGATCGCGGCGCCGGCGACGAGAAGGAGGCCAGCGAGGATGGCTGCCCATAGCGGCAAATTAGGCGCGTCGATCATTCGATTACTTCGCCTCGCATTAGAAACTTCGCCAGCGCCACGGAGGAAGCGAAGCCGAGCAGCGCCAGGATAAGGGCGGCTTCAAAATAGAGCGTGCTGCCGGTGCGCACGCCGAAGGTCAGCGTCATGAGGATCGCGGTCCCGCTGAGTGTATCAAGCGCAAGCACACGATCCTGCGCGCGCGGACCGCGCGCAATGCGCCATGCCGCCAACGCCATCGCGAGTGCGAGCATGGCCTGCGCCACAAGCAACGCCAAACCGAGAATAATCACGCTCACGCAAACATCTCCATCAGTAAGGGTTCGTAGCGCTGCTTCACGAGTTTGCTCCAATCGCTTTCATCAACGAGATCGAACACATGAAGCAGGAGGTAATCGTGGCCGGGGTCGTGCTGTGCCCACAGCGTGCCCGGCGTGCTGGTTATGATTATTGCCAACAGCGCCAAGCCATACTGGTTGTGCAAATCTAGCGGGATCGCGATAAATTTCGACGTGCGGTTCCTGCGCCCCCCACCCAAAATTATGCGACCGACAGCGATATTGGACCGCACGATGTCGTAGGACACGATGGCGAAGAGGCGAAACGCGGCGCGGAAGCTCATGATCCGGAGCCTGGGCATCTGAAGAGGCACGAGGCTCCAAGGAGCAGCAAGTGCGATCAAGACAGCACCGACGAGCGTCATGGGCGAGAGCGAGTTTTGCAGCAACAGCCACAACACGCCAAGCGCGACCGAAAGTCCGGGATAGGGAACGATCCGGTTCACGGCGGTACCTCGCGCGCGGCGCTCGAACCAAGCACGGCGCCGACATAGTTGTGAGGCCGATGAAGCCATGCGACCGTTTCGTCGGTGTAACGTAACACCAAGGCGCCGTCGATCGTGATCACCATACAAACGATGAGCAGGCCGGCGACCGCTGCGAATTCAACACTGCGAACGCGCGGTGTGGCCCGGTCGGTGGGCGCCCAGAACACTTCGATGCCGACGCGCATCAACGCGACAATTGCGGCAAAGCTCGAGAGTGTCAGCACCGCGATGAGGGCCCACGACGTCGAAGTTGTCTCGCCTTTCATCAAGCCGGCCATGATTGCGAACTTGCCTATGAAGCCCGATAGCGGCGGCATGCCCGCTAGTAGCAGCGCGCACAAAATGAAACCGCCGCTGAGAAGCGCGATAGCTGCCGGTACAATCACGCCGACTTCGTCGGTGGGAGGACCGTCGTCATACGGATCGCGATATTCATCTGCGAACACCGGTTGCCCCACTGCGGGCGCCGTGGAGCCGCGTGCGCGATTCAAGAGTTCGATGAGCAAGAAGAACGCAGCGACCGCAAGCGTAGAGCTGAGCATGTAATAGAGTGCGCCGGAGAGCGCCGCTTCGCCGCCATGTCCTATGACTGCGAGCACGGCGCCCGACGAGATTAGTACGCAGAAACCGGCGATGCGTGACATGGTGCGCGCGGCAAGCACGCCGACAGTACCCATCGCCACTGTGAGCGTGCCACCAAGCAGCAACCATGGCGCGCCAAAGTCGGTGGAAGCGCCTGCATCCGGCCCGAAGAAGAGGAAACTCATGCGCAGTGTCGCGTAGACGCCCACCTTGGTCATGACGGCAAACAACGCGGCTGCGGGCGCGCTGGCGGCGGAGTAGGTCGGCGGCAACCAAAAGCCGAGAGGCCACATCCCGGCCTTGATCAGAAAGGCCATGCCCAGCAGCGCGCCGGCTATCTCGAATACGGCCCGATCGGACTGTGCGATATGCGGAACGCGTTGCGCGAGATCAGCCATGTTGAGAGTGCCCGCAACGCCGTAAATCAGACTAACCGCCAACAAGAACAAGAACGAAGCGGCAAGGTTGATCGCTATGTAGCGCAGCCCGGCTTTTACTCGGGGAGCGCCGGAGCCGTGCAGCACCAAGCCATACGACGCCGCGAGCAGAACTTCGAAGAATACAAAAAGGTTGAAAAGATCCCCGGTCAGAAACGCCCCGTTCAGGCCGGCCAGCAGCAGCAGAAACAGAGCATGGAAACGCGGGCCCGCGCGATCCCAACGAGCCAACGAGAAGACCAGCACCGCGATTGCCAGCGTACTCGACAGTGCCACCATCATCGCCGACAGTCGATCGACGACGAGGACGATGCCGAACGGCGCTGGCCAATCACCGAGTTGATAAACCACCGAGCTTGATCCGGAGACCGTAAAAAGCAAGATCGCGGAAATCAGCAACAACCCGACAGTGGCGGAGAAGCTTACTGCGACACGCAGAGCGCGTTGACGCTCATCTAAGAGCAGCGTCAGTGCTGCAGCCATCAACGGCAGCACGATTGGAGCAACAACGAGGTGGGTGGACACGCCGCTCACGCCTTGGGCTCCTCACCATCGACGTGATCCGTGCCCGTCAGCCCGCGCGAGGCGAGGAGAACCACCAGAAACAGTGCCGTCATTGCGAAGCCGATCACGATAGCGGTCAGCACGAGCGCTTGCGGCAGCGGGTCCGCATAGCCGCTGGTGTCGGTGACTGCGGGATCCAGCACGGGCGCTGCGCCCACGCGAACGCCACCGACCGAGAAGATGAAGAGGTTCACCGCGTAGGAGATCAGCGAGAGACCGATAATCACCTGAAATGTACGCGGCCGGAACAACAACCACACGCCGGAAGCCGTGAGGACTCCTATCCCTATGGCGAGGATAATCTCCATCAGGCGACCCCTTGTTTCTGTGTGTTGGTTGGTTCGATCGGCTCTGGAGCCGGCGCCGCATCCGCCTCCGCCGCATCCGCCTCCGCCGCATCCGCCTCCGCCGCTTCCGGGGACGGCGCTAGCTTGCGCGGTGTACGGATAGATTGGTGCGCTAGCGCGACCAGCATGAGCACGGTTGCGCCGACGACGAGAACAAATACCCCAAGGTCGAACAGCATCGCGGTGGCTACCGGCAATTCCCCGAGCAATGGAATATCGATGTACCGGAAGTGCGATGTCAGAAACGGATAGTCAAAGAGCCAAGCACCGGCTCCGGTGGCGACGGCGATCAGCAGTCCCAATCCGATCCAGAACATCGGCTGAATGCGAAGGCGAGCCTCCACCCAGCGCGCTCCTGAGGCCATGTATTGCAGGATGAAGGCGATTGACATGGTGATGCCTGCGATGAAACCACCGCCCGGCAGATCGTGACCGCGAAGAAAGAAGAAGAGCGCGAGCACTATGATCACGGGGAACAACAATTGCATAAGCACGCGCGGGATCATCATGTACTCACGCAGCGTCTCTTTATGATGGGGGTCCGCGCTTCGTTGCGGGGTGACCATGCTCTCCTGGGCTGGACGGAAACGGCGGAGAAGAGCGAAGACCGTCAATCCGACGACGCCGAGCACCGTAATTTCGCCCAGCGTGTCGAAAGCCCGGAAGTCCACCAGCAACACATTGATCACGTTGCGACCACCCCCTTCGGTGTAGGCGCGTTCGAGAAAGAAGTGCGCAACAGTGTCCGGGACGGGGCGCGTCATTGCCGCGTAGGCCAGGAAAGAGACACCAGCACCCGTCACGATCGCGATTGTCATGTCCAAGCCTCGCCGCAACAAGGCTCGCGTGCGCGACGCGCGAGAAAATGTGCGTAGCTCCTCGCGCCGAATCGGCAACCATCGCAAACCGAGCAAGAGCAGCACTGTGGTTACGATTTCGACCAGCAATTGCGTTAGCGCGAGGTCGGGTGCCGACAGCCACACGAACGAGAGGCAGCAGACCAGCCCTGCGCCGCCCATCAACACGAGTGCAACGAAGCGGTGATATTTTGCTTGATAGGCAGCACCGATGGCACAGGCGCAGCCGAGCGCCCATAGCATCGCGAAGATTGGATCGATGCCCTCGAATTCGACCGAGAGCGGGACTCCGCCCGCTGCTATCGCGATAAGGCCTGCCGCGACAAGTGGGACCAACACCAGCAGGCGCAGTTGCGGCTGCAAGTATCGGGTACTCAGTCGCTTTTCGAGTTCCTGCGCGCCTACGACCACGCCTGACGTGAAGACGTCGAACAATTGCCGTGCGCGAAAACGCCAGAAGACTGGCGGCGCACCGCGCGGGTTGTTGTTGATGCGGTTTCCAAATACGGCATAGAGCGACGCGCCAAGAGTGAGTGCGATCACGCTCAACATGAGCGCCGGCGTAAACCCGTGCCAAACACGCAAACTATAGGTTGGTGCGCGGTCACCCATCACCGATTGCACGGCGTTCGCGAGAAATGGTCCGATGGTGAGTTCCGGAATGATGCCGACGACGAGACAAATCAGGACCAAGAACTCAATCGGAAAACGCATCCAGTGCGGCGGCTCCTTTGGAACGCGCGGACATTCCGTGGGTGGCGGTCCGAAGAAGGTCTTGTGGATGAACCGCAGCGAATAAAGGACACTGAAAGCGCTAGCCAACGTTGCCAGCACCGGCAACGCGTAGTTGATGTGCGCCCGAGAGTTCTGAGCGATGGCTTCGGCGAGAAACATTTCCTTTGACAGAAAGCCGTTAAGCAAGGGCACTCCCGCCATGGCCCCCGCCGCGACCATGGCGAGGCTCGCCGTGATCGGCATGAAGCGCGCTAGTCCGCTCAGTTTGCGCATGTCGCGCGTACCGGTCTCATGATCGATGACGCCGGCGGCCATGAATAAAGAGGCCTTGAAGGTCGCGTGGTTGACGGTATGGAAGATCGCAGCCACCGCCGCCAACTCGCTACCCAAGCCTAGTAGTAGGACAATCAGACCCAGATGGCTGATGGTGGAATAGGCCAGCAGACCTTTCAGGTCGTGTTGAAAGATCGCCGCGAACGCGCCGAGCAGGAGTGTCATCATCCCAGCGCTGCTCACAAGCGTATACCAGGCGTCGGTCCCGGACATGACCGGCCACAACAAGATCAGCAAGAAAACGCCGGCCTTCACCAGTGTGGCGGAGTGTAGATAGGCGCTGACCGGCGTCGGCGCTGCCATTGCATGCGGCAACCAGAATTGAAATGGAAACTGCGCACTCTTGGTGAAGGCGCCGATGAGAATCAGCACGAGCGTTGGCACGTAGAGCGAATGCGTGCGGATGCGGTCGCCGGCGGCCAAGACGATGTCCAGATCGTAGCTGCCGACGATCTCGCCCAGCATCAGCATGCCGACGAGCAGGCAGAGGCCACCCGTGGCGGTGACGGTCAACGCCATTCGCGCGCCTTCTCGCGCGTTCGGACTTTGGTGCCAATAGCCGATGAGCAGGAAAGAAAAGAGGCTGGTGAGTTCCCAGAAGACGACGGTCTGGATCAAGTTGCCCGACATCACGATGCCGAGCATTGCGCCCATGAACCCAAGCAGGAACGAATAGAAACGCGGAACTGGATCTTCCGCAGCCATGTAGTAGCGCGTGTATAAGACAATGAGCGCGCCGATCCCGATGATCAGGACGGCGAACAGCCACGAAAGACCGTCGAGGCGCAACACAACGTTGACGCCGAGCGACGGGAGCCACGGAATTTCTGTGCGCACGCCGCCTTCGGCGGCCGCTGCCGCATAGAGCAACGCGAGGCACGTTAAGCACGCCAGCGTGACCGTGGCCGCGAGTGCAGCAGCGGCGCTGCGTGCCCGTAGCGGGAGCCCGGCCGCGAAGAGTGCGCCTGCAAAGGGCAGTGCGGCTAGAGAAATGATCAGGAAGGCTTGGGACATCGTCAGCCGTTGCGCAGCGCCAACTTAGGCTTCAATGCCGTCTTGGCATGTGGAGAGACAAAAGCGCCGGTCGACCGCCGCGCGCCCTGCATGAAATCGACGCTTTGAACGAACACCACGCACACAGGTCTCATTCGCCGATCCATGCAAACACAGGCTAGATGATGCAGCGATGTCGCGCCAGAGTGGTTTCAGCGATAGGCTCTACTCAAGCCCGCAACCATGGGTGCAGTGAAGGGATTCGCAAACGTCGGATGAATGAGTATGGTGCAGGGCCAAGACCTTGCGCGCATGCTGACTGCAACAGGCCGAGGAAGCAGAAATGACGCCATCGCCTGCCCCTTCAAAGCGACCGAAACTCCTTCTTGCGACGGACATGAGCGCCAGAGGCGACCGCGCTCTCGACCGCGCGGCCCTCCTCGCTCGGCAGTGGGATGCCGAACTGTTGGTGTTGCACGCCCTTCAGCCTGCTCCAGTTTCGCCTCTGAGTGCACGGGAAGAGGACGCACCGACGTGGCGGCGCCCGCCTGATCCTAAGCGCGCTGTGGAGACCCGCATCCGTCAGGATCTAAGAGAGGAAGGTGTCGATTTCTCCGTCATCGTAGAAGAAGACGACGTCGTAAAATCAATCCTGCATGTCGTGGAGCGAGAAGGCTGCGATCTCGTTGTCGTGGGGTCGTCTCGCCATGAGACGCTTGGCATGATGATGCTGGGTAATACCGTGGACCATCTTGTCAGACGCTCTCCTGTATCTGTTCTTGTGGTGAAGAGCCGGCCGAGGGGCGCCTATCATCACCTCCTCGTTGGGACGGATTTTACCCCGGAGTCGCGCCATGGTTTGGAGATCGCCGCGAAAGCGTTTCCCGATGCTTCCATCACACTCATGCACGCCTTTGAATTGCCGTATCGCCTGCTGATGTCGGATACGGCTCTGAGCCGCGATTTCAGCGCGATGGAGGTTCAGGAGATGAAGACGTTCCTGGACGGGGCGGCGCTCTCCGACGAGGCGCGGTTGCGTGTACATTCGACCATCGAGCACGGTCCGCCAGCTATCATGTTCCGAACCTTTGTAGAAGAACGTGGAGCTGACCTCACAGTAATCGGCGCATATGGTAGGGGCTTGATGTTCCACGTGTTGGTCGGCGGCAACGCGCACCGTATCGTAGACGCAACGCCGAGCGACGTCCTCGTTGTACGTGCGCCACGTCTGGCGCGTTGAGGAGCGAGTGGGAGAGGGCGATGGTCACGAGTCCGGTTCTCTTCATCGGTCATGGGAATCCGATGAACACGCTCGAATCCAACCGTTACACACAGGCGTGGCGCGGGCTTGGGCAAGTGCTCCCTAAGCCACGTGCCGTGCTTGTGATCTCGGCACACTGGTTTTTCGGCGCGACCGCTGTAACCGCAATGGCTGCCCCGCGAACAATCCACGACTTCTATGGATTTCCGCAAGCGCTGTTCGACTTCGACTATCCCGCACCGGGCGAGCCCGATCTGGCGAAGGAGATCGCGGAGGTGGTGAAACCCCTTTGGGTAGGATTGGACCGCGATCAATGGGGTTTCGATCATGGCGCATGGAGCGTGCTCGCCCACCTTTACCCCGACGCCAACGTTCCGGTGGTGCAGTTGTCGATCAACGCGCTAAAACCCTTGGCATATCACCTCGAACTCGCCGCGAAACTCGCGCCGCTGCGCGAGCGCGGCGTCATGATCGTCGCCAGTGGAAACGTCGTTCACAATCTACGGCGCGTGCAGTGGGACCGTCCCGAAGCGGCGTTTGACTGGGCCGAACGATTCGACGAGGCGGCAGTTGAAAAAATGGCGACCGATCCAAGCGCGATCCTGAAACTGACAGAACATTCGGATTACGCGGCGGCCGTGCCGACCCCTGACCATTTCATTCCACTTCTATACGTTGCCGGCTTGGCCGCAGCTGGAGAGGGACGTGCCGCTGCTTTTGCACGCGGCTACACAATGGGTTCGATCTCGATGACGTGTTACGCATTGGGCGCCGACGTCATCGCGACGAATGACGGCGCGGCTTGCGCCGGCCTGCCCCAGGACGTACCAGCTGATCAGACGAACACCTGACATCGCGTCAGCCTCGCGTTTGGCAGCGCGTGGCGAGTTGGCGGTATCAGGTGAACGTTCGATCGATTGTTGTTTGCGACTAACTTTCGCGCGGCAGCACCGTGGTTACGCGCTTAATGAACTGCGCGAACTCGTTCATGTAGTTTTGGAGGAATTCCTCCGTGGAGGCGTTGGTCACTTCACCAGCGTCGGTCACGAGACCTGGCGTGAACTGAATATAGGCTTCAGGGCTTGTCATTTGCGGGGCGTTGCAGAAGCCGAGCACAGCGCGCAAACTTTGCTGACCGACAGCCGTGCCGATCGAGCCTGGGGACGCGCCAATAACCGCCGCAGGCTTGCGTGTGAATGCATTCTGCCCATAAGGGCGGCTGGCCCAATCGATCGCGTTCTTGAGCGCGCCTGGAATAGACCGGTTGTATTCAGGGGACACGAACAGAATCGCGTCTGCGGACTTTATTGCATCCTTGAACGTGCGTGCGACAGCGGGGTAGTCCGCGTCGAAGTCGGGACTGTAGGATGGGAGGTCTCGAAAAGAGATCTCGAACATACGAAGCTGCGGCGGCGCAAGTTTGGTCAACGCCAGTGCGAGCTTGCGATTGATTGAAGTGCTGGAAAGGCTGCCAACCAAGTAGCCGACTTTGAAAGTGCTCATGGTATTCCTCCTTGGGGAGAGCGGCGAATGACATGCCGCCTCTCACCGCATATGATTTCTAGATCAGATCAAGCTTGAGTGCGCAGTCCGACCTCTTCGGCCATCCAAACGCTTGTTTGCCTTCAAACCGTCCAAACTCCAGGCGCCGGGACCCGTGAACACGAACAGCAGGAACACAAACGTATAAAGTATGGCCGCGTCGCCGCCATTCAGCGCCGGGTAGAAACTGGCCGGTGCGTGGAACATCCAATACGCGACCGCCATTTCGCCGGACACGATGAACGCCGTTGGACGCGTAAACAGACCGAACAGCAGCAGCGTGCCGCCTACCAGTTCGAGCCAGGCGCCGATCCACATGAGCGAGCCCGCTGTCGGCAGGCCGCCTTCGGGCAGGGCAGGAAAGCCGATCAGCTTTTGAGTGCCGTGCTCGATGAATATCAAAGCGGCGACGATGCGAAGCGTCGCGATCGCGTAAGGTGTGTAGTGTTCAAGCTTTTCCATGACATTCTCCCGTTCATGCCCGCGTTGGGCCAATGCATGGAAAGGAATATGCGCTCGAAAGGTCGTCTGATAATCTGGGGAACTTGAGAAGCACTGTTCGCACCTGGCGGACAATCAGCTCCAAGGCGGGTTGGCATAGACCTTGGCCAAGTGGTCCATCAAAGCGCGCGACTTGGCGGGCACGAACTGGCTTTCCGGATAAACCGCGTAAACGCCGAATTCGGACGCCCTCCACCCCGGCAGAAGCTCGATAAGACGGCCCTGCCTGATGAGTGGGCCCACGATGAAGTTTGGCTGCAGCGCGATACCCGCACCTTCGGCCGCCGCCTCGGCGACCGCATCCCCATTGTTGCAGCGTAGCGACGCTTCCCCGGCGTGCACTGCGATTTCCTCGCTCTTGCGCTTGAAGCGCCATTCATCGCCCGCGAGCCAATACGTGTAGGCGAGGCAGGAATGATCCCTGAGATCTCGGGGATGCTTCGGCGCGCCTACACGCTTCAGGTAGGACGGCGCCGCGCACAGCATCATCCGGCATTTCGCAAGCTTGCGGGCGATCAGACTGGAGTCGCGCAGGTCGCCGATGCGGATAGCCACATCAACGTTATCTTCGATCAGGTTGACCAGCCGATCCGTTAGCGTGAGTTCGACACGAACTTCAGGATAACGCAGCATGAACGCGCCCACCGCCGGCGCCAGATGACGAAAGCCGAAACTCATCGGTGCGTTGACTCGCAACAGCCCGCGCGGCTTCACAGACAGGCTGGACGCCTCGGCGGCGGCCTCGTCCAACGCGGCGATGCCTAGCCGAACGCGGTCAAGGAAGGCTGCGCCAGGCTCAGTCAATGCGACCCGGCGGGTGGTGCGCTGCAGTAATCGCACGCCTAGATTTTGTTCTAAGTCGCGCACGCGTTCGCTGACCAGCGTACGCGAAAGATGAAGCGCGGTGGCGGCTGCGCTGAAACTCTTGAGCTCCGCAACTTTGACGAAGATCTCGATGGCTTGAAGCCGGTCCATGGGGCAACATTATCCGGCTTCAGCGGATAAACAAGCGACTAAGGAGGGAATTGTTCGGCAGCGACAAGTCCGTCGCCGATTTCTGACACGGTTGTCGTCTTGATCGCCCGGTAGTCGGACTTCTCGGTAGCAGCGGCTGCGGGGTGTAGGGGATGGCGCGCATTGTCCGCGCTGCGCGAACAGACAAACCGAGCCAGCTGAGTTTATCGCGGCCGTGGCGAGACCTACATTGAATTGCAAGCCAACAGGATGGAAAGGAGGACACCATGATGCTCAATTGGCCGGACTATCGCCGCCAACTCGGTGAAGGCGTCAAGGATTTGGGCAAGCTCAGTCCCGACACGCTCAGAGGCTATGTGGCGCTCAGCAACGCTGGCCGGCAAAGCGATGTACTCGGCGCCAAGGCGCGTGAACTCATCGCGCTCGCGGTCGCGGTGACCGTGCGCTGTGATGGTTGCATCGCGACCCATATCGACGCGGCCCTAAGGCAGGGCGCGAGCCGCGAAGAGATCGCAGAAGCACTCGGCGTGGCCATCGCCGTGAACGCCGGCGCCGCACTCGTTTATTCGGCTCGAACACTTGATGCATTTTCGTCGCTCAGCGCCGCGGATGCGAACGACAACTTAGGAAGGACAAAGTCATGAGGAAGATCGAAGGAAAAGTCGCGGTGATTACCGGTGCAGGTCAAGGCATTGGCCGTGCCATTGCGCTTAGGCTGGCCAACGACGGCGCCGACATCGCCATCGTTGATCTCAACGAAGCCAAGATGAACGGCGTCGCCGCGGAGGTGCGCGATCTCGGCCGCAAGGCGACGACGTTTAGGGCCGACATCTCCAAGCGCGATGACGTTTATGCAGCTATCGATCACGCCGAAAAGCAACTCGGCGGCTTTGACATCATGATCAACAATGCGGGTATTGCTCAGGTGCAGCCACTGGCCGATGTGACGCCGGAGGAGTTGGACAAGATCGTGCGCATCAACGTTGGCGGCGTGCTTTGGGGTATCCAAGCGGCGGCGAAAAAGTTCAAGCAACGAAAGCAGAAGGGAAAGATCATCTCTGCGTCATCGATCGCCGGCCACGACGGCTTTGCTATGCTTGGGGTCTACTCGGCGACCAAGTTCGCCGTCCGCGCCCTGACGCAAGCCGCCGCCAAGGAATACGCGAGCGATGGCATCAACGTGAACGCTTATGGGCCTGGTATCGTTGGCACCGACATGTGGGTTGAGATCGACCGCCGTTTCGCGGAAGTCACCGGCGCCAAGGTCGGCGAGACCTACAAGACGTATGTCGAAGGCATAGCACTGGGGCGCGCCGAAACACCGGAGGACGTCGCAGCATTCGTGGCCTATCTTGCCAGCCCGGATGCCGACTACATGACAGGCCAAACGCCGCTGATTGACGGCGGCCTGGTCTATCGGTGAATGCCGTCATGACGGACTTGGAACGCGCCTTGCTGCTTTGGGAAGGCGAAGGTGGAGCACTGGCACTACCCCTGACGCGTGGCGGCACGCGCAGGGGCGCCCCGTTGCTCACGTACGATGGCGAGGGCCCCAGGTCTTGTGCCGTGCTGGGCCAGCCAATTGCGCAACCTCTATCCCTATCTGTGCGGCCTGAGGAGCCGACGAGATGGGCCATGTGATTGTAACGCTGCCGCAACACGTATATGACGTTGGAAGCGTCGGTAGGCTCAAGGAACAGTGAGATGTGGACCGTCGTATCAGCGTTATTCGCTCCGGGCCTTCAGCGACCCATTCATCCGCTGCATGCCATTTTGCTATCGTTTCCGCTGCCGATGTTCTTGAGCGCACTGCTCAGCGACATCGCCTATGCGTCCACATTCCACATTCAGTGGATCAATTTTTCTGCCTGGCTTCTCGTTGGTGGCTTGATCGGCGGCGGCTTTGCGTTGCTGTGGACGTTGGTCGAATTGGTTCGCGATCGGAGCACGCGATCAATGCGGCCGTTCACCTTTGCGGGCCTTATGCTGCTCATGTGGGTGCTGGGATTCATCAACTCTCTTGTCCACGCGAAGGACGGTTGGGCGACCATGCCAGATAGTCTCTGGCTGTCGTCGATCGCAACGGTATTGGCGCTTGTCGCGGCGTGGATTGGCTATTCTGGTTTGCGCGCGGGAGATCCAAGATGATGCGCCGACCACTTCTGTTGCTTGCGGCTGCGCTTGCGCTGTCTAGCTGTGGCGCGGAGCCCGAGACTGCGGACTACGGCGCCGACCCTGCGCTTCCAGAGCCGAGCCGAGGCCTGCTGCCAAGCATGGTTATTTCGCGGCCCGCGCCGTGGGGCGAGGCACGCCCGACAGTCCCTCAGGGATACACGATTGAGGCGATCGCCACCGATCTGAAGATTCCGCGTCAAACGCTGATTCTACCCAATGGCGACATACTCGTGGCGGAAGGGTCGGGCGGCGGCGCGCCAACGGTCAGGCCTAAGGACATCATCGCAAGTTTTATCAAGGGCCGAGGCAAGAGTTCAGTGCCAGGCGGCAACCGCCTGACGCTGCTGCGGGACGTTGACCGTGACGGTCGCTATGAGGTGAACAGCATCTTTGCCGAGGGTCTCAACGCGCCTTACGGTCTCGCATTGGTGAACGGCGTACTCTACGTCGCCAATCAGGACGAGGTGGTGCGGTTTGATTATAGCGACGGGCAAACCAAGGCGAACGGGCCACCCATCCATGTGAGCGATCTGCCATCGGCGATCAATCATCATTGGACAAAGGCGATGACGGCGAGTCCCGATGGACGCTTCCTCTATGTTGGGATCGGATCAAACAGCAATATCACCGAGCGTGGGATGGATGCTGAGATCGACAGGGCGATGATCTGGCAGATTGACGCGCAAACAGGCGCGCACCGCCAATACGCCACCGGATTACGCAACCCCACGGCTCTCGCCTTCCAGCCAGGAACAAATCAACTCTGGGCGGTCGTGAACGAACGCGATGAGATTGGTCCGAATTTGGTGCCCGACTATCTCACGTCGGTACGCGAGCGCGGTTTCTATGGCTGGCCGTACAGTTATTGGGGTCAAAACGTCGACCGGCGTGCGCAACCACAAGATCCTGAAAGGGTCGCTGCAGCGCTCCGGCCCGACTACAGCCTCGGATCTCATGTCGCCGCGCTGGGCGTCGCGTTTTCGAATCCGAACATGGGCTCGGCCTTTGCGGATGGCGTATTTGTTGGCGAGCATGGGAGTTGGAATCGCAGCGTGCCGGTCGGCTACAAAGTGGTCTTTGTACCCTTTCGCGACGGCCACCCGGCGGGCGATCCGGTTGACTTCGTCACGGGCTTCTTAGGCGATGACGGGCGCGCCCGCGGCCGGCCCGTAGGCGTTAGCGTGGATCCGCGCGGGGCGCTCATCGTCGCGGACGATCTCTCGAACACTGTGTGGCGCATCACTCCGACAGTGGCCGCGCCGGCGTCCAAATGACCTGCGACCACCGCGTCATTCCTCATCTTTGATGACGGTGACGTTGCCTTTGTCGTCGACGATCTCGGCTCGGGCGGAATTGCCAGCCAAACGAAGCCGGCGTGCTTGCTCAAGCGCAGCTTGCTTGGCCCACTCCCTTTTGACGTAATCGCCGTAGAAGCGGCCATTGAGCTTGACACCCCAAACGCCGGATCGTTCGGCCACCGAAAGAACCATTGGTGCAGTGCTGTTTGTGGGTGCAGCCATTGCGTTCCCTTCGAAGGGTGACCTCGTGTGGCCGTTACATCCAGCCCCGCCACTTGAAATAAAGATAAGGCAGGACAGCGGAAATGACCATGAGCGCTAGCGACGCTGGATAACCTGATACCCACCGCAGCTCCGGCATGTACTCGAAGTTCATGCCATAGACGCTCGCTATCAAAGTCGGCGGCAAAAACACTACGGCCACAACAGAAAATATTTTGATGATACGGCTCTCATCGATGCTGACGATGCCGAGAACCGCATCCAAAAGAAAGCTTATTTCGCTCGACAGATAGGTCGCATGGTCGACCAGGGAACGCACGTCGCGCGTCATCACTTTGATGCCGCTTCTCAAGTCGGTTGCTCCCTTGGCTTCTAGAGCCTGAGACAAGAAGGTCAACAGGCGTCCGATGGAGAGCAAGCTCTCGCGCGCCTTTGACGTCAGATCACTGCGCTTTCCTATGCGAAGAATGATGCGTTGGTAGTCTCGGGCATTTCTAATGCCGTCTTCGGCGAAGGTTGCCTCCGATATTTCCTCGACCTCTCGGCCGACATTCTCAAGGACATCGCCGATCCGCTCGATGATGGCTTCGAGCAATCCGACCAAAATGATGTCGCCGCGCGTCCACTGGTTGGTTTGTCGTTCTGCCCGGTGGGTAAATGTTGCGAACGGAAGAGGGTCGGAATAGCGAACTGTCATAAGCCGCTCGCCGGCTAGGACAAAGCTGATGGGCTGTGATCTTGGGCGTTCCGTCTCGCTTTGAGACAGCACGAGCACCGTCATGAACGAGGCGCCACCCTCATCGTAGAGTCGGCTTGATATCTCGATTTCCGCCAAGTCGTTCCGCGTCGGCGGATCGAAGCCGAAGAGCTGTGTGACGGCCTCCCGCTCTTCGGATGTCGGGTCTAAGATGTCCACCCAGAGTGAATCGACTGGAATCTCGTTCGCCCCAGGGCCCTTTGACGGAATCTGGTTGCGGCGAAGATGACCCTCGCGAAGGCTAAAGGATTGCAGCATACGTTGACTCCCTGCGCATGGATTGCACGGAAGCTCAATTGTGACCAGTGGTCTAGCACGGACGGACCGCTCTTGACGCGAGCACGTTCAGCAGACGCTGCATCGGTGATGCGCGCTCCGCACCAAAACCTAGCGCGGTCGCTGCTCTACACGCGAGGTTGTGTATACAGAGGATTGGCCGAAACCAGCCTAATGCACCGCCGCATCGCCGCGGCTCATTCGCTGAAGCTTGTGGGCATCGCTGGAAGCGGGTCTTGCGAACTGGTGGTCAGGTATCGCTGCGGTGCGTTGTTGCCGCTCCATGCAATCGACCTCCCGCAGTAGACGGCTATCGCACGTCTGTGGTGGGTGGCGTGCCGTCAGAACGCTCCGTGTGCCACAAGCCCTCGTCATCTTCGAACTCAATGTCACGTGGCGGCGTAGGTACTCGTTGTTCGGCGGCTGCGCGCTCAGCCGCGCGGGCGGCTTCTTTGCGTGTGGCAAAGGTCACCGACCTTATACGTCTATCCCCGTCATGTTCGACTAATCTGTAGTGCACGAATGACAATATCCTTCTCCATTTCTAGCACCGATTTTGCCGCAGTTGGAATAGTTGCGACCTACTCGGCAGCTTCCTTGCGGAGCGCGCTCGTCAAATTTTTGTTCGCGAACTCCCAATTCACGAGCGACGAAAGGACGTTCGCGATGTAGTCGCTTCGTCGATTTTGGTAGTCGAGATAGTAGGCATGCTCCCACAGATCGAGATTGAAGAGTGGGACTTGACCCTGAGCGAGGGGCGTATCCGCGTTCGCAGTCGTAGAGATTTTCAACTTACCCCGATCTAGAACGAGCCATGCCCAACCGCTTCCGAAATGCTGCAGGGCGGCAGCGTGAAAGAGCTTGGTGAAGCCTTCGAGACCACCAAAGTTCTGCTCAATTTCAAATCTGATTTCTCCACTTGGTGATCCGCCGCCTTCCGGGCTCATCGAGCTCCAGAAAAACGCGTGATTCCAAGCCTGCGCCGCATTGTTGAACAATTTGGACTGCGTTTTCCAGCGACGCGCTGAGGCCCGAATGACGTTCTCAAGCGACATGTCAGCAAACGCCGTCCCTGCGATGAGCGCATTCGTTGCATCGATATATGCTTGATGGTGCCCACTATAATGCAATCGAAGAGCCGCCCGCGACACGAGTGGCTCTAGTGCATCCATGGTGTAGGGAAGCGCAGGCAATTCAATCGTCATGGCCGTTCTCTCTGTTTACGTCGGTCGGCCCGCTCACACATTCGCGTTCAAGACGTCGAATGCGGAGGAGACAAGCGGGCCGACCGAAACTCAGATCGTCATGCCTTACATAGGTACCTGCATGGGAAATCGCCAACGAATTGAATTGCTATTTGAATGCCATAATTTTGATATGAACTGCGATGGTAAGAGGACGCCAAAATGGACACCGAGCTCGCGCGCACTTTTCTTGAAATCGTATCGACAGGGAGTTTTGTGCGCGCTGCCGAGCGATTGAATGTGTCGCAAACGGCGGTAAGTGCACGCGTTCGCAGTCTTGAAGCTCAACTCGGGCGCCCAGTATTCCTGCGCAACAAAGCAGGCGCGGCCTTAACGCCGGCCGGCGAGAAATTTCTACGCTATGCGCCGACGATTATCCAAATGTGGGAACGTGCGCGTCACGATATTGCGGTGCCCGCCGGGCGCCGGGCTCTATTGGCCGTCGGCGGTGAATTGTCGCTCTGGAATCCGCTCCTTCTAAATTGGCTTTTATGGATGAGAGAATTTGCCTCCGATGTCGCCTTGCGCGCGCAAGTCGCCACGCAGGAAACCTTGACGCGACAAGTTGCGGAGGGCGTTCTCGATTTTGCCATCATGTATGGGCCTCAGATCCAGCCTGGGCTCACGGTCGAACAAGTGCTCGACGAAAAATTGGTACTCGTCAGCACGGATCCATCACAATCAGCGAAGGAGGATGCGGGGTATGTGTACATCGATTGGGGCCCTGAATTTGCTATGCAGCACGGGGTGAGCTTTCCCGACCGCGCGAGCCCAACCTTGCTCATGGGCTTAGGTCCACTAGGCCTGAGCTACATTTTGGATTGTGGCGGATCCGGATACTTTCGAATGAGTTCTGTGCGACCCTACCTCGTTAGTGGACGGCTCAGTCTGGTCGCGGATGCGCCTGAATTTCCGTATCCAGCTTATGTTGTATACGCGACGCGAGGCAACTTGCGGTTATTGACGCAGGCATTGGATGGCCTAAGGCACGTTGCTGGACGGCTTTGAGACGAAGTTTCGGGTCGCTGCGTCGTTCAGTGATGTGTCGAACAATATTTTTCCGTTTCAAATTAATCAGCGACGCGATTGGTGGCGAGCGCAGGAGCCTCTACTTCAAATTCATATCAATGGTATTGCACCAAACCACCAACCTTATGGGTTTGCCCTTTGCCGCAATCGGACTACATAACCGCAGGCACGGGTTGGCAATCGTTGCCATCTGAGTACGTCGGATAGCGCGCACTCCGACAAAGTTTCGACTCTCGATCGCGGCGCGTAGGCAGTCTAAGGAGGCGGATATGTCCAATGATGCTGTTGCGAAAACGGTCAAAGCTACGACAAACCGTTTGGCGCCGAAGCGTTCGCCCTCGCAAATTGTCAACCAGGACGAACTAACCTGGTGGCCCTACCAGTCCCTTTCGCGGGCATTGCTGCAAACACATCGGAACACGGTCGCGTTTATGAAAATAAATCGAACGTTGCTCGACGACTTGAATGAGATCAATCGTCGTCATCAAGACCTCGTTTTTGATGTCTCGGAAAAATTGTTCGAGGCAAGCACACGAAAGCGTGGTGACCAAATCGCGACACTGCAGCCGGAAGACGTCACCGAAGTGTATCAAGTCGCGCTATCCGGAATTCGTGAATTCGGCCAGGCGGTAGCCGACGCGCACGTTCGTTCGATCGAAGCTCTGTGGCGGCACGCGATCAAAACGAACGGCAACGAGACCAAACACTCGCTCCCTCAAGCGGCCGAGTGACAATCGAATCGCGAACCCACGGCTCTCTAGGGTTCGCTAAGCGCTGCTTGGTCGTCATCGCCGCAACGTGCTTCTGACGTTTCACGAACCGCTGCGGTGTTCCCGGAGATCACGTTGTGGACTTTTCGAAAGCTCTCGCCGAGGCCGTTCTTTCCACCAGGTCGGAAGCAATAGTTGTCGCGGACGTGGAAGGCACAATTCGCTTTTGGAATCCCGGGGCGGAACGGATTTTCGGGTACGCGAGCGACGCTGCTCTAGGGCGATCTCTCGACATCATCATACCGGAGCGCTTACGCAAGCGTCATTGGGATGGTTACCACCGTGTGATTGAAGGCGGTGAGAGCCGTTATGACGCCGGCGAACTTCTCGCTGTTCCCGGAATCACAAGGGATGGTTCTGGGGTTTCCATTGAGTTCACGCTCATGGTGCTGCGGGATCAAGCCGGCAAACTGGTGGGATTGGCGGCAATCATCCGCGATGTGACGAAACGCTTCGAGGAAATGCGCGCGCTGAAGAAGAAGCTTGCAGAGGTTATGAAGTCATGAGAGCTGCGAAAGGCCGGTAGTTCGGACGTATTGAGATGTCGCACCGTTTCTTCACAATTGGACACTCGACGCGCTCGGCCGTCGAATTCGTGGACCTGCTGAAGCGCGCCGAGGTGCGACTCGTCGTTGATGTGCGGACCATCCCGAGATCGCGTACGAATCCACAGTACAACTCGGACGTACTCTCTGAGACGCTCTCGTCATTCCAGATCAACTACGAACACGTCGCGGCTTTAGGCGGACTGCGTTCACGCGGGCGCGATGTGCCGACGGACGTGAATGCGTTCTGGCAGAACCGGAGCTTTCACAACTATGCGGACTACGCCATGAGCGACGATTTTCGGTCTGGCTTGATCCGATTGCGTGAATTGGGCCATGCGACGCAGTGCGCGATCATGTGCGCGGAAGCCGTGTGGTGGCGTTGTCATCGACGCATCATCGCCGACTATCTGATCGCCGCCGGAGAAGCGGTATTTCACATACTAGGTCAAGATCATATCGAGCAGGCGCATATTACTGAGATCGCGAAGAGGGCTTGGCCGAGCGCGACATTGACGTATCCGGCAGGAACGGTGTCGCGCTTTGACGCGGAAGGGGCGCCGACATGAACTCGGTCAACAAAATCGGAGAAGCCACGAAGCAGGGTGAGATAACAGAGGAAGGGATCGGGCAGCTCATAGAGGCGTTCTACTCGAAAGTGCGACTCGATCCTTATCTCGCGCCTGTTTTCGAACGTGCCATCACGGGCGATTGGAGACCGCATCTTGCGACGATGCGCGATTTTTGGTCCTCGGTAATGCTGACGAGCGGTCGCTACAATGGCAATCCGCTTGCGGTGCACCTGGGTGTTGAAGGGATGGCGCCGGAACTGTTCGACCATTGGCTGAGACTCTTCAACGAGACATGCGTCGAACTATTCGATGAAAGCGTGGCTCGGGCATTTCGTGTCAAAGCCGGGCGCATTGCCGAGAGCTTGAAGCTCGCACTGTTCTACCGGCCGATCGCGCGCACATAAGGAGTAAGCTGTGACTAACGCTCGTCTCACCGACACTCAGTCCGAACATGATGTTCAGACCTCGCAGCGTGTTCGCGCGGTGGAGCGGTTAGCGACGCTCGGCACGATGACAGCTGGGGTCGCGCATGACTTCAGAAATCTTCTTGCGGTCATCGAGTCCGGTCTCAGACTCGCGGAAAAAAGTTCAGATCATCCTGATAAGATGCGGACTTACATTGCGTCGGCTCGGGCAGGAATCGAACGGGGTGCGGAACTGACGTCCCAGCTTTTGTCGTTTGCGAAGCATCGAGGATTTGAGCTGCACGCGGTTGACGTGAATGATTTGCTGAGGCGGTTTGAGCCGTTCTTGAGTTGCGGCGCGGGGTCAGGAACCCGCATTGTACTCGAGCTCACGTCCGGTCTGCCAAAATGCCTGGTTGATCCGTCGCAGTTCGATGCAGCAATGCTCAACCTCGTCATCAACTCGCGTGACGCGATGCCGGACGGGGGAGAGGTTCGGATCAGCACAAATCCAATGTACGTGAAACACTCGAACTCTAGTCCGCTTGCGCTTTATGTTCGCGTTCGCGTTAGAGACAGTGGTCACGGCATGTCTACAGAGGTTGCCCGGAGGGTTTTCGACCCGTTCTTCACGACCAAGGGTGATGAGGGCACCGGTGTAGGGCTCCCGCACGTGTACAGGTTCGTGCAGCTCACGGGCGGCCACGTGAGCGTTGAGAGCGAGCGCGGTATCGGGACGACATTCGACCTCTTTTTTCCTTCAGTCGACGGCACAGGCAACGTTTACGACGCCGCTAAGGCTCTCGCGCGTTGGGAGACCGAAGGCGGCGCGCCGCCTGCAAGTTGCGATGCAGAGAATCGACCGACTTGACAAACGAGAGAGCGCGGACGATATCGAGTGTCATGTGTGATGTAGCGACATTGCTGAAGACGCTTGTTCGTCGAAAGATGCTAATCGCGGGCGCGTAGCCCCTGGTTCGGACGCACTCGTGCCCGAGCCCGGGGCGCGATCACACACAAACTCTCTTTTTCACCTTCACCGACCACACGGTTAATCCCGTGTGATCGTGTTTGCACAGCAGGTTTCCAAATGCGCAAGAACATTAGCAATCGCGACATGCCGGCTATCACTGTCAGCAACACAGATCGGGATCAGCTTCGTCGACTGGCGGTGTCCGCTATGGACCGGATGCCTGAGGTCGCGAATGAACTGCTGACGGAAATTGAGCGAGCTACCATAGTTGCCAGTCCTGCCGTACCGCCGAATGTGATCCAGATGGGTTCAACTGCGGAAATCGTGGCCGGAGGCGATGGGCGCCGGCGTGTGACCTTGGTCTTTCCAAGCGACGCAGACATTTCCAGCGGCAAGGTCTCGATCTTGACGCCGATTGGTGCTGCGCTGATCGGTTTGTCTGAGGGCCAGTCCATCATTTGGTCAACACGCGACGGCCGGGAGCAGCAGATGACTGTCTTGGCTGTCGAGCCGATGACAGTAGGCGCCTAGCGCCCGGCGGCGCAGCGCCCTCGCATGGTCGCTCTGACGCCCAGTGCGGTCCATGGAATTCAAGCCTCAGGTTCTTTGGATCGCTGCGCCATAGCGTCGAGCAAGTGGCGGACCGCTCGATATTGGCGAGGCATGTGGCAACGAGACAGTGATGAGGGGCCGCAATATCCCCTCGCCACGAGCTGGACCGGTCGAATCGGGGTTACTTGACGGCGGCAGCGTCCGGAAGGAGGGAATACCGGATCGATTGGAAAGTCCGCGATAAGTCCTACGTTGGCTCGGGTTTGTCCAGTGCGACGGGCCGGGAGCCCCATGATAATTTCGGGATCCCGGTCCATCGCGTCCAGGTATCTATGAGTTTTCGCCTGCGCCCTCAGAATTTTGCAGGAAATTGCTTTGCGAGTCCGTCGGCGAGAGCGTCGGCGATTATGTCCATATGCGCAGTCATCGCTTTCCAAGTGTCCGCTTCAGACTTGGCGTCCTTGGCGATTAATTGTTGGATTTGACCGATGTGATGACCGCCGTGGGCCAACAGAAGCTCGTTGAGCGCATCCTTCGACCAATTCGGATTGGCGCCGCTTAAGAGCGTTGCGATAGCTTCGGCGTTGACGGTGATTTGGTCGGTCGCGGCGCTTTCCCTTTTTGCGTCCTTGGCGAGCGACGCTTCGAGGTAGGCCTTCACGGCTCCGTAGTGGCCGGCCAAAAGCGTGAACAATTGGTCGCGCGCGGCGGCGCCGTAATATGGCTCGATCGTACCCGCGATGGCGTGCGCATTGCTCACGGCTTCGGCTTCCGCCTTCGTTTGGGCGGCGGCGTCTTTGGCGATCGCGGCCACCACGACTTTACGCACGGCAACGACGTGGCCCTTCCACAGGCCGCGTAAGGCGTCGCGCGTGGCGACCACTTTTGCCGATGACGGCGCCGTGGCGGCTGCGGCAGCAGCGTGTGCCTCATGCGATGCGGCAACTTGAGTTGATGCGGTGAAGCCGCCAACGAGAGCGGCCGTCAAAAGCAGTGTCAGGCGCATGGTGGTCTCCATTCGTGAGGAAGTGTTCGGTGAAGGGATCAAGCCGTCACGTCTCTAGGCGGCCTTCAGTCGCCAATCGCGTGAGGACCGCGTCGGTGATTCGTTCGCAGCGCGCGCCGAGGAACGGGAACGCTCCCGTCATGGTGTTCGCTAGTTTTTCGTCCAGTGCCTGGCGCAGAAGCCGGCGTGCGCGGTGCAGCCTGGTTTTCACCGTCTCGGGCTTTAGCTCGAGGCTCGCGGCCGTTTCCTCGATGTTGCATTCTTGGACGTCGCGCATGATGAAGACGACGCGAAACGCCTCGGGCAATTCGTCGACGGCGTGTTCGATCAGTTTGCGAATCTGCACGCGCGCGGCGTCGACTTCCGGGCCGTCGGCGCCGAATGAATTCGGGAAGGGTATCACCTGCGCCCCCTTGTCTTGTGCGGCTTCCAATTCGTCGAGTCCGACCATCGGCTTGCGCCGTCGCAACCGGCCGCGGGCCTCGTTCAGTGCGATGCGCGTCAGCCAGGTCATGATGCCAGCCTCGCCACGGAAATCGCCGAGTGCGGCGAAGGCGCGCGCGTAAGACTCCTGCACGACGTCCTCGGCTTCGGAATCGTCGCGCACGATGCTGCGGGCGACGCGGAACAGTCGCTGATTGCCGCGTTGCATGATGACGCGGAAGGCGTCACGCTCACCGGCTTGCGCCAGGCGAACAAGTTCTGCCTCTTCGAGGGCGTCGTGGTCCGTCCGCTTGGGCTTTTGCATTTCGATCTCCGGCCTTCGTAACCGTTTGATGCGCGAAGGGGACATAAGGTTCCCGGGGTCACGATTTCAATGCCGCAAGCACCTCGCGCCGCGCACCTTCCTGCGTGAAAACCCCGCGGAATTGGCGGGTAACCAACGACGCACCGTGCTTGCGCACGCCGCGCGACGACATGCATTCGTGGGTGGCGTCGATGATCACGGCGACGCCGCGGGGTTGTAGCGCCTGCTCCAACGCACTTGCGATTTCGGCGGTCAATCGTTCTTGAATTTGGAGGCGACGGCCAAACGCCCCTACGAGCCGCGCCAACTTGGAGATACCCACCACCCGCTCGTTCGGCAAATAGGCTAGGTGCGCGACGCCGCGGATCGCGGCCATATGGTGTTCGCAGGTCGATTCAAGCGGTATGTCGCGCAGCAGAACGATCTCGTCATAGCCCGCCACTTCGCCGAAGGTTCGCTCGAGAATATCGGCGGGATTGTGGTCGTAGCCGGCGAACCATTCTTCGTAAGCGCGTATCACGCGCGCGGGGGTTTCCCGCAAGCCTTCGCGGTGGGGATCGTCGCCGGCCCAGCCGATCAGCGTGCGGACGGCCGCTTCCGCGCTTCGGCGCGGGAGGGACGCCGTCGCCGCGCAGGCACGAGCAGCGGGCGATCTTCTACGGCGGTTGCTTGGGCGTTCGCGAGCATCGGCGTTCCTTGGTGTTGCGATGCCACGTTTGATGCAGGGCCGCCGACGAGGTTCCCGATTTTATTCGGGAACCTTAGACCGCTTCGCGCATCGAATGGATATGCACGGCAGGCGTGCTCTACGGAGGTTGCTATGACAAAACCTAGCTCTGGACATGATTTGTCGGCCACGCGCCGCAACGTGTTCGAAATTGCGGGCTCAACACTTGTGGCGACGGCATTGCTCGGAACGCAAGGCGCGGCGTCCGCGGCCGTCAAAGCGGAAGCCACCCTCTACGAACGGATCGGCGGCGCGTTCGCAATCGCAGCGGTGGTGGACCACTTCAGCGACGCGGTCGTGAAGAACCCCATCGTCGGCCAGAAGTCGGCGAACCCCGCTCTACGAGAATGGCACACCCGGAATTTGGGCCGGCTTCCGGGCCTCAAATTCATGCGCACGCTGTGGGTCTGCAACGTCTCAGGCGGGCCGTTTCAATACACGCCGACCGTGCCGGGCCAAACGAACGTCGGCTTGGAGGAAGCGCATCGCAAACTGAAGATTTCACCTGCGGAGTTCGATGAGGTCGCGGCCGAACTTGCGCGAACACTCGACGTCTTCAAGGTGCCCGAGCGGGAGAAGAAGGAAATGCTCGGTGCTTTTGCTGCGCACAAAGGCGAGGTAACCGAAGGATACCGCGCCGCCAATACGGGTCGTTGAACTTGAAATGGGGGCAGGCTCCGCCCCCATACATCGACAGACCGTGAAACGAGGCACGACGACGGCCTTGGCTTTGTACTTGCTCTTCAGCTCGACGACGTTCTTCTCCAGTACATTAAACGGAAGGCGCTCGCGGAATACATCGATAGGTAGAGCTTCTTTTCGACGACGGCCACGTCGTGCAGACCGAGTACTCAATGGGGGGCTCCGGTTTCGATGGCCGTGTCCCACGACTGAAAGACAGCTTCGATCAAGCTCGGCTCCAACGGCGGATCGAAGCTTCGAAACCACTTGAGGCGAAGCATGTGACCGTCGGCAGGCGTCCCTCGTTGGTTGGGCTGCGCCTCGTAGTTTGCTGTGCCGAGCGCTTTGCGCGCCGCGACAAGCTCGTCGACTCGATCGCGAATGATAATTGGCAGTTATCATCCATAGCGCGAGGCGTACATGCGTCTCAACTGCCAGGAGAATATCGCTTGCCAAGTTGGTTGCCTGATCCGACCCATCACATATCGTTCGATCATTAAACACGTCATGGCGGCACCGGCGACGGTGCCGACGTTCGTGTACACCATCGCGCTTCACGCCGACGGGATTACAAGTCTGCGGGACTGGGGGTCGCAGGTTCAAATCCTGTCGCTCCGATCAATCAAATCAAGATCTTAAGTGTGCCGGGTGCGTGAGCAAGGGCGGGCGCGATACAAGAGCGATACAGCCCAGCCGGATTTCACGAGCGGAAAGACACGCGCGCTGTCGCACACATCGCAGCTCGATCGAGGGCTACTGGCGCGCAACGCACTCAGCTCAGAAGCCGCTGTGCAATCAGATTGCGGTGGGTCTCGTTTGTTCCTGAGTAGATGCTGGCGGCGCGGGTCGCCAGATACTTGCGGCTCGCGAAGGCGCCGACCTCCGTCCATGGACTTGGCGTCGCGCCGGATACCGCCGCGGCTATGCCTGCCGCGTTGAGCAAATGCACGGCAAGCTTCTGGTGCAGCTCGGTAGCGAGCGTCTTCAGCATCGAAGCCTCTACCGAGCCGACCCCGTCATAATGTCTGCGGCTCAGCACGCGTAGCTCGAGCATTTCGAACGCCGTCAGCTCGCACGTCAGTGAATGCAACTCCTGGCGCAGCTGCGCGCGCGCGGTGCCACCGTGGCTGTCGATGGTCTGCGCGGTCTTGCGGTGCGCCCGCCACAGCAACCCCGACGTGGTGTTGTTGCCGCGGGCCAGGCGCATGAGGTGCTTGGCGACCGACCAGCCGTCGCTCTCTTCGCCGACGCGGTTCGCGAACGGTACGCGCACGTTGTCGAAAATAACCTCGTTGAATTCGAAGTCGCCCGACAGCGTTCGGATGGGCTTCACCGTAATGCCTTCGCTCGCCATATCAATCAGCAAGAACGTGATGCCGAATTGCGGCTTTGTCCCGCGCGCCGTGCGCACCAGGCAGAACATGCGGTTAGCGATGTGCGCGCCGGTGGTCCAGATCTTAGAGCCGCTCACGACGTAGTGACCGTTTGCCACGACGGCGCGGGTTTGCAGCGCCGCCAAGTCCGATCCCGCGCCGGTTTCGGAGAACCCCTGACACCACAGATCGCTTCCGTCCAAGATGGCGGGGAGATAACGCCGCTGCTGCTCGGGCGTGCCGGCTGCGATCAAGAGCGGACCGAGGCTGCGCACGCCGCCCGCGAACAAGACCGGCGCGTCGTTCGCGGCGCATTCGCGCTCGAAGATCAGGCGCTGCGCCGGGCTCCAGTTCGTGCCGCCAAACGCCACCGGCCACGCCGGCGCGATCCAGCCCCGCTCGTACAAGCGTCGGTGCCACACACGGCAAGCGCCAATCTCGGAATGAACGCCCGTCGTGTCGCGTCCCGCTTGGCGCAAGTCCGTCGTCAACGCCACCGCAAAGAATTCACGCAACGCGCGCACGAAGGCCGCGTCGTCCATAACTGGGACGGAACTGTGCGCGATCATGGCCGGACACGACATGCGCCAGAATGCGAGGCAGAAGGGCTGCGCCGCCTTGACCTATCTCAAGCGGTCGATGCGAAAGAGCGCATAACGCCCAGCGCGGCGCGATCGCCGACCTCAGCCATAAGCCGGTCCGCGAGGTCTTTGCCTCGCTCGGTTTCGTCGTTGATGAAATGAAAATACGATACCAACATCAAGACGTCGGGCGTCTCGCCGTCGTTGGCCAAAGGCGCATGAAATGTCTCGCTGACGTAGAAGCGCTGGTCTGCAAACTCGACCCGGCCGACGGTGCGCGTTGGAACGCGCGCCTCCAGCGCCGGCGTCCACAGGGCGACCCACTTGTCGACGAACCGCTTCGGCACAGCCTCGTCGAGAAACCGCCCGGTCATCGCACCGCCCATGAACTTGTCGACATCGCTGCCCATCAGCTTGGCCTTGAACCGCGTTCGCGCGCCATCTCGCACAATGCTCAGAAACGCAAGATTGGGCAGGACCATCTTGAGGTCGGACATCGTCAGGTCGCCGCGCGCAGGCATCGTTCGCGCGCCGCGCTTCGCCTCCCATATCTCATGCACTGACTTGAGCTGCGGCGTCGCGAAGCGCAGCAACGGATCGCCGATGAGCGGCCAACTGTTACGGCCGGCTAACACATTTATCTGTTCGGATGCACGCTCTTGCTCGGTGCTGGTCATCTCGCCAGTCTGTTGGAGGCGATTGAACCAACTCTTAACGCACATGATTACCGCCCGATGCAGGTTGTCGCATCACCGGCCCGCGATGTCGCAAATGCGGCAAATAAAGTCGGCAATTCCCGGAACGTCGCTAAGCGCAAACGTAGTGCGGTTTCGCACATGTTCGGAATGGTCGGTGACGACGGCGACGACACTTGCGTCGAAGTCTGCGATCAGTGGTGCGCTCTCGCGCTGCTGCGTAACTTCGAGTTTCGGATGGCTGTCACCCTTGAACCCTTCGACCAGCACAAGGTCGCAGGGGCTCAGCCGTACCAACAGATCGTCGAGGCTTGGCGGGGCCTCTCCGCGCAGTTCATGCATCAGGGCCCATCGCGCACCGGACCCGACGAGCACCTCCGACGCGCCCGCCTGCCTGTGGCGGTAACTGTCTTTACCAGGGACGTCGATGTCGAACGCGTGATGAGCGTGCTTGATGGTTGAAACGCGTAAGCCGCGCCGCGTGAACTCTTCGACCAGCGCCACGATCAGCGTCGTCTTTCCGCTGTTCTTCCATCCGGTAATTCCAAAAACATTGTTCGCGCGCATGGGACGTTATCGCTCTTCGTTTTGTGCTGTAATGCGTCAAGGATCCGGCGAACCGGCAGAAAGCGGGAAACGTGATGGATGATCTGGCAATCGCAAGGGCGTTGCACGTGCTGGCCATCGTTGTGTGGATCGGCGGCGTCGCGATGGTGACCTCGGTCATATTGCCCGCGGTGCGCCGCATGGCAAAGCCAAATGAGCGCATCGCCTTCTTCGAAAGCATCGAACGGCGCTTTGCGTTTCAAGCGCGTGTATCGACATTGCTGGCCGCGGCGACGGGCTTCTACATGGTCTACCGGCTCGAACTGTGGGATCGCTTCCTCGATGCGCGGTACTGGTGGATGCATGCCATGGTCGCCGTCTGGGCCGTCTTTACGCTCGTCTTGTTCGTGCTCGAACCTTTGGTCCTGCACCGCGTGTTCAACGAACGCGCGCAGCGCGATCCGGAGGGAACGTTTCGCTTGGTGGAGCGTCTGCATTGGGTCTTGCTGACGCTCAGTCTTGTGACGACGCTCGGCGCCGTTGCAGGCGTTCACGGCGCATTCTTCCTTTAAGGCGATGGCGGCTCGCCGCCCAACCTCGGTGTGAGAAACATCGGGCCGTAGATCGCGACGAACAACGCGAACGCGACCAACCACAACACGCCCGATATCGTCAGCAGCGGCGCGGCGAAATCCGGTGCGAACCCCGCTGCGACGCGCGACAGCGCGCTTGCCGTGATGGCGGCGTAGATCGTGATCGTGCCGGCGCCGGCGTGAAGCTGCCGTCCGGTGTGGCCCAGCGTCGCGCGCGTCATGACGGCCAGCGTCATCGTACCGACGGCGCCCGCGGTCAACGCGTGAAGGCCCGCAGACGGCACTGGCATACCGAACGCGACCGAAGCGCCAAGCAAGAGAAAACCGATCGGAATCCATGCGTAGCCGACATGCAGCACCGCGACCAATGCGTCTGTACGCGTCCGCCACCCTCGCCATTGCGCTAACCGCGCTGTATGCGCCGCGAACGCGATGCCCTGCGCTGCGGCCGTGAACAATGAGAATGGCGCCGCAATCCAGGCGAGAACGGCAACGGCGCTCGATCCGTGGACGCTCAGGTCGAGAAGCAACACGGTCGTAGCATCGCGCGGCATTCTGTGCCGGGCAAACCAGTTGTTGGTGAAGCTTGGCACGATCCGTCCGCCGATGAGACCGATGAGCAGCGTCAGCATGCCGACTCCCATGCGAACCGCGTGACCCTCCGCGGCGATCGCGCCCGACGCTTCAAGGTGGAAAACGAGATTGGCGGCGCCGAGCAGAAGCACCAGCGCGCAAACGGGCAGGTTGCGGATGTTTCGCGCGGCCAGAACCTCGCGCGCCAATACGGCGGCCAACACAGGAAGAAACACTGCATCGACCGCGATTGCCGCGGCGATGGGAATAGACGGCGAGAACAGCGCAACGCGACCGGCGATCCAAAGGCAAAACAACGCCAACAGCGGAGTGCCGGAAATCGGCAATCGGCCAGTCCAATTGGGCACCGCGGTCAGCGAGTACCCGGCGACAACCGCGCTTGCATAGCCGAAGAGAAAGGCGTGCGCATGCCACAGCGTCGAACTATGGAACGCGAACCCGCCGCTGTCGAAACCGGAAACGTCGGCAAGCCGCACCAGTATCGCGATAACGGCCCAGACGCCTGCGCCCAGAAAGAACGGACGGAAGCCGTATCGCAGCAGCGCGACTCCCGTGTGTCGACGTTCTCTGGTCGCCGCTGTCATGTCGTTCCCCCTTAGTAGGTCACGTCGACTGACAGCCAAACCTTGTCGCGATCGGCGAAGCCGCCGTCGCCGTCATATGTGGCGTACTTGATGCCCGCCGACCAATGGTCGCCGAAGCGGGCGACGAACTCGACATCGGTCTCGGATCCGAACGACGCGTTTCCGCGGTCCGCGTCATATTCGTGATAGGTGACCGCCGCCATCGCGCCGGTGACAGGCCCGAAGGCCTCTAGCTTGGTCTCGTAGGCCAAGGTGGCGTATTTGTCGGCGATGCCGTTCGCGGGCGTGTTCAAGAACACGTCGGCGTAGCCTTGAAATCGATGCAGTGTCGCCAGAGGCGTCGAAAACCCGCGGACGCCATCGCCGTTCAACGTTTGGATGCCGGCCAATGCCTTGAAGCCGTGTGCGCCGAGCCCCGCCTCGATCAGGGAATAGTTGAGCTCGAAATCGCCGGCGTTGCGCCCATAGTCGTTCTGCGTCGCGTATTCCAACGCGTACAACGCGGCGACGCCGTCCATGATGTCGTGTTTGCCGGAAAACCGCAGGCCAAAGGTCTTCGTCGACTGGGCGGGCAACTCGTGCAGGTCGATGAGGTAAGCGTACCCCGATAATTTGCCCCAGCCTGCGAGGTCGCAACCGGCGTTGAGGAGATGTGTGCCACCCTCGAACGCGCCCTGCTGGCTTTCCTCGCCGAATACGCGGTTGACTTGATTGACGAATGCGTAGGTCACGGTGAGGTTGTCGATGCTCGCATTAGTGAGGCGCACGGCGTCGAAGGTTTGCTCGTTCTGCCGAAAAGCAACGCCACCGACAAAGCGCTGATTGTCGAAATTGAAGCGCTGGCGTCCCACCGTGACGACGGTTTGCGGCAGCCCCGAGTACTCGATCTGAAGCCGGTTGATCTGGAAGTCCTGCGGATCCGCAACGATGGGGTAGGTGAGGTTGCCATTCACGGTGTCGTTGAAGCCGTCGTTGAACTGGGCGACACCCTCGACTTCGACGAGCCCTTGCAGGTCCCATAGTTTTCCCGTCTGAAACCCGGCACGGACCCGCAGCGTGTGCGCGTCCGCATCGCGGTTGAAGCCCGCCTGATCGACGTGCTCGTAGCGATAACGTCCGTCGAAGATGAACTTGCCGCCTTCAAACGCGTCGGCAAGGGAAGGGTCTGCTTTGGCCGAAATGGCGCCGAGGGTCGCGCATGCCGCGAGAAGTGCTGCGCCGGGCAGTGTCGAGCTGAAGAGCCGTTGCGTCGAGTCGCGCATGTATCTTGCTTTGATTGAGTTGGTCATCGGTTCGGCCGATCTTGGCTCGCTGGTGGGCGCGTCAGTGCAGCCAAACGCTCGATCGAGGCGATGCGAATCGAGTCGCCGTCGCTTTCCACACCGTACGCTTTCAATTTTCTCAGAGTGCGCGACAGCGTCTCGGGTTTGATGCCGAGCCGCGTTGCGACCTCCTTCTTCATGCCGGGCAGAACGAGGGTCGCGGCGCCCGTCTCGTGTTCCGCTTTCGAGATGAGAAACCGCGCAAGCCGCTCCGTCGCGCCTTGCGTTTTCATTTCCTTCAGTTGGCTGATCAGAACCCGCCAATGCCCGGATAGAACCCGCGCGCATTGCGCCGCCAGCGCCACGTCTTGGTCGATCAGTTGGCGCAGCTTGTAGGCAGGAATCAAAAGCGCCTGACCGTCGGATGTGGCGCGCGCGCTGACCAGATAGGGAAGTCCCAACAACGCCGCGGGCAACAGAACGCTTTCGCCGGGACCGAAGAATTCGATGACCGCTTCTTGTGCGTCGGCGCCGCTGCCGACGAGAACGACGCCGCCCTCGATGAAGCAGTAGACAAAGTCTGGCTCCTCGCCTTCGCGAAACAGATAGGCGTGATTGCTGAAACGCTGAAGTCCGGCGACTTCGGCGATGGTGAGAAGACTCGCCTCCGGCAGCGACGCGAAGAGCGCGATCTTCTTCAGAAACGGCATCCGAGGGTGAGGCACGTCGATCTCTCTTGATCTAAGTCAAGCCATGGTTTGCCAAGTGTCATGCGTGACAGAAGGATACACAGATCAATCCGGTCATCGCCTTGATGCACGTCAAGGAGCAAACTATCCAGGCGAGGCAGGTTGCGTCCAACACGAGCCAAGGACGCCGTCATGATCCCTCCCGCTGTCGCTGATGGCCAACCGAACAAAGCGTTGGCGCTGTCGACCATTTCCTTCACGATTTGCTTCGCGGTCTGGACGGTTTTCTCGATCATCGGCATTCAGATCCAACAGGATCTGGGCCTAAGCGAAGCGCAGTTCGGACTTTTGATCGGCACGCCGATCCTGACCGGCTCCATCATCCGCCTCGCGCTCGGCATCTGGACGGATCAGTACGGTGGCCGCGCGGTCCTCAGTGTCGTGATGATCACCGCCGCAATCGCGACGGCGCTTCTGACGTTCGCGTACGACTATCCGACTTATCTGCTGGCGGCGTTGGGTGTGGGCATCGCCGGCGGATCGTTCTCCGTCGGTGTGGCCTATGTCTCGCGCTGGTTTCCGAAGGAACGGCAAGGCGCGGCGCTCGGCATCTTCGGTGCAGGCAACGTCGGCGCCGCAGTCACGAAGTTCATCGCACCGACAGTGATGGTCGCCTATGGTTGGGAAACGGTCGCCTATGTGTGGGCGGCGGCCATCGGCATCATGGGCGTGCTGTTCTACTTGCTCGCCGATGAAGATCCGGATCTCGCGGCGCGACGCGCGGCAAAGACACCGCCGGTTTCGTTCGCCTCACAGCTTGAACCGCTGCGCAATCTCCAAGTTTGGCGCTTCTCGCTCTATTACTTTTTCGTCTTCGGCGCGTTCGTCGCGCTGGCGCTGTGGCTGCCGCGCTATTTGATGGGCGTCTACGGTCTCGACATTCAGACGGCCGGCATGATCGCCGCAGCGTACTCGATCCCCGGCTCGCTCTTCCGCGCCTACGGCGGGTTTCTGTCCGACAGGCACGGCGCACGCACGGTGATGTACTGGACGTTCGGCGTTTCCGTCGCCGCGCTCTTTATTCTCTCCTACCCGCCGACGACCTACACGGTCGAAGGCATCAGTGGGCCGATCACCTTCCGCATGGCGACGGGCGTTCTCACCTTCACGGTGGTCGTCTTCATCCTGGGATTCTTCATGAGCCTGGGCAAAGCCGCGGTCTACAAACACATCCCGGTCTACTACCCGAATAATGTCGGCTCGGTCGGCGGTCTCGTCGGCATGATCGGCGGGCTCGGCGGCTTCGTGCTGCCGATCATGTTCGGCGTGCTGAACGATCTGACCGGCATCTGGCAGAGCTGCTTCATGCTTCTGTTCGGCATCACGACCGTGGCGCTGACATGGATGCATTTCGCTATCCGCCGGATGGAACGTGAAGCCTCGGGCGAGATACTGGCCAAGCTGCCCGAACTACCCGAGATGCAGTCCATCCACAAACCGCAGCACGAGCGCGTGCTCGGCGCGCATATCATCGAGGACTGGCGGCCGGAAGATCCCGTATTCTGGGATACGAAGGGCCGCGCCATCGCGCGACGCAATCTCTGGATCTCCATCCCCTCGCTGTTGCTGTCGTTCGCGGTCTGGATGGTCTGGTCGGTGGTTGTCGCGAAGCTGCCGCTGGTCGGTTTCAACTACACGACGGATCAGCTGTTCTGGCTCGCGGCGTTGCCGGGTCTTTCGGGTGCGGCACTGCGCGTCTTCTACTCGTTCATGGTCCCGATCTTCGGCGGTCGTTTGTGGACGACGTTGACCACGTGGTCGCTGATGGTTCCGGCGCTCGGCATTGGCTTCGCCGTGCAGAATCCGGAGACGCCGTACGCCGTGTTCCTTCTGCTTGCGCTGTTGTGCGGCTTCGGCGGCGGTAACTTTGCCTCGTCGATGGGCAACATCAGCTTCTTCTTCCCGAAGGCCGAGAAGGGCAACGCCCTCGCGCTGAACGCGGGCCTCGGCAATCTCGGCGTCAGCGTCGTGCAGTTCCTCGTGCCCGTCGTTATCACCGCCGGCGTCTTCAGCTGGCTGGGCGGCGATCCGCAGACCGCCACCGGCGCGGACGGCGCACAGACGCAGATGTGGTTGCAGAACGCAGGCTTCATCTGGGTGCCCTTCATCATCGCCTCGGCCTTCGCCGCCTGGTTCGGCATGAACGACATCGCCTCGGCAAAGGCGTCCTTCGCCGAGCAGTCCGTGATCTTTCAGCGCAAGCACAACTGGATCATGTGCTGGCTCTACACCGGCACCTTCGGCTCCTTCATCGGTTATTCGGCGGCGTTCCCGCTGCTCTCGAAGACTCTGTTCCCGCAGGTCGACGCACTCGCGTACGCTTTTCTGGGGCCTCTCGTCGGCGCGTTGTCGCGTTCGCTCACGGGTTGGGTTGCCGACAAGTTCGGCGGCGGGCGCGTGACGCTGTGGGTCTTCGTCGCGATGTCGTTCGGCGTCGTGGGCGTTCTCTATTTCATCGGCATCAAGGATCAGCCCGGCGCGTTCTGGGGTTTCTTCGCGATGTTCGTCTTCCTGTTCTTCGTCACCGGGATCGGCAACGCGTCGACGTTCCAGATGATCCCCGCGATCATGCGCAAGGAAATGGATCGCCTGATGCCGCAGGCCCATCAGGCGACGCGCTTGCGCCAAGGTGAAAAGGAATCGGCGGCGATCATCGGCTTCACGTCGGCGATCGCGGCCTTCGGCGCCTTCTTCATCCCAAAAAGCTACGGCAGCTCGATCGCACTGACCGGCGGACC